>Ga0308021_10001420_pt1 | contig 10933 bp, 16 predicted proteins | sample Neamet351_FD_201296 | JGI IMG/M metagenome (GOLD analysis project Ga0308021, IMG submission 201296) | Marine microbial communities from water near the shore, Antarctic Ocean - #351 | ecosystem: Environmental > Aquatic > Marine > Unclassified | place: Southern Ocean | collected 2014-10-02
AAGGCAACGCCTGACATTGTTAATGCTTCACTTCCACGCACTGCGCCCATGTGAGACATACGATTAATTGATTGGGTCTTTTCTTTAATAGACTCCATTATCGAATTTAAGCTAGCAGCACTAGGCTGAAGCAAGAACGGTTTAAACGATTCATCATCTTCCACTGTAATCACACTACCAGCGCCAGCACTTGCATCTGTAGCGGCAGATTTAACTAAGCTAGGGTGGTTGCTGATGCGGATAATCTGTTCTATCTCAGACAATTCGTTGTAGATGGCTTTCTGCATATTGGCTACATCGCCAATGCTAGATATGCCAATGCCTTTAACTGGTGAGCGCTGACCATACAGTGCAACCGCTGGAATAGAACCTAAGTTGTTTGGCATCTCTTCCAAAAGGGTTACTGTATCGCCATCTGTTTTATAAGTGGCAATTGTCTCAGGAGTCCATTCACGGATGATAGTTAGATCTTTGGTTTGCATCTCGCGCACTTTAAAGTAAGTGAGAATGAAACGACCACTAGCAGAGCGTTCATAAGTCCAATCAAGCACGTTTTCTGGCGTTATTAAAGTTAGGTATGGGCGTATCTCTTGGTCTAACTCTTCAGCGCGTGTTGCTACGTTAGATTGAGGTTTATCGACCATCATCCAACAGTGCCCGTAAACATCCGACCAAGTCTGAGCATCACGCATAAACGCATTAAAAGATCGCCCATCTAAATCTGCATCTTCAAGCATTGCTTGAGCTGATTGATCTTTGTCTAATAAGCCAAGGTTGCGTGTAGGAGGTATGCGCCAAATAAAGGAGCTGTAAATACTTACCACGTTCTTGCAATGATTATCTAAAGGAGTGATGCTAATACGCTTATCATACTCTTTCTCATCTTCTTGAATGTACTTCAAAAGGTAACTACCATCTTGGTAATCTGAGCCACCAAGAAAGGAGCGTAAGTGGAACTCCCAATTATTCTGGTTTGCTTGATATTGTTCGTGAGTGCTTACCAGTTCTTCATGCTTCATTTAAGTCCACCTTTGGGGTCGAGTTGTAACTCTATCAAATTTAATTGGGAATTGACGTACCACTAGATAGCCACAAGCGTCTGCCATATGGTCAAAGCCTGCCGCTTTATCTGGTTCCCCGTTGGCGTTGTATGCTTGCTGTTCAAGACATAAAGCGATGTTTGGGCACTTGTCAATGTTAACGTAGTATATCCTATTTCCTTGTGGGTCGCACAAAGCTCTGTTAAAAGCTGCCACCCTATCTCTCACCCTGCCATTGCTCTTAGGAGCGTTAACAGTAAAGCCAGCATTTTTTAGCATTCTAATGTCACTTGTTGCGGCATTGGTCGAGCTTTTAGCTGCTCCAGAAGCATCTGGATACACAACAACTGGGTTTAATGGGTATCGTTCTTTGATTGATTTTATAACAGCAGGAGTGTCAGCGCCACCAACAAATTCATCTACAGCAATACACTTGCCGCCGCGCATAACGTGGATAGCCGCTGCCATATTGTTAACGTTAAAGTCCATGCCTACGTGGATAGGTTCGTTTGGCCTAGCTTCTATGTCGCTGTTTGTTAAATCTCTGTCCCAGTTAGGGTAAACGCTGCCAGCAGTGAGGTTAACAAACTCGCCTTCAAGGTACGCTTCTAATAAATTACTAGGGTAGGTTTCTCTTAATGCGTCTATGTAGCCATCAGGCAGGTGGGGGTTTGAGTAGGTTGGCGCTTTAATAAGCTCGTATGATTCTGTTGGGTTTTTGGCCCATCGTTCATAAACGAATCTAAAGCCTTCTGGTGTAGTGCCTACCGCCACAGTATTAATGCCAACTTCTTTCTTTTGACGGTTACGGGCTATTATCTTATTCCAAGCATCGCGTGCCTTAGCTGTAGGCATTGTATCAAGCTCATCAACCATAGAGTCTGACACCTCATAACCTACGATTGCATCGGGGTTATCCATTGTCCTAAAGATCACGGTCTTGCCGTTAACGTGCAGGGTATGTTCTGACTTGTTAAGCTTATAACTAACCCCTAGATTATCTAGTATTTCTGTAAATCTTGGGTAAGCAATTGTACGAACTAATGGATAGTTTGGTAAGTAATAAGCAATGTCTCTGCCCTCACCAAAAATTAACTTTATAGTCCTAAGTATTAGACCATGTGTTTTACCAGCACCAAAACCTGCGACCATAGCAGGGAATCTTGCAGTGCTGTTAACTAGCTGAGTTTGCGGTATCGTAGCCTTAGCCCTAATCCTCATCGGCTAAGACTTCAAAGGCTGTAATGTTATGATCAAGCGCTATTTCAGTTTTGTCAGTTTGCCCTAGCCAGTTTTTACCTAGCCAGACGAGCATGGTTGGATTGCCATTCATAGCAATTGAATATTGCTTTCTTCTAAGGCTTGATTTACCTGAACTTCTCTTTTGTGCAAAATACTCCTCAAAAAGAACGCCTTGTTCACGTTCACACGCTCTTACTAAAGTATTATAACTAAACCCTAATACATCGGCTATTTCTTGTCCTGTGCATTGAATAGCGCACATAGCATCCACACGTTTCCAATCAATTGAAATAGTTGTGCCTTTGGGTCTGTGTGGTGGGTTTTTTTCTTTCATATTAATTCCTTATAACTTTTTTTTGCGGCCTTTATAACAGAATGAGTAGGTGATTCTGTTATTCGAATTAGCATTATCTAAATGCTGCTTCCCCATACCAGTACCGAGGGAGCCCTTAATCCTGCCATATCTATATAAAACCCAATCTTTATCTTTTCGCATAGCCTTAACTAGCGCCGGAGTCGTAGTTGTGCAAATTGCTACAAAACCATCTTTATAAATAACCTCCGCAACTTCGCGCTGAAATTTAGTCCCTATGCCAATACCTTGATAATCAGGGTGAACCACTAGCCTATGCTCACGCTTCCATCCTTTTTTCATAGGGAATTGCATATAGCTTGTGTGCGCTACCACCACGTCATCAATTACACCAATAAACTGTCTTGCGCCAGAATGTAATTTATTATCTAAATAATGATACTTGCTAAGTGGCTTCCAAAACGCTTGTTTAGTGTCTTTTGGCGTTTCAAAAACTCGCAATTCAAGAGGTGGTCTTTGCCGAAGTGACCCCCTAGAATGAAATTTAAATTCATCCGTGTCAAATATCCAATCAGGCTGGAGCCAATCTAAAATATCACGATGTACGGTTATAGCAATGAACTTCTTATTACTCTTGCGCACCGACTTTTGAATCGCCAAGCTACCTGTCTTAGCCACTTCGCGGTTTATTACACTGGTAAACTCATCAAATGCGATTATTTCTATATCCTCAAGCAATGACCTTGCCAAGTCTACGCGCATTTTCTGGCCATTACTTAATACATGATAGGGCTTTAGCCAATCGGGAGGCGATGAAAAGCCAACGCTTGTGAATGCTTTATGTATTGAACCTAGATCACACTCACTGGGCATATCATCAAGTACCGACTTTCCAAAATACTCAAAATCGACAATATAGCCACTTCCGAAAAGCTCTTTAGCTACCGTTGTCTTGCCTGTACCACTAGCGCCAACGATACAGCCAATATTCCAATCAAAATCTAAATCAAATTCACCCTTAAAATGCTCAGTTACTTTTTCACTAGACATTGTGAACATGTCAATTGTGCTTCTAACTCTAAAGCTATCTGATAATTCAACACTCTTTACAATATCGAAGTTCGGCATAACCACCCCATATCATTAGCTTTTTGGTAGGCTGATTCTAGCGCCTGTTCCGAGTCACAAGTAATTATAAGCTCAAATCCTTCGCCCACGCTTTCCGATAAATCCTTAACGGCGGCATCTTCTTCCGCATCAAGATCAAGTAGCGCCTCTAGCGTACTATCATCAAAGCCAAGTATCTCTAAATCAAACTCAAGTTCGCTTAACGATTCCATCTCAATTTTAAGCAATTCTTCATCCCACGCACTATTCAAAGCCAACTTGTTATCAGCTATTACATAAGCTTTACGCTGGGCTTCACTCAACCCGCCTAGAACAATCGTTGGCACTTCTTCCATGCCTAACTTGCGAGCCGCAATTAAACGTCCGTGACCTGCAATTATACCGCCCTGCTCGTCAATTAAGATAGGGTTAGTAAAACCAAACTCTTTTATGCTGGATGCTACTTGTGTTACTTGTTCATCTGAGTGAGTACGTGAATTATTTACGTATGGAATAATACCATTTACTTTTTTGTATTCAATTTGCAGCATTTTTAACTCCCCGTTAACTTATAAGTTAATTATACCACATTTAAGATAATACCCAACCAGCCATAAATGCAGCCATAAGCAAAACCGAAAGCCTAACAAATTTAATTACTTTTTGATTGCCAATAATAGCATCTGTAACTCTACCATTAGCAATTTTAAACCTTTCTGACATTTTTTTATTAGCAATTTCATCATCATCACTATACTTTTGCCATTCACTCACAACTTTTTCGCACTCATCGAATAAACGCGATATCTTTTTTTCGCTAGCCCACATGTTAACCACCCATTATTTTTAAATATTCAGCCAGTGTTATACCCAGTTCTTTAGCTTCCTTCATATCAGAAGCTCCTTGTTTTGCTTTGCGAACACGCCTACCCTTTGCAGTGATTCTATCATCATTACGCTTAACGATAGCCCTAGCTTCTGTTTCAGAGTAATACGTTTGGCGGTAATGCTCATTACTCATGCGATAATCATACTAACAAACATAACCCAAGCGCCTGCACCCATTGCAACTCCAACCCAACTAATAAAATCCATGTGATGCTCCTATGGGGCCGAAGCCCCTATTGTTGTTAGTTAGACATAAAACCCTGCATGGCGAAGAACCCAAGGTAGCCGCCAAGCCTGTTAACTGCGTTCCAGTTGTTGAATAAAATTACTGGTGAAAAACGACCACTGCTTGGAATGTAAGTAACAACAAACTCCGCTGGGCTAGGCATTCTCTTATCGTCCTCTTGGAACCCGATAGTCTTCAAGTGGTCGGCTGTAATCTTCTCAGCGGCCTTAACTGCGGCCTCGTACTTGGCGTATGTCTTAACACCAGACTTGTTTTCACTAAGGATTCGCTCGATTCGTGCTGTAAGGTTGCGCTCTAACATGGTGGTTCCTTTCGTTTATTTACTTAACTTGCAACTATTGTATAACACTTATGTTTACATGTACAACACTTTTGTTAATTATTTAATGGGGCCATTGCGTTATATCTTTCTTGGGCTAAACGGTATCGTCTAAAGTCAGCGAGTGATGGGTCAGGCATTACCTTCCTGTCAGCCTCATACAAAGCCATTACCAACCTATCCTGTGCAATCAAAGCTTTCTGTGAAGCTGTTGGGCCTTTACGCTCAAAATCTTCTTTCTCAATTAAACCTCGGTCTTCTAGGTTACGCATGATCGAACTGTACGAGCATAGGTATCGGCAATAGACCATCATATTTCCAGATTTACCCAATTTGATGTGAAAACGGTCAACACCCCCGCAACATGGGCACGGCCCCTTATATTCCCCACCCATCCTTTTTAGACCCAACCCTTCAGAAACGTATTCAATGCTCATGCTGCGTTACTCCGCTTACTGTACCTTATTTGGGTACTTGTTATATATTTTTTAGTCTCATCTGAGATTCCATTCGCCAGCATTTGGGGCTTTATAGCATTGGGCCACACACCATACCTTTCTTTGTACTTGTGGCTTGCCCATCCACCATCCTTGTAACCCTTTGTTCTACTGTACAATAATAGCTCAGAATAAAAAACACTTTTGTTTTCTTTAGTGTGCTTCCTGTTGCGTTGTTCTGGTGACAACTTAGTTAGTATTTCATCCGTAGATTCTAATTGCTCTTTGATAGGTATCTCATAACCACATTTGCAGCGCAAACCAACCATTTGCTGAGTACATTGCGGGCATTCTTTGGTCTTAGGCTCTTTCTTATCCTTGGTTAATTGTTTTTCATTAAACCTTTGCTCGCCATCGTCTAGCTCATCTGGAACCACATCTTCAGCGAATCCATGTCTAGCTACGTTGCCAGCATGATCTAGGTATATCGCTTTATCTTTGCCCTCTGAGGTTCGCATAATGCGGCCTGCACGTTGAACAAACGTAATCAATGATTTAGTGGGAAAGCAATCAATCAGGCACGATACAGTAGGCTCATCGTAACCAGTGTTAAGCAAACGACTGCATGATAGTATTTTGAACTCGCCCCTAGTGTGAGCAGCGTAAATAATATCTCTCTCGAATCCGTCCATGTATCCGTCTATGTGTTCTGATGAGATGCCTGCATTATTGAATGTTTCAACCAGATGCTTTGAATGTTTAATGCTGGGAGCAAAGGCTATAGTCTGCCCATTCTCGCCATGCTCAATCCAGTTTTTTACTATATCACCCACCAGCCCTTTATCTTCTTCTGTAGCTACTGCAAGGCTCTTAGGGTCGTAATCACTGCCGCCAGTAGATAGTTGTTTGGTTTTAACGCCTTTTAAATTTACATTTCGACCACCATAATAGTCAACTGGGCATAAATAATTTTGATCTAGCAATTGCCTTGGGGTAATAGGCACAATCAGGTCATCGTAATGCTTACCTAAGCCTTTAGAATAAGGTGTTGCGCTTAGACCAATAAAGGGTACGTTATTATAAACATTCATTATTTTAGTTAGAGATGCGTAATGCGTTTGGCATTCGTCCACTATAGCTAGGTCAAATTCTGGTATTCGCTGCCGTCTTGCTAGCGTCTGGGTACTTGCTATTTGAATGGGTGCTGAATAGTTGGTTAGCTCATGTTGACCTTGCATTACACCAAATTTTAAACCTAACTCATGGAATGATTCTAAACTCTGAGTAATTAGTTTAATACGGTCACAGATAAATATCACCCGTTTTCCCTTCTTGGCTGCTTCGTTGCAAAGGTATGCTGCTACTCGCGTTTTGCCAAAGCTACATGGTGCTGCAAGTATAGGACGCTTATTGCCCATTCTTAGCGACTGTCTTAGCATCTGTATAGCTTCTTCTTGGTGAGGTCTTAAACTTATCATTATTATTTGCTCCACTTATTTTAGGCAATAGTTGTCATTAGATGGTTTGGGACACCTAGATACTTATACCTATAGTCTTAACCATTTAATATGCTATTTGCTGATCCACTTACCGTAATTTGCATAAACCATTCAACTTCCATGTTGAGCTGGTCAGCTCCCTACTGTGTCCGCTAAGTATGTTTGTACTTCGCCATTGCTGCTGGCTGAAGTCAGTCCCATCAATCCTGTGCGGTAAGTGCTATCCCACTTTTTAAGCCATTGTGGTTGGCATGAGAGTTGTTTTTTATTGTGGCAACACTAAAGAAACCCACATATTATTGCTGGATTCGATGCTGCGAGGAGAGATTATTGCGTTAATATAACGCTAATGGTAAACTAACACCTGTGTTGGCGCTGGTTCTTTTCTGACTCTCGCTGGCTCGAATGAGGCTGTCACCTCTTCACCAACACAATCTATATTACATGAATGGGCCGCCCTAAACAAGCGGCCCTTTTTATTTCTACGACACTACTATCAAATTAAGAGCAATCCAAACACCTAACGCACCACCAGCTATAGAAGTGATAAAGTTAATCACTAAAGTTTTAGCAACCTTTAACTTACTTAATGGCGGCATTACAACCTTATTTATCCTTTCTCTGCCAATTCTTTCGCGCTGCTGTCTGTACTGCTTAACGGTCATTTCTCCTATTGATGCAGGCCTAACTGGCTTTAATGCAGGTTTAACATTAGGCCTTACATAGTTATTTCTTAACTTACTCAGATGAACACTTACACCCTGTGAAGTTCTTCCAAGTTGTTCACCTATAGTAAATGAATCAATACCCATTTCATGCAAATTCTGCGCTTTTTTACTATGCGCCGTGGTCCAAGCTTTGTTTCTATTGTTTTTCATTTTTAATACTCCAGTTATTTATAAAAAATATGTTGGCCAATTTCTAGCACAACGGTCATGTCGTCAGCCCAATATGGGTTAACGTATGTAGCGTGATAATGAGTAGCTCCCTCACTTATGTCTGTAATAGTCCCTGCAAAGATGTGCTTAGATATTAAGACTGACTCCAGCATTGCCTTGCCATCTTGTGGGTTATCGCTTAACCCGTCACAGAACCAACTGTATTGGCAGCGATGTTTGATTGGGTTTACCATATCCCAGCCGTGGTATTTAGATTGATGCACAACACCACATACAGTGTCTGGGTAACGCTTACTAGCCACCCTATTCATGGTGCTAAACCCTACAGCTAATTGACCTGCTAATGGCTCGCCACGGGCCTCATGGTAAATATTCATGGCTAGGCACATTACCGCCGCGCTAATCACTTTGAATCCTTAACTAATAATGAATCACACAAGGTGCAAGACTCAGCTTCTGATTGGGTTAAATTACACTGAACACAGGTGTAGTACGAAGGCCATTCAATGTCATCAACATAGACCCAAGAATCATTAACCATATCAGCCTTAAACCACTGAACATTACCACCAGTGTCTAGCTTTAAGTATGAGTCATCATTGATTACCACAATAACTGCCGTACCACTTTCTAAAACCTTAATATCCTTCATACAAACCCCGTCTTGTTATTTATTAACTTAGGAATATATTAAACACTATTGTTATGGATGTAAACAGTTATGTGCAATAAATATGATTAATTATTGAATTTCTTTTTAAGGCGCAATTTGGCAGTGAATGTTTTTTTAATTCTGCGTAGGTAGGTTATGTCGTGGCGTACTGTATCGTTGTTTATTTCTAAGGCTTCCACCTTACTTATACCAATACGGTCTATAAGCTTGAGGCGATACGCCACAATATTACCACCCAAATAACGGTTACATCGTGAACACTGCTTCGCGCAGTTGTGTAAATTAAAGCTTAGGTGGCGAGAGGAACCTCTTGAACGGTAGTGACCAGCGTCAAAGTACCCGCCTAGACTGTCATTTGTGCCCGTAACGTCACAACTTATGCAAGGTAAGTTCCTATCACGGTACCTGACGTAGGCGTTAAAGGCTGTTTGAGCTTCTACACGCCACTGTGAGGCCGTTTTAAGCTCTGCCTTTAGTTTGGCTACAGTTTCTTTCTTGCGTTTGTCTGAAGACGTTCTAGCGCGTGTTTGACCATGATTAACTACACAGTCCATAGAACAAAAAAAGCCGAGAGGCACTTTAATGCCTGACTCAGCCAGATGATATTCCTTGCAATGCCTACACCGTTTCTTAGCGTTAGCCATTAGCTTCCCTGTAAGTCTGGTAAGCCGTTAACGCAGTGTTAGAAAACACAACCTCATACTCAACAGCTTTAGCGTTTAAAAACTCTATAAATTCATTAGCGTCTGGTATTGTAAATTCTTTAGTTTCTGGCCTAACGGTGATCATAAATTGACCACATAACGATAAAACGTGCTGTACACCTTTAGCTAGCGGCTTACCCATTTCCATACGTTCTTTGGCAAATGCAGTGACGAGCATAGCCTTCCAAATCTTTGGCTTGTGGATACTTCCATTAACCTCAATCTTTGCAAAGTCATTGATCTGGGCATGGTAGCATTTCTCTTGTGCCCTAGACTTCTTTTCACGTCCAAGTGTAACTAATACTGGGCCACCTTTTAGTCCCTTATTAGCCATTTCCCACACTTTTGTCATTTCTGTTTTTACGTTGTCCTGCTTAATAGTGAAGTCAATATCAGCCATGATTCTCACCTAATGCAATAAACTCAGACAAAGTTAGATCAAAAAAAGCTGCTAGAAGAATAGCTAACGACACTTTCATGTCTGAGCCAGTACGCCACCGCATAACCTGCTGCGGATGAACATTAAAAGCCCTAGCTAGTGAACTACCACTTACTTTATTCTTAGCTTGTGCTACTCTTAATGAGGCACCTGTGTCTATTTTCATGCTTAATTCCCCTTCGTGTGATATATTGATTTTAATGCTCCAGTAGTAACCTTAGCCCGCCTTAAAACAGCGGGCTTTTTTTGGCTACCTAGAAAGGTATATCGCCATCCTCATCAAAGTTATTATCTTGCGCTTGAGCTGGCTTAGGCGCTGACTGCTGTTCTTTAGCGGTAAAGCTAAATGACATAGCGGGAGCCTTTGGGTTTGCGTCTGCTTTACGTAACCAGCCAGATACCCAGTATTCAACACCATTTACTTCAGCACTGCCTTTAAACTGTGGATGAGTCTCAGATTTACGGTCTTCGTTCTTCCAGATAGATCCACGGTTGTTGTTGTCATAGTTGCTCATTTTTACATCTCCTTAGTTATACGTATAAATTCTTGCTGACTTGTTGTTAACTGTGACCATACAGCGCTTTTAGTTGTCTCATCATCTTTAATTTCAGCCAAAGCTTCAACAAGCATTGAGGTTTCGCCTGATACTTCTGAATTAGCGGTCAATGATACAATTCTTTGTACTAAAGTTTTATCAACACGCTTTTTAGGTGCTTTTTTAACTGGTTCTACTGGTTGACTTCTAAACGTAGCCGCATCACCGTCATCATCTACAGCAGGTATTCCAGCCATTGCTTGTAAAGCGTAACGTCTAGCATAAGTAATAGCGGAACCTGCACCTTGAGCAGTAAATTTATCCATAGGCAATAAATACTCACCCTGTAACCATTGACCTGAATTGTGCATAATCATTGTTACTACGCCAACGCCTTTACCACCTTCTGACGTTATAGGTAACTGAACAAACGACAAGCCATGATTGGCAAATGGCTGTTTGATAACCTTTATGACGCTAGTTAAGTCTGCGTATGATGATTTAAAGAAAGGGTTATTGCTATCTTTTACAGCACCACCCATCTCTGCCTGCGCAAGGCATAGTGCCGTTGCAAGGTCTATTATTGAGTC
>Ga0308021_10001431_pt1 | contig 10910 bp, 9 predicted proteins | sample Neamet351_FD_201296 | JGI IMG/M metagenome (GOLD analysis project Ga0308021, IMG submission 201296) | Marine microbial communities from water near the shore, Antarctic Ocean - #351 | ecosystem: Environmental > Aquatic > Marine > Unclassified | place: Southern Ocean | collected 2014-10-02
TGCGTGATTCTGGCTTAAACATTTCTTATGCTTTACGTGAAGCAGCAATTGCTGAAAAACGTCAATCTTGGCAGTGGGCTACAGAAAACGGTTTTACTGTTGGTACTTACGACGAATTAATTCCTACGGCTGATTTAGTATTAAACTTAACGCCTGATAAGCAACATACATCAGCAGTTACTGCTGTTATGCCGCTTATGAAAGAAGGTTCTTCTTTAGCTTATTCTCACGGTTTCAATATCGTAGAAGAAGGCATGCAAATTCGTAAAGACATTACGGTTGTAATGGTTGCGCCTAAGTGTCCTGGTACTGAAGTACGTGAAGAATACAAACGTGGTTTTGGTGTTCCAACACTTATCGCTGTTCATCCTGAGAATGATCCTCAAGGTAATGGTTGGGCTATCGCTAAAGCATACGCTTCAGCAACTGGTGGTGATCGTGCGGGTGTTCTACAATCGTCTTTCATCGCTGAAGTTAAGTCTGACTTAATGGGCGAGCAAACAATTCTATGTGGTATGTTACAAACTGCTGCTATCTTGGGTCACAAGCAATTATTGTCTCAAGGTGTTGATGCTGGTTATGCACGTAAGTTATTACAATACGGCATCGAAGGTGTTACTGAAGGATTAAAATACGGCGGCATCACTAACATGATGGACCGTTTATCAAACCCTGCTAAAATTAAAGCGTTTGATATGTCTCTAGAATTAAAAGAGATTTTACGTCCTTTATTTCAAAAACATATGGACGACATCATCGAAGGTCGTTTCTCAGCTGGTATGATGGCTGATTGGGACAATGGCGATGCTAACTTATTAAAATGGCGTGAAGAAACAGCTGAAACGTCTTTTGAAAAAGCACCTGTATGTGACACTGAAATTTCTGAGCAAGAGTACTACGACAAAAGCATTTTCGTTGTAGCTATGGTTAAAGCCGGTGTTGAATTAGCGTTTGATGCAATGGTTGATTCAGGTATTATCAATGCTTCTGCATACTACGAGTCGTTACACGAAACTCCGTTAATTGCGAACACAATTGCACGTAACATGTTATATGAAATGAACGTTGTTATTTCTGATACTGCTGAGTACGGTAACTACTTATTCTCTCATGCTGCTGTTCCATTATTAGAAGAGTACGCAAGCAAGCTAACATTAGAAGAATTAGGCGAAGGCTTAAAAGAAACATCTAATGGTGTTGATAATGCGCGTTTAATTGAAGTTAACGAAGCAATTCGAAGCCATGGCGTTGAAGCTATCGGTAAAGAATTACGTGGCTACATGACCGACATGAAACAAATCGTTGAAGGTTAATTTATAACGTTTAACGCTAATTGTTTCTAAAAAGCAGTATGTGGTTAACGCCGATACTGCTTTTTTATTGCCGTAAATAAAGAGACTGAATGTTAAATCATTTGCTTTTTATTTAAAAAATGAGAGTGTTTAATGATTGAATCGGTTAGTTTCGCACAAGGCCTGATGTTAATTGCAATAGGCTTTTTAGCTGGCGGTATTAACACTTTTGCTGGCGGGGGTTCAAATTTATCGTTACCGGCACTAATGATGATCGGTTTGCCTGCCGACATTGCTAATGCAACTAACCGTGTAGCTATATTTATGCAGTCATTAACGGCTACTCACGGTTATTACGTAAATGATAAGTTAGACAAAGCCTCTATTAAGAACATATTCATTCCTATTATATTAGGAGGGTTATTGGGCGCTATCGCCGCTTCTTATTTAGATGTTGAAATTTTAAAGCCTGCATTACTTGCCACTATGGTTGGAGTATCTTTGTGGGTGGTTTTTAAAAGCGACGTTAAAAGTGATGGCAGTAAAGAAGAAACCGTTAGTTGCTTTGACAGCAAGCTAGGTTTTATTAGCACCTTTTTTGCTGGCTTTTACGGTGGATTTATCCAAGCTGGAGTAGGCTTTGTATTAATTACTGTTTTTGTAGGTGTTTTAAATCACGGCTTACTTAAAGCGAATGCCTTAAAAATTGTAGCAGCATTAATGTTCACCACTATTTCGTTAGTGGTGTTTATTTATAGAGATCAAGTTGCGTGGATGGCCGGTATTTATTTAGCCATTGGTAGTATTTTAGGCGCACTGGTATCGGTTAAATTATCGATTGATATCAAACCTAAAACCTTAAAAATATGTGTATTAGTGATGACCGTAGTTGCCAGTGCAGCTGCGTTGTTCATCTAAACTTTAACTAAGAGTAGAGAATTAAAATGAGTGAATTTAAGAACGTAACAATTACATGCGAAGCTAACGTATATTTCGACGGACAAGTAACTTCTCGTAAAGTAACCTTTGCTGACGGTACTTTTAAAACGCTAGGTATTATGTCTGCTGGTGAGTACACGTTTGGTACTGCTGAAAAAGAATTAATGGAAATTATGGCTGGTGATATGGATATTTTATTACCTGGCGAAACAGAATGGAAAAATATTAAAGGCGGTGAGTCTTTTTATGTTCCAGCTAATGCTTCTTTTGACGTTAAAGCTAAAACGTTAATTGATTACTGTTGTTCTTATATTGCTGAATAGTACCGCTATCTATTAATTTAAAAAGGCTGTTATGTTTATAACAGCCTTTTTTATTGTGTATAGATTCAAATTACTAGTAGGTTTAACTTAAAGAGGAAATTAATAGTTAAAAGGCTATTTGATAACCTACCGTAAACATTTTATCCATTTCCATTTGAACGCCATTCACTTTTTGCTCTAACGGTACGGTGTATTCAAACGCAATACGGTGTTTATTCGCAAACACTGTATTTAAACCGAATGACGCGTTTAGAAAGTTACCACCATAATTGGCAGGGTTGGCGGTTGTTACGGGTGCCATGATCAATGCGTCGATACCATCAATTTCATCTTTTTTGGTATAACTTAAACGCAATGAACTACTTAACGTATTCGTTAATTGATGTGCATACCAAGCGGTAACGGTTCTGCTGTCGCCAATTTTATAATTTTCATCATTGGTATCTAATGCCGTTTTCATCAATATTTGAGCACCCCAATTACTTTTATCATGATAACCATTATAGGTAGTGCCTAGTGCTAACATATTTGACCCTGATCCTAGCTGCATTGCGTAGGGCATACGTAGCGTTGTACGCATATTCATGGGGGTTAGTACTTCAGCCGATTTATCAATATCACCTGTGGGTATTTTCCAGTTTAGGTTTAGATGAAAGTGATGTGTATCGTCGTCATGTAAACGATATAACAGCCCTAATGTAGTATCGCCTAATCCTGTACTTTTAGTTGTAAAGTCACCTAATTGTGTTGTACCTGTCATACCTTGATAAGTTGTTAAGGTCATCTCTCGTTCAAGGTAATTTAGCATTAACATTAACGTTAAATCATTGGTAGGTGCGTACATTAAACCTAACATGTGCATTTTAGTTGTCATGGTTTGTGGAACAACACGAATAGTGGGTGGCATATCACCGAATACATTCGGCACGGTCGTGACTATTTCATCGGATGAAATATTATCACTACCCTGTAAGTTACCTGACATGTCCATGTCCATATAACGGTACGAAAACATAAATTCACCCGCTTTATGCATATGGTCGCCCATTACACCGATAGGCGCATGAGTTTGAGGTAATGTTTGAGAGTGATCATGACCGTCGTTTGAAAGAGCAGAAAGTGATAAACATGAAGCGGTAACAGCACAAGCTGCTTTAGTAAAAAAAGACATCGGTTTTCCTTAAAAAATAATGAGTAGGTATAAATGTTGATTATTATTTAAGAAAAGTGAGGAGGGTCTCTAGATTGAGGCGCTACAACGGTTTGCTTTATATTGCGTGTTAGAAAGTTAATTCGTGTTGAAGTTTGTAAATATTTGCCATTAATTGAATCTGTTAATAGCGCGGTATCAATATTATCTAGCGAGCTATAACAAACACAGCTTTGGCAGTTGTTTTTATTAGTATCGTTGTTTGTTGAGCTTGTTGGTTCTACAAAGGTAATGTTACCCGTTGCATAGAAGTCAGTTAAATTAATCCATCTGATTTTACCGTTACCACTACATATAGCGGTTAATTCTAGATTTTGATCATTTAAAAAGGAAGAGTGCACAGTGGCATTAGCCGGCGAAAATAGGCTAAATAAATGAAAAAATAATATAAAGCTAAGTAACCATGCTTTAGGTAAGAGGGTAAATTTCACGTTATTATTTTATAGTGATGAATTACACTAGATTTTTACAGAATAGAGATTTGATAGCAACCTGAATTTGCTTATTCAGTCTTAATTTATATTCTATCTAGGTGAAGTACCATTTGAACATCACCTCGTTCGTAAGGTGATGTAAACCCTAACATTCAATTTATTGAATTGAGTTATTTGTTACTAAAACTGACTACATACTCATTACTGCTATGACGTAAGTATAATCGTGTTTGTCGGAGCGCATACTCATTACTGAGTTGTGCATCGGTAGTTTTGGTTGCGATTTTTAAATCACCTAATAGAGTAATAAGCCTTTTATCGTGTGCGCCATAGGTACTTTCTATTGCTTTAACCGCAGAAAGTAAAATAGGTATGGCTTGTTTATATTTTTCTATTTGTAAAAGAATAAGGGCGTATTCTTCTGCAATAATTAGGTGTTTATTACTGCTTGGTTTATAGAGTTTTAGGGATAGTTCGTAAGCGTGTTGAGCTTCTATAGCAGCACTTTCAAACTTATTTTTAAGCACGTAACTGTGATATTGATTAACGTATGAAAGCAGTTGTTTTTTATCATTTTCTTCATTTGCGTATGTTTTGAAGCATAAAAGCAAATAAAGTATGACAAAGATGCAACGCTTTACGGTTGATATCAACTTTGTCATACAAATGTATCTTTTTTTATTACACGAGGACCCATAGTTATTAGGCTAGTCTCTAATTTGTCCGTCACCATAAACAACAAACTTTTCTGTGGTTAATGAGGTTAAGCCCATTGGACCATAAGCATGAAGCTTACTGGTAGAAATACCTATTTCTGATCCCAATCCAAGTTGTCCGCCGTCTGAAAATCGTGATGAAGCGTTAACCATAACAACGGATGAATTAATTTGCCTAATAAATTGTTGGCTACGCGTAGTATCTTGCGTAACAATAACTTCAGTATGATCAGAAGTATATTCGTTAATATGGTCGATTGCGCTATCAAAACCGTCGATTATTTTAACCGCTATTTCTTGTGCTAAGTATTCAGCATGAAAATCATCTGACGTAGCAAGTTCTGCGTCATCAAAATACTTCATACTTTGTTCACACGCATGTACTTTTACGTTTGCGGGTTTAAGTGCTTCAGCAGCTAAAGGTAAAAATGTTTCTGCAATATCTTTGTGAATAAGTACTGTTTCAAGAGAATTACAAGCACTTGGGCGTTGCGTTTTTCCGTTCACTAAAATGTTTGTTGCTTTAGTTAGGTCAGCATACTTATCTATAAATAAATGGCATACGCCTTTAAAATGCTGAATTACTGGTATTTGACTATGCTCAGTAACATAACGAATAAGCCCTTCGCCGCCACGAGGGATAACTAAATCAATAGACTCTTTTTGCTTTAATAACTGCTCAATAACATCTCGGCTGGTATCAGGAATAACTGAAACTATATTTTTATCAATGTTGCTAGCATCCATTGTTTTGTGCAAACAATTGGCTAACGCTAAATTACTATGAATAGCTTCAGAGCCACCACGTAAAATAACCGCGTTACCTGATTTAATACATAAGGCTGCAGACTCGGCGGTTACGTTTGGTCTGGCTTCATAAATCATAGAAATAACGCCTAGAGGAATACGCATTTTACCTACTTGCATACCGTTTGGGCGTAATGATAAGTTATTAATATCGCCTACTGGATCTTGTAGTGTAACAATTTCACGAATAGCATCAGCAATGTCAACAATACGTTGAGGTGTTAACAAAAGCCTATCAAGCATGGCTTCACTTAAGCCTTTTGCGCGACCAGCATCAATGTCTTTTGTATTTTCGTCGATAATAAATTGGCTTTGCGATTCTATTTCACCGGCCATAGCTGTTAATAACTGATCTTTTTGTATTGTCGTTAATTGTGCTACCGCACGGCTTGCTACTTTAGCGTTAGCAGCCATATCAGCCATATTGAAAGTTGTTGAAGCGTTCATAATTTTTACTCTTACGTTAACGTTTTAATTAGATAAAATGACCATATCGTTACGATGAATAACGACGTCGCTGGTACAAAAACCAAGAATATTATGTATTTGGTCGCTATTTTTACCTTTTATACGGGATAAGTCGCGATAGCCGTATTGGCAAATACCCTTTGCGATAATTTTCTTTGTTTCAAAATCGATAATATTAATGGTATCACCCGTTGAAAATTTACCGGTAACACTCTGTATACCCGACACACTTTTTATACCTGAAGGTAAAAGCGAGGCACCTTCATTGACTAGGGCATTAATAGCGCCTTTATCTAATATCACATGTCCATTACTTTTCAAGGTATGCTCTAACCAGTGTTTTCTAGCGGTTGCAGGATCGCTATTGGGGGCAAAACGAGTTCCTGGATTTTCGCCATTGAGTAACTTATCAAATACCGTATTATCACTACCATTTATGATGTAGGTTTCAATACCATTGCCTATCGCTTTTTCTGCGGCTTGAATTTTTGTTTTCATACCACCAGTGGCAATAGGGTTGTTGGTAGTGCCAGCCATAGCATAAATTTCAGGTGTTATTTCTTTAATTTCTGGCAACATAATAGCGTCTGAATTTGTTTTAGGATTTTTATCATAAAGCCCATCAATATCACTTAATATAATTAAACAATCGGCTCCGCTTAATCCGGCCACTAGCGCTGCTAAGTTATCGTTGTCGCCAACTTTGAGCTCTTTTGTTACTACGGTATCGTTTTCGTTAACTATAGGGATGATGTTATTTTCGAGCAAAATATCTATAGTTTCTTTAATATTAATGTAGCGTCTTCTATTTTTAAGATCGCTATGGGTGATAAGAATTTGACTACAAGGAACATCAAAAAAGCGCTGCCAATTAGCCATCATTTGCATTTGACCTACTGAAGACATTGCTTGTTTTGTTCGAATTGAAGGCGCGGAAGAGCCATGTTGAATAAGTTGACGACCAGCAGCAACACTGCCCGATGAAACCAATATTACTTCTTTTCCTGCTTTTTTACACTCTGTAATAAAACTGGCAATAGCAAGTATATGCTCGCCGGTACATCCATTATTATCGGGTGCTATGAGTGCGCTGCCAACTTTAATCACTACGCGATTAAACTTCATTATTTCTCCTGAATTCAAATTAGAGGCTGTTCATTTTTTGAGTATCTATTTTTATTTAACCTAAATAGACCCGAAAGCTTTACAGTTCCTACTGTAGAATGACGCCATCTGGATGAATATGCAACGACCTTTTGGTTCATTCTTAGACAAGAATGCTCTTTTTAATACATTTAACCTCTAAAGCCTTAAAGATGGGTGTTTTACGATGATGACTTTCATCTTTATGGACAATAGATAACACTTATTTTTTATTTGAATACTTTTACACCAATTGAAGTTTTGTGCTCAACGCCTTTAATGTTGGTTAAAAATGTAAAATTTATATAAACTATTCATTCATTGAATGTTTGTATGCATTGATGAAAGTTTATTAAAGGTTAAGACCTTACAATTAAGGTTTATTGGTTAATATTTTATAAAGTATGTTTAGGGTCTTGTGTAGAATTATGTTGAATTTTTTACCGTCAATCGTTATTAGTTTTTTTTCTTTTTTATTATATATTGTTAATACAATATTTTGGTTAATCCCCATCATTGTCTTTTCGTTATTAAAAGCACTTATCCCTATTACACTTTCTCGTAAATTGTTTAGTTATTTATTAGATCAAATGGCGAGTAATTGGGTTGTGTTTAATACCGCTATCCAAAAATTATTTTATCGTGTAAATATTCAAGTTGATGGATTGGATGAGCTGAGTATGCGCGAGTGGTACTTAGTCTTATGTAATCATCAAAGTTGGGTTGATGTCACTATTTTACAAAGAGTTTTACATGGACAAATACCGTTTTTAAAGTTCTTCTTAAAAAGAGAGCTTATTTACGTTCCTTTATTAGGTTTAGCTTGGTGGGCGCTTGATTTTCCTTTTATGAAAAGACATAGCCAAGCTTTTTTGAAAAAAAACCCGCATTTGAAAGGCGAAGATATAAAGACAACACGTAAATCTTGTGAAAAATTTAAATATAAGCCTGTCAGTATCATGAGCTTTATTGAAGGTACACGTTTTACACCTGCAAAGCAGAAAAAACAAAACTCACCTTATCAACATTTATTAAAACCTAAAGCGGGTGGTATTGGTTTCGTATTAGATGCTATGGGTGAACACCTAACTAAAATAGTGAATATTACGATTGTTTATCCTGATGGTATTCCAAGTTTTTATGATTTTGTATGTGGCAATGTTAAAAATGTTAGAGTCAAAATTGAAACGAGCGATGTAGCAAAAGAACTAAAGGGTGACTACTTCAACGATAGAGCCTTTAAAATTAACTTTCAAAAACATGTAAATAAAATGTGGGAAGATAAAGACACGACTTTTTCAATGCTAAGTAATTTAAAAAAGGTTAATTAATTCTCACCACTGAATAAATCAAACAAGGTAGTCGCATGATAGAAATAATAAACACTTGGTTAATCGATCAAAATGTAGGTGCTGAATACCTTCCTTATGCTAAGGTTTGGGTGGGTGCTGCGCTTATTTTTATTTTATGTGGTGTAAGTTATTACTTATCCAAACATCAATTACTGGTGATGATTAACAAAATAGTTACTCACTCAAAAAATACGTGGGATGACTTGTTACTTGAACATCATGTATTTTCTCGTATTGCTTTACTCACCCCATTTTTGTTCTTGTGGTTTTTAACACCCCATTTTTTAGATTCCGAAAGCTTACTTGGGCACTTTTTATTAACCTTTGCCAAAATAGCGATAAGTTTTCAAGTGGCTCGTTGTGTAGATTCGTTATTAAACGTCATTAAAAGTTCTTATAAACGAACAGCGAGAGAAAAATACCTCCCGTTGAATTCTTCAATACAAGTCATTAAATTAGTTGTTTATTTGGTTGCCAGTATTTTGGCTATCTCGTATGTATTGGGTAAATCACCTTTTTACTTGTTAAGTGGTTTAGGTGCATTAACAGCGGTTCTTTTATTAGTATTTCAAGATACGATTAAAGGTTTAGTGGCGAGTATTCAAATATCTGCCAATAAGATGGTCGCACCGGGTGATTGGATTGAATTACCTAAATATGGTGCTGACGGCGATGTATTAGAAATTGGATTAAATACCGTTAAAGTTAAGAATTTTGATAATACCATCACAACTGTACCTACCTACGCGTTAATTAGTGGCTCGTTTCGAAATTGGCGAGGTATGATTCATTCTGGTGGTCGACGGATCAAACGTTCTATTATCGTTGATATAGCGAGTATTAAATTTTACAAAGCAGATGAAGTGAATGAGCTTTCTAGTATTCATTTATTAACGAAATACTTAGATGAAAAGAAAGCTGAAATTACCCAGTCTTGTGCAGAATTAAATATAGATCCACAAGATATAAGCAATAGCAGACAGCTTACTAATATTGGTACTTTTAGGGCTTATATTGAAGCCTATTTAAAGCAACATCCTAAAATACATAAAGAGATGACTTGTATGGTAAGGCAACTGCCTTCTACAGAATCAGGTGTTCCTCTAGAGCTGTACTGCTTTAGTAATGATCAGAACTGGGCTAAATATGAAGGTATTCAAGCCGATATATTTGATCATGTTTTAGCGATGGCACCATTATTTGGTGTCCGTATTTTTCAACACCCTACAGGGCATGACTGGAGAAGTATGCCTGATAAGTAGTATGTCTGATGAATAATATGGCGAGTAAGTATAAACGTTATAAATTGATGGTTATTTTTTGATAAAAATAACCATCAATATTATTCACTAAGTTATCGTTTAGCGCTGCCTAATAACGCCTTCTTGCATGGTTGAAGCAACTAAGTCACCTTTCTTATTAAATATCTGCCCTCTCACTAACCCTCTACCATTGCATGCCGTAGGGCTTTCTGTTGAATACAATAACCATTCATCCATTCTAAAAGGTCGATGAAACCACATAGCGTGGTCGACGGTTGCAATTTGAAAGTTTGGGTGCCAATGGCTTGCCGCATGAGGCATTATCGCTGTAGTTAAAAATTGAAAATCTGAACAGTAAGCTAACATACAAAAATGTGCACGAGGATCATTAGGTAGGGTGCCGTTGGCTCTTATCCACATTTGACAAACAGGCGGTGTTTTTTCAGGCGTTATCCAGTTATATTCTTGTACGGGTCTAATTTCTATCGGCTTTTCTGCAAGGAGCTTATCTCGAACATCTTCAGGAATAAAATCTTGGTGATCAACTATAAAGTCGTTATAAGACTTTATATCATCAGGCTCAGGTACTTTTGGCATAGTATCTTGATGTTCAAAGCCTTGCTCGGCGCATTGAAATGAAGCCGTCATATAATAGATAGGCTTTCCATTTTGAATCGCCTTTACGCGTCTTGTATTAAAGCTTTTACCATCTCTTAGATTTTCTACTTCATATACAACGGGCTTATTTGCGTCACCAGGGCGTAAAAAATACGAATGTAATGAATGTATTATTCTATCGCTATCAACGGTTTCAAGTGCTGCTGATACTGATTGACCCATGACTTGACCACCAAAAAGTGATTTAAATCCAAGATCTTGAGATTGCCCTCTATAAATACCATCTTCAATTTTTTCTAGTTGTAGAAGATACACTAATTCTGTTAATACTTGGCTCATATATAAT
>Ga0308021_10001445_pt1 | contig 10835 bp, 5 predicted proteins | sample Neamet351_FD_201296 | JGI IMG/M metagenome (GOLD analysis project Ga0308021, IMG submission 201296) | Marine microbial communities from water near the shore, Antarctic Ocean - #351 | ecosystem: Environmental > Aquatic > Marine > Unclassified | place: Southern Ocean | collected 2014-10-02
CCTTAAACTTGTGGACTGGGAGAACTGTGTTTTTATAGAAAATACGGCACTTTCTATGAGATTTTTTTCCCGAACCGGTTATCAACACTGAGCGCTTGAAAGGGTTTGAGGGGGAGCCATGAGAGAAAATTGGCCGCCAGCAAAAATCGCCCTCAACCCTGAAAAAAGGGTCCTCTTTCTTACGAAAGACCTTGAACTCATCAAGCAACAATTGTATGATGGGCTCAATTTGAAAATGGAAGATCTAACTGTTGACGATTTACTTGATGACATTAACACAGACGTCATGACACCCGCATGGGTTTGCTTTGACCATGACCCTGCCGAAATTGCAAAGAATGCATATGCAGGATTAATGCATAATGGATTAAGAGTGTTTAATGAAAATGCACTCAAGAATGGTAACTTTGAGGTCATTGTTTCAGGCCAACGTAAAGGAACCGGTTCTTCACGAGAAACCGCCCCGCAGTGTGAGCGTTGGGCAGGAATTAATATTGTCATAGCTGCATCTTTTGCCCCAATCCATGCCCAGAATAACATTAATCTTGGACAAATCATGGGCGACCATTCAATGCTCGAACGGTTGCAAAAAGGCGAAAATATCGCTCTTGAAGAATTTACTTCTCGCTACGATAAAGTCACGCAAATTATTCTCGAGAAGGGTGGTTTGTTTGCTTTTGCGAAATTACTCAAAAATGGAGAAATCAAACTTCCGCCATTGGACACTCCGCCTCGGCCAATGACCATGGCTGAGAAGATCATTGCCCGCAACCTCGTAGGACAAGTAGAAGGGCAATGTGTCAAACCAAATGATCCCGTTATTGCTCAAGTTCAAGGTGGATACTCGCATGAGTTCACCACGGCCCAAGTACATACATTCCTCCAAAATGAGTACGGTGAAGACTACACACTGCCAAATCCAAGTAAATTTGCAGTTTTCGAAGACCATCTGCTTTATGCTCATCACAACCCTAAATTTGTCCCCCACATGGATAAAATTCAAACTTTGCGAGACCTCCAGGTTGAGTTTCAAAAGCATACTTCAGTTCGCGATTACTCTGCTAAAGATGGCGTCTCGCCTGGGATTTGTCATCAAGTTGCTCGAGAAGAATTCATTGAAGTGGGAGATTTCATTCAAGCAACAGATTCGCACACCTGCATGGGTGGCGCATCAAACGCTCTCACTTGGGGTGTTGGGGCAACTGAATATGCCAATCTCATCAGCGCCGGATTTACTTCAATCAAAGTCCCCGAATCGATTCGGTTCGAATTAGTCGGCACGCTCGTACCAGGTTGTACCGCCAAGGACGTCATCCTCTACATCTTAGCCGACCACGCTCGTGAGGAGTTAACACTCAATCGGAGTATGGAGTTTGGCGGTGAAGGGTTAGCAAGCCTCTCTATTGACGAACGTGCCACACTCTGTAATATGGCCACGGAATGCTCTGGGCGAACTGGCATTTGTGAAGCCGATGATTTGTTGTTTGAATGGATGCTTAAATCTCAGCCTCATTTGGATTTAGAAACCCAAAAAAGTCGAGCAGTCCATTCTGATGAAGGAGCCCAATACCACGGTGGAGTTCACACCATCAACATGTCAGAGATACAACCCATGGTGGCGCACCCCGGCAACCCTGATGAAGGAATTCCGAGTGACCCAACCAACGGCGCAAATATTACTGACATTGGCGATGTTTCAATCGATATCGCTTACGGGGGCTCATGTACTGCCGGTAAAGCAGATGATGTGGCTTACTATGCTCAAGTTTGCCAGGCCGCTGAAAATGCTGGTCTTGTTGTCAAAGAAGGCGTGGATTTCTACATTCAATATGGCTCTGGTCTCGTAAAGGACTTGGCTGTAAACGAAGGATGGCATGATTTGTTCGGCCGAGTCGGCGTCAAACTCATCGACCCGGGCTGTGGTGCTTGTATTGGTGCGGGGCCCGGTGTTTCTATTACTCCTGAACAAGTGACTGTGTCGGCAATCAATCGTAATTTCCAAGGACGTTCGGGCCCTGGTAAACTCTATCTCGCCAGTCCATTGACTGTGGCTGCTTCTGCTTTCATGGGCATCATCACCTCGTGGCACGAAGAATTGTTTAACTAATTTGGAAGGACTCAAAGTCCTGAAAAAAGAAGTTCGTTGATGAACTTCGGTCTTAGACATTAAAAGCCGTCGGTGAACATGGTTGCCTACCACAAAGGCCCGATGTCATTGGGACAAAGGAGGACCTGTGTTGGAGGAATACCATGACTGGCATCGCACAAAAACTCGCATCAAATCAAAAGCAGGTTGCAATTTCTGAGTTTTTCGAAAAGAATAAGCATTTTCTCGGGTTTGATTCGCTAGCCCGTTCGCTCATCACCGCGGTTAAGGAGGCCGTAGACAATGCACTGGATGCATGTGAAGAGGCTCGTATCCTACCAACTATTCGAATTCAAATCACCAAAGTCGATGCACAGAAGGATATTATCCGTATGATTGTCGAAGATAATGGGCCAGGAATACCTCAAAAGAGCATTGAGAAAGTGTTCGGACAACTTCTCTTCGGTTCTCGCTTTCACGCTATTCGACAATCCCGTGGACAACAAGGAATTGGAATTACTGGCGTAGTCATGTATTGTCAATTAACCACTGGACGAACAACTCATGTACGTTCAAAAATCGCCACCGAACCAACTGCTGCTTTTGTCGATATTGGACTCGACACCCGGAAAAATAAAGCGACAAAGGCAAATGCTGGCCGTGAGATTTGGTATAATGAAGATGGTACTGGAAAAGAACACGGCACTGAAGTTACTGCTGAAATGAAGGCGAAATACCAGAAAGGGCGTCAAAGTGTTTGGCAATATCTTCGTATGACCAGTATCGTTAATCCACACGCTGAAATTATCTTTACGGATCCTGATGGAGAAAGGCATCATTGGACTCGGGTCACTGAACGCCTACCAACAAAAGTCGAAAGTATCAAACCTCACCCTCATGGTATTGAATTGGGCCAATTACAACGTATGATTGCTGAATCAAACGATTTGAATTTGAACCATTTCTTGTTGAACAATTTCTCTGGAGTAACCAATCGTGCTCGCAAAGAATTGTGCGAAGCGGCAGACATTGCTGGGACGAGAAAAATAAAGACCGTGAAAGGTGATGATATTCGTCACCTCTTAGAAGCCTTCCAAGGCGAACGTGTGTACAATGGATTGCCAGTTAAATTACTCAAGCCTCCAACGAATTGTTTGTCGCCAATTGAAGAATTACTCATCAAAAAAGGCCTTTCCAAAACCATTGACTCTCGTTTCGTGTCAACGCTTACTCGGGTTCCAAGTGTAACGCAAGGAAACCCGTTCCAAATTGAAGTTGGATTGATTTTCGGAGGCGCGATGGCTGCTGATAAGCCAGTTGAGATTCTTCGGTTTGCCAACCGAGTCCCATTGATGTATCAGCAAGGTGGCTGCTTACTCACCAAGGCAATCGAAAGCGTTGATTGGAGACAGTACGGATTAGATCAAGCTGGTGGAAGAGGAGTGCCCAAAGGGCCTGCTGCCATTTTAGTTCATCTTGCAAGTACAAATGTTCAGTTTACTTCTGAAGCTAAAGAGGCTCTTGCAGATAATGCTGAAGTCATGGAAGAAGGAAGGAAAGCAATGCTTGAGATGGGCCGGGGCTTACGGAAGCATTTGGAAAAGAAAAAGAAAATGGCGAAGACGAAGGAAAAGTTCGAACTCATCAATGATATTTTACCTGCCATCGCAAAGAAATCAGCGGAAATTCTTGAACGGCCTGTACCAGAACTCTCTGGCTCAATCACCAAGATCATGTCCGCCGTAATTTGCGAAACCACAACAGAATGGAATAAACAAACAAAGCATACGGATGTTGAGATTATCTTGTTCAATTATACGAGTCGAGTGCGCGCTTACACAATACTTGCAACATGGCCGGAAAAGTCGGGTGCAAAGATAGAGAAGAATGGAACAGGAGGTCGAAAGGAAGCCCTTGGCGTATGGGCTTGGAAACTTGAATCATTACAACCTGGTGAAAAGAAAGTAATTGCTTACAGTCTTAGTGGATTAGAGCGCGGAGATTGGACGGAGACTGAGGTCTTATTCCGAGGGACTCAAGATGTCATTGGGGCAACAAAAATGGATGAGAAATTCCTGCAAGAGATTCGCCGCCAAGAACAAATTATGGATGAAAATGGTGTTGATTCACCCGAAGCAGAAGATGAGGACGAAGTGGTTGCTGAGCCTGAACCTGAAAAGAAAGAAGTTCCAAAAATGCCTGCCGAAGAAATGGTAGAACCTACCGTCGCTCCACCAGAAGGTCAACGCACCCTCTTTGGAGGTGACGACTAATGTCTCGAACACGCACCGCAGAAGAAACAAAAACTGCAATGCACAAAGTCGTTGCAGAAATGTATGATCGAATTGTCAAAGGTGAACCACCTACGATGACTTTACCAGTGCGAACAAAAACCAACATCGGTTTTGATAAGAAACTCGGCGTATACAAATACGGTAAAAAGCAATCAGTGCGCGATGCAACCAGTTTGGGTTCAGCCAAACAATTACTTCGAACACTACACGTTGTTGAATTCATTGAGGAAATGCTTGATGCTGGAAAGTCTTCAACACTGAGAGAAATGTACTATATTTCCGAAGGATGGGGAATGGGTAAGTTCGGTAGTCAAAATGATTCAAATAACTTGGCTGAAGATTTAGAAATTGTAACGAAATGTTTGCGTGAAGATTTCAAATTACGTCCTGAAGAAGACGGAGCACGAATGATCGGTAATTTGACCCTACGCGAACGAAATCGACGTGGTGAATGGATGCGAATCAATGCTCGCGATGATGTCGGGGATTCGGGATATGGCGTACCATATAATGTGGAATTAGAAAAGATTGAACTGCTCGAGCATGATATTGATTTCATCATGGCAATCGAGACCGGTGGTATGTTTGACCGTTTGATTGAAAATGGATTTGATGAGCAGTACCGTTGTGGATTATTGCACCTCAAAGGACAACCTGCTCGTTCAACTCGACGCATCATGAAACGTATGAGCGAAGAATGGGACTTGCCCGTTGTCGTCTTCCTTGACGGTGATCCGTGGTCCTTCCGTATCTTTGCCTCAATCGCATATGGTGCTATTAAAACTGCACATATTTCCGAATACTTAGCGACACCGTCTGCGACCTATCTTGGCATTACTGCAGACGATATCGTTGCGTATGAATTGCCGAGTGACGATTTGTCAAAGAAGGATGTTGAAGCATTGAACGCTGAACTTACTGACCCTCGGTTTGCCGACAGTTGGTGGCAAGAACAAATCAATATGATGTTGGAACTTGGAAAGAAAGCTGAACAACAATCCTTGGCCAAATATGGTTTAGATTTCGTAACTGAAACATACTTACCGGAAAAATTGGCCGAATTAGGATTGGCTTGACACGCGCAAGGATTCATTGAGGAAGAAGGCTGAGGACAGACCATGGCAGAGGGGGCATCACAGAAGTCCCCTTGGGCTTCACGTTTGGCAATATTAGGCGCTCTCTTCCTTGTGGTCGGTGCGATTCTTATGTCTGCACAAAAAGAGACAATTGATTCGGTTTACGACCCTAGAGAAATATCCATAACTCAAATCGACGGAGAGGGTTCAGTAACTTTTGATGTTGAAAAGAATGGTTGCTATATGGCGATTGTCGTGAAGGGTGAGTCCGATATGGACGTCACTTTAACTCCCAGTGATGGCTGGGATGCGGATGAAAATTTGTCACCAAAATCATGTTTCTCTGATTGGTCGCCAATGGCTTCTGATGGAGAGGCTTTTGAAATTCATGAACAATGGATTGCTGAAGAAAGTGGTGAAGTGCTTGCTCAAAGTACGTGTGATGAAGGATGCGAAGAACAAACAGTTTGGTTGGTCCACATTGATAACTGGGCATTAAAACTTCTCGGATCCAGTGGACTGGTATTTGGATTCGGAATCTGTTGCTTAGGATTTCTTTTCCTACCTGTTGCCGGAATCCTGGCGTATTCAGCACGGAGTAATGCGATTCATGGTTCACTAAGAGTCATTGGTCGAGATGAAGAAATTCTTCAATCATTTGAAAGTCAAGAAGAAATGTTGGCAGCATTACACGATGTGAACAGTCCGATATACATGGGGTCAAAGGAAGAAGACATCGGGGAAATAACGGGAAGTGATGATGGATTTGTTGATGGTTCAAAGGATGTTATGCAAGGAACACTCATGACTACTGAACAGGTCTATGCTTTCATGAGAGGGGATGCGCCTGAAGAAGTCCACAACGTTAGTGACCCTTTCGCTGATTCACCAACGCCTGTCACAAAAGCAGTTGAGCGCCCTGTTGCGAACGTGAGTGAAATTTCAGATTGGGACGCAGGAGGAACAAACGAGAGCCAAAAACCCTCGACCCCATCTCCTCGACCAAAACAAAAGGAAATCAAAGGGAAAAAGACTGATTCAAATGAATGGTCGTCTTGGGATGACTTGTGAATACTTGGTGTTCTTGAATTGCTTGCAATGGAGATACACATTGTTTTCTTGTGTCGTTTTAACGCTCATCATTTACCCTGCTCCCCTTGTTCGAAGGCTCGAATGGAGACTATGGCTCCACCCCCTATGTGGGGTGGAAGACGATTGTATTGAGCGACGGATTCAAAGGGTGCTCATGTCTAGGTAACTCCGAGTTGACCAGTGTGGAAGATATTGACACCGCCTTAACCCTGCTTCAAAACAAGCTACGTCGGCAGATTCTGGAACGGTTGGTTCGTGAACCACACTACCCATTGCAACTTGCGGATTTACTCAATGTGAGTCAACAGGCAATCGTCAAACATTTACGTGAATTAGAACGTGGAAATTTTGTAACTAAAATGAAAGTAGCGAGTGAAAAAGGCGGACCACCCCGTACCATTTACAGTGTTCAACAATCGATTTCTCTGCGAATAGACCTCGGCCCAGACTTATTCCTTTGTGAACAACGAAGCCTGCCGGCAGGAGGGCCGATGCGATTATCCAATCGTTTGCCAGATACGACAGAACATGTGGTTAAATCGGTCAGTGGACGCAAGAAAATTTCCGTAGGAGAAGGAATGGCCCATATTCAACATCTCAACACCGTACTCGAAGGAATCGATGCTCAAAGGGATGCAGTTATCGCCCTACATCAGCATATTCGAAATCGTATATCGGCAGGTGTTGATGCTGACTTTGATCATTACCAACAACGAACGATGGTACACAGCATTATTGAGGCTCCTGAACGGAAGTTAGACCTCACCAATTTACGTAGAGAATTGCAACTTGGACCAACCGAAATGGCAACCTTACTCGATGAAGTTCGTAACCGCCTTGAACGTCAATTATCAAACCGTGCCGGGCATGTCATTGCTGTACCAAACAACTCGGATCTCCGATTTTGGCTCGGTTCACTTCCTCGAAAGAAGGAGTGAAGTTCTACCGAATCAGGAATCATTACCGGCCAAGACCGATACAAGAGAAGATTGCTCAGCCTTTCGGTCCAAGACATCTTGTCGACGTCCACGTCCAACGAGGTAAACCACGCCGAACAATGCGAGTGTTAGCAGAATCACTGCAAATGGAAGGGCCGTCTTACCGACAACTTCTCCTGCAACGTCCAAAATACCGCCAGTTGATTGTAACTCATTCTCAACACGCTTGATGTTATCACCTTCTTGCGTTTCCACGATAGAATTGGAAGGGTCAACAATGACATAGACGCCGTGACTACCTGCAGATACTGGGTAGAGAAGAACCAGTTCGATTTCCTTGTAATCTTCGGAATTGTCAGGTGCAAGAAGAGCTCCGATGACTTGACGCATGACGATATTTTCATCATCGCATCCATTCTTCTTAATTTCATTAAGCGTATCAATATCGGAATCCGGATATTCGCACAATACAATTTCAATATCGGTCGCATGCGTGTTTCCATTGTTTTGTAGAACAACACGTATTGGGATAGTTGTATCAACATCGCCTGTGAAATCAGATGCAGTCACTTCAGAAATAACCAAGTTTGGAGCGCGTAGTCGAAGTGTGACTATGAATTCATTCGTATCAAGACTCTCAGCAGCCCAGGATGGTGAATCATCATGGTCACCATCTTCAAGCATGTTGCCCATCTTTGAAACGACCTTGAGACCAATACTTCGGGTATCGAGTTTTGCTGATGGTGCAATCTTCACAATAGCAACGACAGGGTAGGTCGTGTAAGGGTCCATCATTGGCATGAAATAACGTTCTTCTGATTCGAGGTAAACACAACGATCACTCAAATCTGCAAAGACTGTTGCAGGATCGATTGATGCGTCTTCGTCTCCAGTGATTATAGCGATTGATTCAACCGTTTCACATTCTTCTTCGGTTGTCAAATCAGTTCCAATTTGCTTCACCAAGCGCCATTCGACAGCCCAGCCATCAAGTGCGCCCATTCCAGGCAACTCATTCCAAATCAATGCTTCACCATCGCGGCTAGCAGTGTGGTTGTTGAGAGTTGGCCAATCAGGAACGTTTCCATTATTGGTGATGTTCAATTCGAAACGAACAATGCGCCCAGGGGCTGAAGTCTTGATGGCGTTATCGACTGTTGAATCCATGCTGATTTGCATGTCATAGAATTCCTGCACATAGACTGGGATAGTCTGTGTGTAGCGTAGTCGAGTAAGTCGACCACTGGCATCAGGATATGATTCTTCAGAGAAGGTTTGGAAGACAACCATGTATACGCCTGCTTCAACTTGGGCTGGCACATTCATGTTAATTTCAAAGATTTGGTCGGTATCTCGGGACAGTTCCTTGAGAGTTTCACGAGGGACGTCGATGTCCCAGATGACGTCGACACCTGCTGGGTCAGTTACTCGAGCAAGTCGATAATCGAACCGATCAGGCCCGTTACCAAGGTTCGTGACCGTGGTTGTTAGACTGATTTGTTGACCTGGATTCACTGGGAGGACTTCCTGCCCATTGAGTGTCATCATATCTTCATCAGCGATATCAGCACTGGCAACCAGAGAGTACACGTGGTTGACATTGGTTGAAAGAATCTTAGAGGCTGAAATTCGTGGATATCCGTCAAGGTATGCTTTGAGAATTACTGCGGGTCCAAGACCTGCAGAGGCACCGGTTGGAGCACAAACTTCTACGCCAACTTCGTAAGTGACGTATTCTGCACCAGGTGGAAGTGTCCAAGCTCTTGGTTCACTCATATCGACTGAATTACCGCCAGGGGCATTAGAAAAGTCAAGGGTCAAAACCCAGTTTTCGACTCTCCATGCATCCATCGAAATGGTATCTGGTTTCACATCAGGCGCACCTGGGGTGACAAATATCAAATTGCCGGAATCGAAATTCTTAGTGACATCAATTGGGTAGGTCACACATTCTCCAGGATCTACGTATTCACTGGTGTCAAATATTTCCATGACGATATTTCCAGTCGAACGAATGGATACGAATACTCCGAGTTCGAGAACATCGTAGGTTCCTTTTTCGATTGACTTAATCGGTTCGCCTTCCGACCAACCTTTGAGATAAATCACAAACGCACCCGGATCTTCAGATGTAGGGACAAGGACTTCGAGGTTTTTCGTCACTGACTGTCCAGGGTCTAATTCAACACTGGTCGGGAAGTTAACTGCCCAGTTAAACGGCAAAAGCCATTCTTGTTGGCCTTCCAAGGTGTAAGGGTCCCAGAAGATAAATCGATCATTGACGTTACCTGTATTGGTAATGGTGATGGAGAAAATCGCTGTTTGCCCTTGTTCAACATCAGCCATACTGTGCGAAGTATCGAGATTTATTCCGTGCACTACGTCCATAAGCGTACGAGTGATAATGTCGGATTGAATCGCTGGATCTTTGTACGATTTCGCAGTTACAGTGATATCTGCAAGTTGGTCTGCATCAGCTTGGTAAACAGATGGAGCACGAATACGCATGTAGAACCTGATATCTTCGCCACCTTCGAGGAAGATGGCCGTATCTGGCATAATGGTCGTATGGTTGTCGGCAAAGAACAATGTCGCTGTCCAATTCTGAGGGACTCCAGAGATATTGAGTCCGAATGTGTCGGCGACGAGATCTTTTGGACCTGGTGTTGAATTGTTCATTGTCATGTTGTAGATGGTTTGTTCACCCGGTTCAATCACGTGATAGAACGTTTCTCCGTCTTGGAATTCAACATCGACTTGACCGGTGAGAACGTGTGAATAACAAATCGTAAAGCGATTGTTATTGGCCTCTTCACTGCACTTGTTGGTATCTGACCAAGCAATATGCGCGCCGCTTCCTAAGTCATTGGAGAATGCTGGAGGCATTCCTATACTCGGTTGACTGCCAGAATTTGGACCAAGTTTGTTACTTGCCCACGAAGTGACTGCAACTGTGTCCCAAGGGTCTAATGCAGTAATACCAGGCCCAGTAAGGTCGGTAGAATTCAAACGGGTGTAGCGGATTTCTTCATCTGCTGTTGCATTTCCTGAATCAACCCAAGCAATGTGGATATTGTTTTGATCATCGGTCAAAAGAGCAGGGAACACAGAGTTACCACCGAATGGGCGGTTACCAGGGAGTCCTGAGTTGCCTTCGACGTTTGAGATTGGGGTGTCTTGAATCTTCTTAATTGCGTAAGTGGAAAGACCTTGGTCTGCTCCATCAAAAGCACCTGCGCCTTGCAAGCGAAGTTTGGTGTAATAGACTTCGTAATTTACGCCCTTTTCGAAACCATAGTTTCGGCCGTCCATCCAAGCAATGTGCGTATTGCCTTTCATGTCCACGCCA
>Ga0308021_10001446_pt1 | contig 10833 bp, 6 predicted proteins | sample Neamet351_FD_201296 | JGI IMG/M metagenome (GOLD analysis project Ga0308021, IMG submission 201296) | Marine microbial communities from water near the shore, Antarctic Ocean - #351 | ecosystem: Environmental > Aquatic > Marine > Unclassified | place: Southern Ocean | collected 2014-10-02
TTATAACTTCACTGATACAGACCAGAGAGTACAAGCGGCCGAGGAAACGACTCATACGAGCACCTATTGGCGATTAGGCTATCCAAAAGCATACCCTAACTACCCAGATTGTCCTGACTGGCGTAGCCCACCGGATAATTTCACAGTTTTTGCACAAGCGGCAGTCCAAGTATTGAAGCATTATCGAGAGGGTTGGAATGATGGCTTTTATTTTGATAGTTTTGATGTGGTTGAAGTTTGGAATGAACCGTATTTAAACGAGTTCTGGACCGGTTCTGCAGAAGAATATTATGAACTCTTTCATGCGGTAAACTCAGCGGTTATCGCGGAATTCGGTGATGAGATTGATGTTGTTGCTGCAATCACATTAGGAGAGGCTACGATCAATTTTTCTGAAACGTTTATGGAACTGGCTGAACTAAATAACGAACCAATAAATTCTGTGTATGTTCACTTGTACAGGATAAACCCCTCCCAAACAACATTTATCTTCGTTCGCGAAACAGATTCCATTGGAGCGTTTTTGGCAAAATACGGCTATTCAGAAAACACTCCTGTTTACGTTAGCGAATGGAATCGAAATATCCCCGTTTATGCACACAGTTATTCTAGCCAAGCCTATTTGACCAGCGTTTTAACAATCTATAACGATCTATGGGAGGGAAATGCCGGAAATTCAAGTTATGATGTTAATACCCTCAGGATGGGCCATTTCTTCGCTGCGAGAACTGCCTTTTGGGAGGACAATGGGAGAATCAAACCACCTGGAATCACCTGGACTGTGTACGGTGAAATGGTTGCTAATACCCCGATTCGATTACTAAATGAAGGAGGTTTCCCTTCACAGACTCTTGATTCAAACGAGTTTAATATCCTAGCTGGCAAATCTGAAAACGGTTCACAAGTAAACATATTACTTTCACGATATGTCGATGAAGATTCAAGTCAGCCCAACAATTTTAGTGAATTTAACGATACTGTCAATCTCTCAGTGGATGGATTGGATTCCTCTTGTACTTACACTTGGCTGCATTGGGGAATGGTCAACAACGACTCTGAACCTTGGCAATTAATCGCAGAAGGTGACTTTACAGGAACCACGTTCGAGATATCAAACTTTGAAATGAATCAGCGTTCATTCCATTTCATTCAATTGGATTCGTCTTGTCAGTGAACAATTGATTCGTGAAGTGCTATGTGCACTATCAAACCGATGATTATTCATCAAGCAAAATCATGCTTGCTGCCAATCAGTACCATTCCACCACAAGGTTGTTCCATTGTCCATGGCCCTCCAGGTGTGACCACTCTCATCAGTCCACTGTTGGACTACAACTGGCTCAGCGATCATTGCTGGCATAGCAACAGGTTGTGCAACAGCCTGCTGAGGCATTGCAACCTGTGTTTCGACATGTGTAGGTTGGAATGGTCTGAATTGTCCCGGCATCAAGTTTTGTGCGAAGTCTTTACTTGTATCCACACCTATCTCATCACCTTTCTTACGCAGGAAAAGGAGTCCGACAACAGCGCCACCGATTACAACAACAATGATTCCAATAATCAACATCATGCTACTGCCAGAGTCATCATCCTTAGCTGCTAACTCAGCAGCCAGTTGTTCATTATCACCAACACCATCACCATCAGTATCCATAGTTTCGCTAGCATCGTTAGGGAAAGCATCAGTATTATCTCCAACACCATCTAAATCAGAATCCATTGTTTCGCTAGGGTCGTAAGGGAAGGCATCCGAGTTATCGCCGGCACCATCGTCATCAGTGTCCATAGTTTCGTTGGGGTCGTTAGGTAATGCATCTTCGTTATCACCGACACTGTCGTTATCTGAATCCATAGTTTCGCTAGCATCGTTGGGGAATGCATCTGCGTTATCACCGACACCGTCACCGTCAGTATCCATAGTTTCGCTAGCATCGTTGGGGAATACATCAGCGTTATCGCCGACATTATCTTCATCTGAATCCATAGTTTCGCTAGCATCGTTAGGGAATACATCAGCGTTATCGCCGACATTGTCCAAATCAGAGTCTAATGTTTCGTTAGCATCGTTAGGGAATACATCAGCATTATCTCCAACGCCATCTAAATCCGAATCCATTGTTTCGTTAGCATCGTTAGGGAATGCATCAGCGTTATCGCCCACATCGTCATCATCAGAATCTATAGTTTCGTTAGCATCGTTAGGGAATGCATCAGCGTTATCGCCGACATTGTCTCCATCAGAATCCATGGTTTCGTTAGCATCGTTAGGGAATGCATCAGCGTTATCGCCGACAAAGTCTCCATCAGAATCTATTGTTTCGCTAGCATCGAAAGGGAATGCATCAGCATTATTTCCAACGCCATCTGAATCAGAATCCATAGTTTCGCTAGGATCGTTAGGGAAAGCATCAGCATTATCGCCAACGCCATCTAAATCAGAGTCAATAGTTTCACCAGAGTCGGTAGGGAATACATCGGCATTGTCACCAGTTCCATCGCCATCGGTATCAGTGTCCTCGCTAGCATCGTTAGGGAATGCATCATTTTCATCGAGGGTGCCATCGCCATCTGTATCGATGTCGATTATAGTAGCAGAATCAGGGCAATCTTCTGTTGCGCCCAATTGTATACCATCATGTGGAGTTACCTTAACAGTCCACACTTCTCCCACAGAGGTTGCCGATGAGGGAATTGTTAGTAAGTCATTGAATGAGGTACTGAGCACACCATCAACATGCCATCTGATTTCAGTACTACCTTCCGGTTCTCCCTCCTCATCAAAATATGTGTATGTAAGTGTAAACGATTGATTAACTTCGACGTCACCATTGGGCGTTAGTGCAAGGCTAGATGCAACAGGTGGTATATTTGTTGGAGGAGCAGGGTCTTCTGGAATTGTCCAAGCACGAGTTCCCCAGTTATCGTTTGAATTAACTCCATTCCCATTTGCGTAAAGAACTGCAAGATTGAATGTTACATCACCAGATCCACCTGAAGGTGCAACCCAATCAGCAGTCCACGAGCGTTGCAAGTCCGTACTATGAGTTAACTCTCCGTTTAATGTTTGAACACGGTTGCCCAGATTGGTCCATGAACCGGCTGATGCATCTAGATTGAATCCACCTTCACCTGTACTTGGCATGGCACTTCCACCATCCCACGTAAGAGAGTAAGTCGAGCCAGGAGTGTATCCTCCTGGTGGCAAGCCGCTGATTGTAGGCACAATCATAGCATCTGTTGCATGGCAAGTACAGCCAGCAGAACTCTGACCAGTTTTACCAGAGGAATTAGCATCTGCAAGGTTTGAACCTGATACGGCTAACAATAGCAAACTGACCATAAGAGCACGAATAATGGGCGACATAACTTCTTCGTGACCAATTTTGGCTTTGATGATTTTGGTATCATGTTCTGCCAGAATTACTAAATTGAAATATTAAAGATTGGATATGACAAGCAATAAAACTGTGATAAGGGATAGTCCTGGTCGGAATCGAACCGACGTCCCCGGGACCAAAACCCGAGATGATGGACCACTACACTACAGGACTGTGGTAGTCGGGCCGTAGCCAATTCACTTCAAGTGCGTTTCGCCTATAACTTCTCTTGCCGATGCGATAAATTCAGACAAATCAAGACCTTGGGAATCTTCGTATATTCGGGCCATTAAGGCCATATCTAACTTGTCAAGATGCTTCACAAACTTAGCTTCTGGAGTAACTCCTTCCTCATACTCTTCAAACAGCGCCAACCATTGCGGAGCCAACTTTTTCATTGCCGCATGCTCATCCTGACTTTTGGTACTAGTATCATCGTGTGGAGTAAGGTCTCCCACTTCGATTTCAGGAAGGTCATGGACCAAGCACATCTCTAGAACCCGAATCCGATCAAGTTCCGCTGGGCACAAGTGCATGGCAAGAATCGACATGCCCCAAGAATGGGCTGCCACACTTTCAGGTGCATCTACGCCTGCTCTAACCCAGCCTGTTCTCAGTACATGCTTGAGGTGGAGCCATTCACGCATGATTGTGGTATGCAGACTTAGCATTAGAAACATCTGCTGATATTTTGTGGTGCGAAGCCAATTATGATGAATGGGGAACTGGTCGGGATGAACATGAGCATCTCAAAAATGGCTGTCCTTGGCGCAGGTCAAATGGGAAATGGAATTACTCAAGTTGCAGCATGCGCTGGAATTGAAGTTGTGATGATTGACATTAAGCAAGAATTTGTTGAGCGTGGAATTACCACTATAGAGAAGTCGTTGGCAAAATTAGTTTCAAAAGAAAGAATGAGCCAAGAAGATGCAGATTCAGCCCGTGCAAGAATCTCGACTTCAACCGACCGTTCAGTTTGCAGCAATGTAGATTTGGTCGTCGAGGCTGTCCCTGAAATCCTTGATCTTAAAATATCAATATTTACCGAATTGGATGGTATTTGTAAGCCAGATTGTATTCTTGCCTCGAATACATCATCGATTTCTATTAACACAATTGCAGAATCAACAAACAGACCTGACAAAGTAATCGGTATGCATTTCATGAACCCAGTTCCAATCATGAAACTCGTTGAAGTAATCAACGGAAAGGAAACATCAGAAGAGGTAACAGCCTCTGTTTTAGAAGCAGCTGAAAGAATGGGAAAAACACCTCTTATGTGTAACGACTCCCCCGGTTTCGTATCCAATAGAATTCTTTGTCCAATGATAAATGAAGCGATTATAACTCTACAAGAAGGAGTTGCAGAGCCTGATGCTATTGATGGAATTATGAAACTGGGAATGAATCACCCAATCGGTCCTCTAGCATTATCAGATTTAATTGGTAATGATACTGTTTTGCATATCATGAACGTATTGCATGAGGGCTTAGCAGATGACAAGTATGCACCAGCACAACTACTTGTCGAGATGGTTGAGCAAGGAAAACTTGGTAGAAAATCAGGAAAAGGTTTCTACGACTATTCTTGAATTATTATACTCATTCAAGGCTAAGAGTTTTGGTTAATGAGGCGATGGCATAAATATGCGGAAGGCGATATTGCTCTCGGCTTTGATGTTCTGCGTGATTTTTTCACCTATAACATCGGCCTTAGATGGTGATGGAGACGGGGTCGATGACTCGATTGATATTTGTCCGTTCGCAGCAGGTGCTGCAAATTCTACTGCTGGAATTGGTTGTCCGGATTCCAATGGCGATGGACTTGCTAATTTTGAGCAAGCAGTAATGCATAATTGGGACGAAACCATTCGTGAAAATACCGATCAAGGAAGTGTTGGAAGTGATGTTAGAGGCATGGCATGGGCACTAAACAATAGTTTGTTCTATGCTGGTGGCGGAAACAATGGAGTACACATATTTGACTCACTTGGACTCCACCAATCACATTTGCATCAGATGCCTGGAGATATCAATGACATAGAAATTTCTCCAGATGGAACTATGCTTGCGGTAGTTAGCGATAATGGTGGTGGCAGAATTATCAATTCCACTACAGGATCTTTAGTTGCGAACTTAACCAATACTAGTAGCGATATATTTTCTGTAACTTGGTCAAATGATGGCAGCCGTTTGATATCTCATGCAGGAGGTTTTGCAGTTAGTTGGTTTTACACTAGCAATTGGACGGTAGAGCGAAACATTACCGGACTTCCAGGATATATTAGCGGAATGGATACAACTCCAGATGACAGAATAGTATTTCTTTCATCCGATAATTCTCTTAGGGGCTACTGGTCTTCAAACGGGACAGTTGCCCTTAATATGACAAATCATACTGAGTATATCCGTGCCCTTAAGGTTAGTCCGGATGGTAGGTATGTTGCAACGGGTTCTAATGATAACAATATTGTGATTACAGAAATATCAACACAAACGGTAGTAGTAACAATAAATGCAGGTTCTGATGTTTATGATTTGGAATTCTCTCCTGATGGAGGAACCCTAGTTGCAGCAAGAGGCCGGCAAGCCTCAATGTATGCTTATCGAACAGATTCATGGACCAGTTTGGGGGAGATGGAGGGCTTTGGCTCAAGTAGCCGAAACCGCGGAGTATATTCGATATCCTTTGATTCAGAAGGTGAAAGATTAGCAGTGGGTTGGAGGAGAGGATACACTTCACTCCATATGGTTCCTGATGCTTACATCGGTGTTCATGGGGATTATTACACCACATTGCTAGAAAGTTCTTGGAGAACTAACTATCTAAGTTCATTTGAATCTGTACGTGTTTGGGATGGTGAAAGGGTAATGACAACAATCGATGTTTGTGATTCCAAACAATATATTGGTTCTAGTACCAATGGAGTCAGCCCCCTTTATGCAACAAAAGCGGCAAACTATTCGACTACTGGCCTGTGGGATTGCAAAAATACAGCAGAACAAATACTTGAGATTCCATATGGAAGGACACCAGGTGTCCTAATGGTGAAAGGTGGTGGTGATACTGAAACTTGTATACAAACTATTGGTGGACTATCGATGGGGCAAGTTAGATGGATCACATCTGGGTCAAATAAAAATTCATTAATTGTCGATGGTGATATGCCCGGATTAGTTTGGTCCTCTATTGCTCCTAATGATGATGGCGATGGTAAAGTTGAATGGAGGGATTTAGATTCGAGTTGCCCAGATGATGATATTGTACTTTCACATCGCTGGGACAACCGTACAGATATTACGATTTTAGAGGAAACAGTTCTTTGTTCTAATTGTGGCCAAACCGATAATATGTATTTATCAACAGGTGCGAGATATAGAGCATCTGATAGTGAATTCAAATATGATATTGTAGGTGGCGTTTCGGGACCTAGTGGTGAGGGTTCCATTGGTTTTACTGAACTGGCTTACAGCATTAATAATTCGAATCAAGTTTATCTAATTCCTCTTGTCGATAATTATTCGCATGGAGCTGTTGATGCAGTTGCAGATGGTGGATCAATAGTCAATCCAAATATGACTAATTCACGTACGGGTGAGTGGCCATTACAGACTGACATGCGGGCATTCGTATCAACAAAATCTCTGCCTAAAAATATTGATTTCCTGAAATACCTTCTAACAGATCTTGCTCAACAGGAGTGGGAACAAGCAGGATTTGTGGGATTAGGCCCATGGGAACTTTACAATTCATGGGGCAAGCTTGGAGTTGACATGATTCATCTCCTTCCTGATATTGATTCTGATGGAATATGGGACGGCGAAGATATTTGCCCCAATACAGAATTAGGTTTGTCCACAGACCAAAATGGCTGTGCTGACAACCAACTAGATTTCGATGACGATGGTTATACTAACGATTTGGATGACTGTGATAATGTTACAGGGACTTCAATATTTGGCAGTTTAGGCTGCCCAGATGGTGATGGCGATGGGTGGCCTGACGACATGGATAGCCACCCAAGTGATATTTCTGAATGGAATGATACTGACCTGGATGATTTTGGAGATAATTCAGATGATTGCATCGATGTGTTTGGAAATTCAACTGAAGATGTCATTGGGTGCCTAGACTCAGATGGTGATGGCTGGTCAGATACAGGAGATTTATTCCCTGAAGATTCTGCCGATTGGGCAGATAGGGATTCTGATGGGTATGGTGATAATACCGATTTATTCCCGAATGAGTTCACCCAGTGGAACGATTCTGATTTGGATGGATATGGAGATAATAATACTGGGCTTGAAGGAGACGACTGCATCGAAGTAAGTGGTACATCACATAGGGATGGATTATTCGGCTGCCTCGATAGTGATAGTGATGGCTGGGCCGATTCCATAGATGATCTTCCGATGAACCCAGAACAGCATCTAGACTTTGATGGTGATGGTATTGGTGATGATGCTTCTATGGGTGATTATGATTGGTGCGTTGAAACACCGATTCTAGAAATTGGCATGGTAGACTCCAATGGCTGTAGCCCATCGGAAAGAGACACCGATTATGACACATTCAAGGATGATGTCGACCAATGTCCTAACACACCAATTTCTCAATCAACTCAAGTAAACACAACTCTGTACCTCGATGATGACCAGACAATAACCAATCCATTCGTGGGTTGTGCTCTTTCTGAAATCGATGTTGATGGTGATTTGGTCACTGCAGATAATGATTGGGATGACAACAATCCAGACCAATGGTTTGACTCCGATGATGATGGTTATGGCGACAATTCGGATGGAGTAAATGGAGATGATTGTCCAACTCAAGAAGGTTATTCGTTTAATGACAAAATTGGTTGTCGAGATTTGGACGGGGATGGATGGTCCTATGAAGCTGATTTCAATGATGGAGACAGCACACAATGGAATGATACCGATGCTGATGGATTTGGTGATAATTGGGATAATCCGGATTGGAGTGAATCTCGAATGTTTGGGACATTCGTTGAAGGTGCAACTCAACCAGATCGTTGCCCTGAAATATATTCAGCATTCATATATTCCGAAACCCAAGGCTGCTTGACCTCATTGGAAGAAGAAAATGGAGACGGTGCTGGATCAGGAAGCGGGGATGAATCTGGCGATTCCAATATTGTCCTGATTTTAGCAATTGCAGGGGCGGGAGTTGTTTTCCTACTATTTGGAGCAATAGCCGTTATTATGAAAAAGAAACCATCTCCGAAAAATAAAATGAAACCAAAAGTTGTTCACCCATCTCTCGAAGGAGATGTTGAAGATGCTGCAAAGGAAGTCCTGGAAAGCATTGAGGCAGAGAATCCAATTGGTTTTGTATCAACATGGGAAGAACTTCCTGAAGGGGAATGGCTACCTAATGATGAAAATGGAGTAAATTGGTATCGCGAATCAAATGGCCAGCATTGGTATTCTGATTCCGGTGGATTCCGTAGTTGGGATAAGTAAGAAGTCTCAAATGCGCTTGCCTTACATTGCTAGTTATGCAAGGGGCTTATCTCGTCACAGGGGCATCTAAGGGTTTAGGTCGTTCAATCGCTAAGTTGATTGCGAGCTCAGGTCATCCTGTCATCGCTCTGGCGAGGGAAAGCGTAGACCTTGGCGTAACAGGCGCTGCATTAGCAAATTTGCAACCTGACTCAATAACGGTATCTTGTGACTTAGGTGATAGAGCAGACATCGAAGGTGCTGCTACAATTATCAAGAGTAGATTTCCCCATTTGGCAGGAATCATACATAATGCTGGAACAATTCATCCGATTGCGAATATGTTGAATGTGGAATCTGCAGACTGGGCTAGGTCAATACAAGTCAATCTAATTGGAGTTCAAGACCTTACAAACCGTTTACATTCTCTACTGGGGGGTGAGATCCACACCCGAATTACCACAATATCGAGTGGTGCTGCTAATAGATCAATACATGGATGGAGTGCATATTGTGTAGCGAAAGCAGGCCTTGAAATGTGGGCTATGTGCATGGCTGAAGAAGGGGTTAGCGAGAACATTTCAGCAGTTTCAATAGCACCAGGTATTGTTGATACTGATATGCAAAAAGACATTAGAAATTCCGATGAGGACTCATTCCCATCGCTATCAAATTTCATTGAGTACCATGAAAACGGTGAGCTAACAAATCCAGATGATGTTGCAAAAATATTGTTGCCATTTTGTTTGGGCGATTCTGGCGAAAATGGACAGAGACTTGATGTTCGTAACTTGTGAGTGGTACCTCGTTTCAATGGCAACGGTCATAAGCCCTAACCACGGCCTCGAAGTGAGGGAGCCATATGGCAGGAACAACTCGTGTAGAAATTAGAACACTGAGGGTCGGTCGATACTGCTGTGTCGAAGACAAAGCGTACAAGATAAATTCGATTTCAACATCGAAACCTGGAAAACACGGTTCTGCTAAGGCTCGAATTGAACTTGTAGAAATTTTCACAGGTGCAAAAATCTCTCACGTAGGTAGCGTTTCTTCTACCATTAACGTTCCACTTATCGAGAAGGGTACTGCATTAGTAACCCACATCGAAGGTTCTGAGGTTCATGCAATGAATATGAAAGACCACTCAATGATGATTCTTCCTCTCGATGAAGGTTTGGATATTGAAGGTGGTAAGGAAATCATGTGGATGGAAGCCTTAGGACTCTTCAAGATTATTCGTGACCACTGATATTTGGACGGTTAATCCGTCAAGGTGAAACATATGGGTGTCAAGAAGTCAGCCTACCGCCAACCGGTAACTCCCGAAGGCCTCAAGGCTATCGAGAATGGCACCTTAACTTGGCTCGATGACGAGATGTATAACAATCTCAACACCGGTGTGTTAGAGCAGTACCTTGAAGAGAAAAATCTTGAGGAAGCTTTCGAAGTATCTCACTGGGATACGCGCAAAGTGCTATTGGGAATTGCAATTGGAGCAATATTCTCTGGAGTTACAGCATATATTGGACTCAAACTGGGTTTGGCAATTTCAGCCGCTTGGTATATCGCCTATGTATTAGGAATGGCACTAAAGTGGTCACCTTCTGAAGTAAATATTGCAACATCTGCAACCACAGGGGCTACCAATGCCTCTATTGGATTTATTTTCACGTTCCCTGCAATCTTTTTGCTAGCAGCCGATAAACAGTATTGGCTATCTGATGGCCCTCTTATCGTTCTAGGCTCAGGTGAAACAATTAGACTAGCATTCGTTGGAATTGTCGCCTCAATGTTTGCTGGATTCTTGGGTGTAATGTATTTCATCATATTCAGGCGTGTTTGGCTAGTTGAAGACCCTCTACCTCTACCTGGTTTTGAAGCAACTCTCAAGATGCTGGATATCGCTAGTGATGTGAGTACGGGTGCTATAGAGCATGCACGAGGTTCTCTGAAGACCATTGGACTCTGGACAGGTATTACTATGATCGGA
>Ga0308021_10001447_pt1 | contig 10830 bp, 7 predicted proteins | sample Neamet351_FD_201296 | JGI IMG/M metagenome (GOLD analysis project Ga0308021, IMG submission 201296) | Marine microbial communities from water near the shore, Antarctic Ocean - #351 | ecosystem: Environmental > Aquatic > Marine > Unclassified | place: Southern Ocean | collected 2014-10-02
TCTCGTAAAAATGGCAGCAGCTAAACTAGCTTCAAAAGGTAAGGTTAGAAAGGCACAAAAGCGTAAGGCAAAGCCTCCTCGCATGGCATTACATAATATATTAGGGCTAATAAACGCAAGACTACCCCAACAAGTAGCAGGCAACATGGGCCACCCTAAACTAGAAAATCGAACAGGTAAGTTCGCACAAAGTGTTAGGGCTATAGATGTTACACAAACAACCAAAGGGTTCCCTAGTATTGGGTATACCTATGCTAAGAGTCCTTACCAAGTTTATGAGAGTACAAGCGGTAGTAGGTTTTCAGATACTGATAGAGACCCTAGAACTTTGATTGACTTCTCTATAAGAGAGATTGTAGCCCAATTTGGTTTAGGTAGACTGTACACTAGGAGACTTTAATGACCGGAAGAGTTTACGCATCGAGAAGGAAACGTATAGTTGATGCACTTGTATACAAGTTAAAAACTATAAATGGCCAAGGGGCTTTCCTAACAGACGTAGGGGAGAATGTTCACCCTCGAATGAAATTTTGGGACGAAGTAGATGAGTTTCCCTGTTTACACTTAAATGCAGGTAGTGAGACTAGAGAATACCAGTCTGCAGGTGTGCGGGATAGATTTTTGACCGTAACAATACGTTGTTATGTACAGGACGAAGAAGCTCAAGAAGTACTTAACGAGCTGATGGAAGATGTTGAAACGGTTATCGAAGATAACTCAAGATTAGAGTACACGGATAAAGCAAATAATATCTACTATACTCAACAAATCACGCTCATTAGTATTGATACTGATGAAGGTGTGCTCGAACCTCTAGGAGTAGGCGAAATACTAATAGAAGTTCGTTATTAGAAAATACTGACACGAATAAACATTCACGATCAGGCTTTTCAAGTTCATAGGGAGATATACTATGGCTGAATATTTACATTTTAGTAGGGACTCGCGACTCTACATGGAAAAAGACGGATATGTCTGGTCAATTCCTACGCTTGATGGATTTAGTTTCTCTCAAGCCACGAATGCATCAGAGATAACCCTAAATGAAATGGAGGACTCAACCGGTCGCTCACGTAGAGGGCGTAAAATGTTTACTGACTCTCTTTCTGCGGCGGAATGGTCTTTCTCAACTTACGCTCGTCCGTTCCTTGCAGCAGCAGGGGCAAACGAAGATGGTACAGGCAAGGCAAATAGGAACACTACTGCTCAAGTACATGCTGTTGAAGAGGCTCTCTGGGTCGCTATGGCAGGACAAAACGTCTATAATCGAGAAGGATCTAAATTTACTCATGGAGCAAATGGAGGTGCTATTAGCTCCTTTACAGCCGTAAATGCGGATGCTGAAGCTGACTTGTATGATACTGATTATACTGATGGAGTAAAGACGTTCAATATAGGAACAGGCCAAAACTCTACTGGTGTAACGTACGGCGGTGTAGGAGTAAACGGTGTTGTTACCCTAACTGTTGTGGGCGGATCTACAGACACTGTTACTGTTAATTTCTCAGAAACCGGACAGAAATTTAAGTCTGGTGAAACTATTGTCATCGCCGGAACGCAGTTAGGTGGATCTGGATCAGCTAATATTACAATTACTGTATATGCAGAAACTATGCAACATTTTACTTCTGCCGCAAAAGATCCTGAGCTAAGCCCTTTCGGAACTCCCGCACAAACAGTAAGTACAGTTCAAGCATCCCCTGTATACGCAAATGCGGCTACTGCTTCTGATAAAGCTATAATTAACTTTACTGACTCTAACAGATCAGCATTAGGTACATTTAACTTGTACTTTGTTCTGTCTGATAGAAGCCCAGGACGTTTGATATACAAACTCAAGAATGCAGTTGTTAATGAAGCGTCTCTTGACTTTGATATTGATGGTATCGCTACCATTGGTTGGTCAGGTATGGCAGGTCAGATTATTGATGTAAGCCCCGGGGCTGTAACAGGTAATAAAGCTGATGTATTTACTGCCTCCGCAAGTGCTCCTGCTATTACTGCTGATAAGCAGTATTGGCTTGATACTGATGCTTCTGATAAACTCTACATCTCGAATAATAATGGTTCTGTAGGTGGTTCTTCTACTAATATTGTTACTTCAGGTGAAGGAAGTGCTACAGTAGGTTGGAGATCCAACATTGACGAAGGAACTGCGGACACAGGTAACTTTATTCGTAACCGATTGACTCAGTTGACTTTGGCGCCGGAAAGTACTTTCCGAGGAGCTACTACCTTTCTGGATGCCAACGGAGTATCTACTAGCTACCAGACTTCTTATCAGGTTGCCTTAACAGGTGGGAACGTTACTATTAGTAATAATATTTCGTACTTAACTCCTGAAGAACTTGGTAAGGTTAACCAGCCTATCGAGCACATTACAGGCACACGTACTGTAAGTGGAAGTTTGACCTGTTATCTGGGTAGCTCTGATGTTGCGACCAATAAAGTCTCTAGGTTGTTTAAGGATTTGGTTGCGGATAATAACACTGTTATTAATAAATTCGCAATTAACTTACAAGTTGGAGGAACAGCTACTGGTCCTAAGATAGAGTTAAGTCTGCCTACCGCTCACTTGGAGATTCCGTCACATTCAATTGAAGACGTTATTTCTGTTGAGACTAATTTCCATGGATTGGGAACTGGTGTTGGTGAAGGTGATGAGATGACAATTACCTATAAAGCTGCCTAAAAATATTTCTTGACACCGCAGGTGTTTTGAAATATAATATAGGTTAAAGATAAGGGGGGTCTTTTGGATCCCCCTTTATTTTATAAGGAACTGAAATGGCAAACTATATTTTTCAAAAAGAAGCGCAATTACGTCTTGTTTGTAACGACGCAGCAGGCGTTCTTAGAAAGTATAGAATAGATACAAATACTCTAGATTTTAGCCAATCTTTTCAAGAAAAGAGCTACGAAGTAAAGACTCTTCATAATCAATCAGGGTTTGAAGGCTCTAGTATAAATATAGCAAACCCAGCAGAGTTTAGCTTCAATACTCCGCTACTAAAGGAAGCAAGGCACAAAGTTGTGTTCGAGCGATTACTCGACTGCACAACTTTTGATCTATACATATCATCCGGGCAAGATGTTTTTAAACTAGATACATGCGTTATTCAAGATGGGACGTTCGAGATTAATAAATCAAGACCCCTAAGATTAAGTATTTCTGGTCAAGCGTCTAAGCTGTCAAAATTTAGCGAGGCTATTCCTGGCACTGTTGATACAGGTCTTGGGTACGCTGCTACTACTTATATTGTACCCAGACTTACTACTTTAAGTTTAGGGGGTACTGACATATCTGGCGAAGTTGCTCAGGTAGGCGTAGAAATTCAGAACGATATTAATTGGAATGATTATAATACTGTACATGGTGCAGTAACTGCGACAAATGCGGCAACTTCTATGTTCCCTACTAGTTTTACAGTAGGAACCAGAGTAGTAGCAGGTGCTATTACTAAGTACTTAAAAGGTACTACTAACACTCCAAGTAGCCCAAACTTATTTACTTGGAATAATAACACAGCTCTAAAGCTGACCGCAGGTAATGGAACACAGGGAGTAGACTTTGATTTTGACTGCTCTTTTACAAACCGGCTTCAAACTGGAGATGTTTATCTAGAGGAGTATAGCTGGAGAATGACAGAACGACCAACCGAGCTTAAAAGCTTAATAACTTACGCAACAGGATAAAGGAATAATAACAATATGGAACTAAAAAAACTAGTAGTCGATAGTAAATCTATGTGGATAGACTTTGCAGGACTCGAGGGCTTCTCAGTAGAAGTAGCTAACCTTTCAAGAAAAGAGCTAACAGGACTACGAAAGGCATGCACAACAACAAAGTTTAACCGTAGGTCTAGAGTAGCAGAAGAGGTATTAGATGAGGAGAAGTTTGTAACTGAATTTTCTAAAGGCTCTATTAAAGACTGGAAAGGTCTCACATTGGCTCACTTAGAGACCTTGATTTTGATTGAAACAGAAGGGCAAGACCTAGAGAAAGAAGTAGAGTATACGGAAGAAAATGCAGAAGTACTCGTAAGCCAATCCACTGAATTCGATACATGGCTTAATGAGGTAGTCTTTGATCTGGATAACTTTCGTAGTAAGCCAGAAGGAAAAGTGTCTACTCCGCCTAGAGCAACTGTTCAAAAACCTGGATAGTGGTATGACGCGAGAGCGTTATTTTGAAATGCAAGAACAGATGGGGATAGAACCTACGGAAGAAGATATACCTCCGGACATGGAAGACTTGCCGGACGCTGTAGCTTCCGCCATAGAGATGTTTAATATGTTCGGAGATAGAGTTTACCCTGATATTGGATATGTAGGAAAAGACTATACTAATTTACCTATTTATTTAACTATGTTTTGTATTAAGGAGCATGAAAAAGAGTTTTTCTTAGAAATTATAAATTGGTTAGACACCAGAGCCATCAAAAAAGCTGCTGAAGAGTTAAAAAGGCAGTATGATAAGATGAAGAGAAAAAAATAGTGTCAAATACAATTACATTTAAGGTTAAAGTTGAGAAAGACGGAAATCTATCTGTTATTGCTAAACAGGCGGAAAAAGCGGCGAAAAGTACTGATAAGTTAGGTGCTTCGACTGATCGTACAACTAAAGCGCGTAATCGTTTTAATAAAGCAGAAAAAGGTGTCGGGCAAGCCGGTCTTTCTTCTGGAAAAGCATTTTCAAAAATGCAATCAACTATGGGTGGTGGGGGTGGTCTTGTTGCTGCCTACGCCGTCCTGGCCGCTAATATATTTGCTCTTACTGCTGCTTTCGGCGCGTTATCTAGGGCCGCTCAAGTACAAAAACTCAAAGAAGGTATGGTCGCTATGGGCCAGTCCACAGGTGTTGCTATGAACGCATTATCTGAAAACCTCGTAAGAGCCACGGGACACGCAATAAGTTTAGAAGAAGCAATGAGAACTACTGCGCAGGTAACTAGTGCAGGCTTCGATCCCTCTGTAATTGAAAGGTTAGGTAATGTTGCAAAAATGGCTTCTCAGGCTTTAGGTAGAGACCTGGGTGATGCTATGCAGAGAATCACTAAAGGTGCCATTAAGATGGAGCCTGAGCTGCTAGACGAATTAGGAATTATGGTTCGTCTAGATGATGCTACAGCGACATATGCTGCATCTATAGGTAAAAACGTTGATGAATTATCAAAGTTTGAGAAACAGCAAGCATTTATGAATGCCGTACTCGAAGAAGGAGAGACTAAGTTCGCTGCTTTAGGAGATGTAGATGTTAATCCTTATACCAAATTATCTGCTACATTTGCAAACTTAACAGAAACTTTGCTTAACTTTTTTAATAAGGCATTATCTCCTATTATTGAGATGCTAGCTAATAACACTGGTGCTATGGTAGGCGCCTTACTAATTTTTGCTTCTACGGTAGGAAGGATGGTTCAGCCTGCTTTAGCAGCTTTCACTGAAAAACTAGCAAAGAGTGCTAAAGCTTCCGCTGATGCTGCAGTAGCTCAGGTAAAGTTAACAGCTTCTACAGGTAAGGGCTCCACTGAGGTATTGAAGTTAAAGAATGCACTTATTAAAGGTGAAGCTACACAGAAGCAATGGAACAAAGGCTTACTTGGCGCACAGAGGTCTGTAACTGGATATCGAAACGCCCTGAATAATAACATAAAAAGTACAGGCCATTTTAGTAAGGCTACTATTGCTTCACAGAGAGCCTTGAGGCAGGCAGAGACTGACCACTATGCTTTAATAAGAGCTAAAGCAGGGCTTGACCTTGCAAATATTAAAAACTCCGAAACAAGTGCTTTAGCCACCCTGTCCACTTTAGGGTTTAGTGCAGCAGTCAAGTTACTCTGGGCAGATATGGCAGGGGTGTACGTACAAACTATGCTAGCCAGCACTGGCATGGGAATTTTTGGTAAAATGTTACATTGGGTCAAAGGAGTAACAGCAGCAGCAGCCCTGGGATTTAAGTTTTTAGGCGCCTCTATACTTATGGCTCTAAATGTAGTAGGTCTTATCATAATGGCACTATATGTCTTATGGGAAGCGGCGAAGTGGCTTTGGTCTTTTACTAAAACCGCCGAGGACAACGCTCTTGTAGCAGCCTCAGAAGCAGCCTCAACAGCTATGAAAGATACTAAAGAGAACTTATTAGAGCTAGATGCAGCGTATGATGGTCAGAAGACAAAGATACAAGGAGTAGTTGGGCAGTACAAAGCACTAAAAAATATACTTGACACTTCAGTGCAAACATACCGAAAAATGGCTGTAGCACAGGCTGAGGCTGATGCTTCTCGTTTTTTCAAGAAAGGCGGGGACACTAACCAAGGAGCCTCAGCATTGGTAGGACATGTTCTGGAGTTAGCTGAGGGTTCTAAGATAATGCAGAAAACTTTAGCAGATGCTGGTATATCTATGGATCAGTTGAGGAGTGGTGAAGTAACCTTAAATCAATTAAATACCGCTATGGATCTAGTTGATACCACTAATAAAAAAGTAAACGTTAGGTTTCTGGGCATGGCTGCTGCAATAGACGGGTTGAATGAGCCTTTACAAACGTTTATGAATAAGATTAAACAGAAAACAGATGTTGACGAATTGGTAAAAGGATTTGACGATCTGAGCCTAACTTTGACTGATCCTAAATTTGCTACAGGCCCCGAAAAGTTGGCTGCTTTCTCAGAGATGGCGGATGAAGGGCTAATGAAACTATTAGGTACTAGTGCGAAGGTTTTAGAGGATGCTAAAGGTAACGAGGCTGCTGAGGCCGCATTATTAAAAACTCTGCTTGGGCGATTTGACGTTATGAAGAAGATATTTAAAGACGAGCAGAAAGCTCAAATACTTCATAAGAAAAAGCTGTCAAATTTAAAGCAAGAAATAAAGTTAATAAAAAGCCGTGCAGGAGTTGCTGGAAATGCCGCCTTACAATTCGAAGCAGAGAATGAGTTAATAGACGTAAAAGCTCATCGTATGCAAGAGGAGATAGATAGGCAGAAGAATCTAAATAGGGGAAGATCAGAAGAATCTAACATAAATCAAAGCATTCTTGCGATGGAAAGGGAGCTGGCAACCTTTCTAGAGCTAAAACCGGGTTTAGAACAGAAAGCATTACTTGTTGCAAAAGAAAAGCTACTCATTGCTCAAAACAGCCAAAAAGCTACAAAGCTAGAGTTAGACTCGTTAGAAAAGATGGCCAAAATAAATACAAAGCTGATTGAGTTTGCGGACAATGCGGCTGGAAACGCCCAGCGCGCGAAAAATAGAGCCAATCCTGCGAGAGGTTTTGACCCTACATTAACTAACCAAGACCAGCTGGACCTGGAAAAAAGACCGGTGGATGATGTAAAGGGGATGGGCAAAGATGGTAAGGAAGTGAGCCTGGGAGAGGGGACTGCTGCCCAAGCAAGACTTGAAGCTGCGCGAGCTGATTTAAATCTTGCTTTCATGAGGCTCGACTTGGAAAGACAAATGTCTTTACTCAGGCTTGATGTTTTAGATGCAGAAATGCGCCTGCTTCATCAAAAAAAGATAGATGCCAAAAATGCGCATATACTCAAGAAATATGGTGTTAGCGGACAATTTGGTGAAGCCACATATGGTACATATGAGGACGATGGCCAAATATCTGGCAAAGCAAGTGGTGCTTCCATCATTAATAGGGTAAGGGACATGGCTATGGAAGGAGGAACGTTGGATGCAGCCAACAAAGCCCTACTAAACGCTACCTTTGATAATCTTGAAGCAAACCTGAACGAAAAGACACTTGATTTAGAAGACGGGACCAGAACTGATGTATTAGGGCAGGGAGGAGATACTACTGCTGAAGTCATGCAGAACCAAGATAACAAAGGGGGTATAGGAGCATTAAAAAATACCTCTGATCAGTTTAAAGCAATGCATAACCAAATGCAGCCTATGATAGAGACTTTAAGGAGTTTAGGCCCCGAAGGAGAACTGGTAGCAGCAGTCGCGCAGGGAGCCTTTGTTATTTCGGAGTCTATGGCTAAGGTGGGTGAAACCTTTAAAGCCTTATCTGATGATAATACCTTTGAAGCAAATATGAAGAGAGGGGCTGCTGTGGCTGGCGCCGTCGCTTCTACACTTAGTCAAGTAAGTAGTATTATGCAAGCCTCCTCGAAGGCAAAAATTGCAGGTATAGACCAGGAAATAGCTGCAGAAAAGAAACGAGATGGTAAGTCTAAAGAAAGCCTGGCCAGGCTTAAAGCATTGGAAGCCAAAAAAGAAGCCGCAAAAAGAAAGGCATTCGAAGCAAACAAAAAAATGCAAATGGCCCAAGCTGTTGCCAACACTGCTGCAGGTATAATGATGGCACTAGGAACTATGGAGCCGCCTTTTAGCTACATTGCAGCCGCGATTACTGCTGCAATGGGCATGGCCCAACTGGCAGTAATTTCAGGAACGTCTTACCAAGGAGGCGGCTCAGGAGGAGGAGCTAACGTCCCTGGGTCTGTATCATTAGGGCAAAGAAAAACAAGTGTTGATGCCGGCAAATCAACTTCTTCTAGGGGAGAGCTATCTTACTTCCGAGGAGAAAGAGGCTCAGGAGGCCCAGAAAACTTTAAGTCTGCTTTCTATGGTAAGAAGCACAGGGCTTCTGGAGGAAGTACAGGCTATGTAGTAGGAGAGCAAGGGCCAGAACTGTTTATGCCCGATCGTCCAGGAACTATAGTTCCTGCAGATGATCTAGCTTCCTCAGGCGGAGGAACAAATGTTAGTTTTAATATCAGCGCTATAGATGCTGCGGGAGTAGAAGAGGTACTAATGGAACAACAAGGAACTATAATAAGTATGTTACGACAGGCAGCAAACTCTTACGGAGAGGATTTTATGGAAGATGTAGACGAAAGTACTTATACTACTCCTGCGGTAGGGAGAGCGTAGATGGCACTTTCTACTAGACTTCCTGATCCAGGGTATAAACGTCATTTTACAGGGGCTAATACCCATAGCTCTAACGGAGACATAGGTCCGGGCTTCGCGTCCGTTAAAGTGACTTCCGATCAAAAAACGTTGAGCAGCAGAACAAACTCTCAGCGCGTACTCTCTAGAGCTATTGGGGGTCAGAAATGGAAAATAGATATAGGGTACCATCCTATGACACAGGCAGAGTTCCGTCCTATTCAAGCTTTTTTACTAATGAAGCAAGGCCCCTTAACTCCTTTCTTTGTCGCGCTTCCGCAGTATAATGCACCAGTAAATGCCCCGTGGGTTGCTAATTTGACTAACTCAGCTAGTGGTGTTAATTCTGGTAATCCTTATGTGTTTACTCAACCTTCATCAACTGCGATAGCCGCTGGTTCAACAGCTATTAATATTTTTAGTGCCAACTGGGTAAATAATAGTGGTAGTGTTCCTACTAATATACCTTTACCTGGTGAAATGTTTACTATTACAGACGCTAATAACTCTAACCATACAAAAGCATATATGATAACTACTGTTGAGACGCCCAGCGTGCTTCAAGGTGCAAGTGTTCCAGCAAATCAGATACGTCTCGGGATAACTCCCCCACTAGCTAAAGAGGTTTCGCAAAATGCAGTTTTTAATTTTATTACTCCTCTGTTTAAGGTTATTATGCCCAAAGCTCTTACTTCTTATGAGCTAGGAACAGATAACTTATACTCCTTTGGATTAAAATTGGAAGAATACGCATGAGCATACGCCCTTTACACAGAACACTACGAAACTCTTTATTGAATGAGGAACCCTTCCTATACGCACACTTAGTAAAATTTGAGCGTGTAGTAACTACTGTCAGTGGTAAACCCGCAGAGAGTCCAAGTGACTACTCATATATGACAGACGCTTCTTTTGATATCAGCTTTGATGATCTTAGCCGGAATTTAAAAGGCGAGGCAAATGGGGCACAACCCTATGTTGCCAACCGACTGAAAAAAGTAGGTACAATTAATGAGACAACAGAGGCAAAAGCCTCTAATATGACAATCACAATCTCTTCCGTGGCTTTAAATTCTACTATTGCAGGTGCTCAACTAGATATAACTTCTTCTGGAGACAATAAAACAGTAACAGTTAAATTAGACACAGGGGATGATTGGGTAGAGAGTGGTTTTTCAGAGGGAGATAAGATAACTTTCACTCATGGAAGCAATGCATCTGATGCCAATCATAACAACTCAGTAACTATCAAAACTTTTACTGATAATAACATGACGGCTATTTGTACTAATCCAAACTATGTTTTCTCTACTATTAGTAATACTACTAGCTATACTGTTACTCTCTCAACAGATGAAGTAGTAGCCCTTCTAAACGACCCTACAGATACTACTTATAATGGATATATAAATAGGGAAGTTTACATATATAAAGCACATATAACCCCAGAAACTGGAGCTATAATAGGCGAGCCTTTTTTAATATTTAAAGGGATTATAACAAAAGGCAGTCTTGGAGAAGACCCTAGTAAAGACTCTACCATGAAATGGACTATGTCTAGCCATTGGGGTGATTTTGTTCGTGTTAATGGACGAATAACTGCGGATAGTGAGCATAGAGCTATTGGTAGTAGTGGTGAAGTAGACGGAAATGCTCTGCATAGGTACGAGTATGGCAATGACTATGGGTTTGAGCATAGTGAACAAGCTATAAACATGATGGCTACTTACCAAGTTCAAGAAACTAGGTATAAGATGAAAAAGTCAGGATTATTTGGCTTAAAGAGGAAACTGAAAGAGTACCAAGTAACTGTAGATAAAGATGTCGATCTAAAACTAAATCTAGAGGCCAGGCATCTGCCTGTAGTATATGGCGTTAGTAGAATAGATAGTATTCCTGTTTTTGCAGATATGCACG
>Ga0308021_10001450_pt1 | contig 10802 bp, 1 predicted proteins | sample Neamet351_FD_201296 | JGI IMG/M metagenome (GOLD analysis project Ga0308021, IMG submission 201296) | Marine microbial communities from water near the shore, Antarctic Ocean - #351 | ecosystem: Environmental > Aquatic > Marine > Unclassified | place: Southern Ocean | collected 2014-10-02
TCTTTGGCGGGCGCATGCTGCACTGGGCGCTGACCTCATCTGACGTGGTCGCGGGCGGCGCGCCCTTGAACTCGGAACTGTGGGTGGGCAGCGCCAGCGATGGCGCCGTGAATGCGGCCATGCAGCGAGGGAGGCGCGCCCGCCGCGCCAGCCTCGGCCTGTGGCGAAGCAACTTGTCGCGCAAGCAATCGGCCGAGACGGCCGAGGCGGCGCGCGCCGCGCGGCTGCAGGCGGGCGTCGCCATGGGTGTGCACCGCGCCTGCTTGCAGCGGCGCACACCCGTGGACGCGGTCAACCCGAACTTCGAGCTCGTGCTCAACGGCATGACGCAGAGCACCACCGTGGTTACGGACGACCTCGGGCAGACCGCCGCGGGCGGCACGCGCCCGTCGCGCGCGGTGGTCGAGCTGTCGTCGCTGGTGAACATGGTGTGCCTGCAGCTGTTCGTGCACCTGACGGCGGGGGGGGACGAGAATGAGTCGCGCGCCAACCTGGTGGCGCAGGTGCACTGCCGCGAGTCGCGCGCCGCGTGCGCAGCTCGCCTGGCGGCCGAGGGCAGTGCTAGCAAGCGCGAGCGACGAAAGCTGCGCGGTAGGGCGGCGGCGCGGCGGGCGAAGGCCAACGCTGCCATGGACGCTCGGCAGCGCGCCGCTGCGACCTTCACCTCGCTTGCCGACGCGCTGCTGCCGCTGCCCCCGCCCGAACCGCTGGCGCCCGAACCCCCCGCACCCAACAATCTGGATCCGTCGGCCCTTGGTGTAGCGAGGCGTGCAGTAGCCGCGCTCGGTGGCGCAAGCGCGCTGGTGCCCCTGCTCCGCGTGCTCGATGCCGTCGACGACACTGCCGCGGACGTCGCCGCCAACAAGAAAGCGCGGGCCGCGGCCGCGGCAGTGGCTGCGCACTCCGCGGCGGTGGACCTCAGCGCGGCGCAGGCGAGCTCGCTGGTCGATGTGAGCGCGGCGCGGCAGCGCGCGGCGGCGCGCGCAGCTGAGATGTCAGAGTACTGGAGCTCGCCGCGCGTGGGCTGCGCGCTGGCAGCCGCGTTGTCTGTGATCATGCCCGCGCAGGCAACGGATGTGGCTGCGGCGGCGGAGGTATCGGTGGCGATGGATGCGACTGCTTTCTTTGAGAACGCGAGCCAGCTCCGCCTCAAGGGGAAGGCCAACGTTGGAGTGTTGGAGAAAGTGAGGAAGGCGGTAGCGGCGAGGGCGGCGAGGAAGGGTGCCGGCACTGTTAGCAGCAGTAGTAGCAGCAGCGGCAGCAGCAATGATGGCTCTAGCAGCAGCAGCAGCAGCAGCAGCAGCAGCAGCAGCAGCAGCAGCGGTAGCGACAGCGGCAGCAGCAGCAGTGGTACCGACGGTGGTGACAGCAGTGACAACGAAGGTCGTGCCAAGGGTGGGAGCGGCACAGCGGCGGCGGCGGCAGCAGCATGCAGCGACAGCGACCGTGGCATTGACAGCTCGGAGGCGGAGAATGACAGCGACGAGCAAGAGGCAGCTGAAGATGAGCAGCCCGGGTTTCTAGCAGCGCTGGATACTGCTTATGTTATGGGCGTGTCTGATCCAGCTGTGCAGTCGCTGGCTTTGCTGGATCAGCAAGGCAGCACAGAAGCAGAGCGCATCCTTTTGGCAGAGCGGCGCCACCCAGGGGAGCAGCCTGTATTGCAGCCGCGCCCTCCGGGTCACCTGCCAAACATTCCGTGGAGAGACACGGTCCCTACGGCATGCACACCTGATGCCGTGCTGCCCATGCTGCCTCCGGCGCGTGCGCTCGGCGCAATTTCTTCACTTCCGCTGTGGCCGCAATCAGAGGTGCCGGGAGCAGCGGCGGCATCTCCAGAAGTGCTGGGCGCGGAAGGGGTCGACGCGTGCGAGCTGGGATGGGCCGCACTGGAAGCCGCCATCGCATCGGCGCTGGGGCGCTCCCCGCCGTCGTATTACACGAAGCTGCTCTCGAAGAATGCACAGGGCGCAGGTGGCATCGTGGCGGGAGGCCTGTCGCTGCTAGAGCTCAGCTCCAGCCACCACCACTACCACTCCCTCCAGTCTGAGCAGCACCACTCTCACGGTGCGTCGGCCAGCGGCATTCAGCAGGAGGCGCTATCTGCGTTCGTGCTTGGCTCGATGCTCCGGCTCTTGCGGCCTCAGGACGAAAGCACATCGGCATCAAAAGATGCGGTGCAAAATTCGGTGCATTGCCAACGCGCAGCGAATGCGAGCCCATACGATAGACTCTTGCACCGTTACAAACGCGCAGCGAAGGCGGCAGCCGAGGTGTGCAGAGCCTCCGATGACGCAGCGGAGCGCGTGAAAACATTGGCGTTGGCGCTGAATGGTTCTGCGAACGTGAAAGCGAAGGAAGCAAGCAGCAGTGACGACGACGAGGGCCCAGAGGAGTGGAAGGAGGCCAGGCGGTTCGCGCGCAAGGCAAAGCAAGAGGCAGAGGATGCGGTGCTGAAGCTGAACCGTGCGCACGCCACGCTCTTTACCGAGAGTGCAACGGCACGCGTATGCGCGCTGGCGGGAGCGCGTACACGACTTCTCGGGCCCCTCGTCGGTTTCCTCCACCATGCCCATCTCTTTGGCCCGGTTCCGGTCGCGGAGCTTGGTTCAGAGGCTGCAAGGACTGCCAGGGCCGCGGTGGCGAGCGGTCGCGCAGGGGGGGCGATGGCGCTCGACTACGACCCGGCTGCTGAGCCGACCAAGAAGGCGCCAGGACAAAGCACTGCCAACGGCAGCGCAGGCAGCGATGGTGTGGTCGTGCTGGGCTTGGCTGCGTGGGAGAAGGGTGGCGTGCGCCTGGGTAGCGCAAAAGACCAGAGCGTGCGAGCAGCGCTGGAGCTCAAGAAGACCACGGCAGCCGCCAGCCGTCACGAGCCCGCTGCTGCGTCTGAGCCTTCGATGATGGGCGTGCGCCAAAGCGGCACGTCGCTCAAGTTCAACGGCGACCTTGTTGCATGCCCGCCAGGCCTCTTGCTGCCGCGCACGCGGCCCAAGGCCGAGGCGCTGCAACAGGGTGGGGGTCAGCGGGCGGCGTTCGACGCCGCTTCCCAGCCTTCAGCGGACCAGCTGGCGCTGGATCGTGAAACGACACAGCTGCACGAAGCCTGTGCGCTGTCGGCGGTCATATCGCAGCGGCTGCACCAGCGGCTGGTGCTCGAGGCGATGGAGGCGGCGGCGCGCGAGGAGGCCGCGGCAGCACTGGTACACCCGGCACCAGCTGTGGAGCACCACCACGGATCAGGAGGAAGCGATGGCAAGCCAGCGGGCCCTCGCAGGCAAAAGCAGCAGAAGCAGCAGCAGCAGCAGCAGCAGCAGCAGCAGCAGCACAAGCCGAAACGGAGGATGATGTCGGCCTATACCGGTCCGGATCCAGAAGAACACCAGGAGCAGCAGACGGCATCGCCGGCACGGGCCACGAAGGCCACGCATGTCACCACAGAAACGGGCAATGCGCATGCGCTCGCGGCACGCGGGCGCGCGCGTTGGCGCAACGGTACTGTTGCGCTCGAGCTGCTGCGGCAGTTTTCGGCACACCCTCTCACGTCCCGCCGGCTGTTGGCATGCGGACAGCACCACGGCAACCCCTCCGTGCGGAAGGGCAGCGATAGCGAGGTCCTCACTGAGAATGGTGCCACGCGACAGCGTTGGGAGCTGGGCGGAATCGATGAGCGCGGGTCGGGCATCGCCGAGCTTGCAGTGTGCCATGACTTGCATGCAATGGAAACCGCGATATCGACAGCTGGCCAAGGCCCGTGCGGCACGGAGCTGAAGTCGTCACTGCCATGGGCCAAGAAGCGGGCTGCACCGAAGAAGCCTGCGCAGCACAGAATGTCGAACACCAGCCTTGCCGACGAGCTCGCACGGAATTCAATGCACAAAAGAAGCTCGAGGAGTGCGAATGGGGGCGCAATGTCTGCGATGGCTGCGGCAGTTGCAGAAGCGGATGGTGCAGACGAGCACTCGGCCCCGCCACCTCGTCTGCTGTCTACGTGTGTGCCGGGGCTTCGGCTCCCATGCCTTCATCTGGCAACGATGGCTAAGCAGTTGAAGGAACTGCGCGAAGCCAAGCATGACACCTTTCATGCCGAACCTGAGGCGATGGCGGCGGCGGCAGCGGCCGAAACGAGGGCAGCCAAAGCATCGCAGACGGCGACGGCGGACGCGGAAAGCAGCGGTAGGCATGCGAGCACCCACCAACACTACTACGAAGGCGACGTGCAAGCGGTGGAGCGCGAAGTGAGCCTGCTGCGCGCTGCTTCGGCGGCGGTGCAGCTGCTCGCCACAGCTCTCTGCCCAAGCTGGCGCGCCGTCGACCTCGCGGCGCGCGAGCGGCTATCGATCGAGGCGCACGAGGCGGTGGAGTGGGGGGGCGGAACAGGGGGGCCGGGCTTCTTTTGTGCCGACGCCGAGGTGGCACGGGCCGCTTTCTTGGACAGCATCAACAACCACAGCGAATTCGCGAAAACAGCAGTGCGGCATGAGATTGGCGTGCTGACGCTCCAGGGCGCGGTGCGCCGCTGGGTAGCTGGCGCGCGCGCGCGCATCGCGAAGAAGAACATGAAGAAGCGGCACGTGGAGCGAACAGGCATGTCGTTCTTTCCCGGCGAGTGGACAAAGGGCCGTTCGTACGGCGCGGTGCTGCGGTCGCCGGCTAAGCTTGGCGGCGCAGTGCACTCGATCCAGATGGGTGGTGGTGATGAACTTGAGAAGAGCAGGCTTGCATCTGCGCAGGAGAAGGATGAGAAGGAGGAGATCGAAAGCTTGCGCATGCATCGTCATTCTGGGCACGCGCATCGCCACAGCCGTCACCACAGCCACCACCATCGTCATCATCGCCACCGCCACCACCACCATCGCCCTCCCGCCCACAGCAGCACCGATCCCGATCGTATCCTCGCTGGCGCGAACGTGTCCCAGAGAGACTCGGCTGGTGGCGGCGAGATCAGAGGCAACGAGCGCTTTCACCACCCTCTGCCCTCGGCAGGCGATATTTCGTTGCGGGCCGCAATGGCCGCACAGGCCATTCGCGATGAGGAGAAGCGCCTGCTGAAGGAGAAGAAAGACATGGAGCACCGGCGCCACGTGTGCCTTAAGGCCGCGGCACGTGTGCTGCGCGGAGAGGGGTATGGGCCAGAACGGGAGCTGGTGAAGGCGGTGCGCGATGCAGCAGAGGCGTGCGATGCTGTCGCACGCAAGGGTGCACCCGCACCCGCTCTCAAGAGCAAGATCAAGCAGCTTTGGGGTGGCGGCGCATTCGGGTCGCCAAAGAAGAAGAAGGAGAAGGAAGGGAAGCTGCCGGAGCTTGACGTCGCCGATGTAGTGACCCGGGCGCGCACGATGATGCAGGACCGCACGTTCCAGAAGAACGCGATGTCGGCGATCACGAAGGTGAATAGTCGGTTCGCGCTGAAGGCGGAGGCTGCGCGGCTCGTCACGCGCCGCCACCGGCGACGATTTGAGCTGGAGCAACGGCGAGACGCTGCGACGAAGCGAGGCTTCGCGCGAGCGATGGCAGTGGTCGTTGGAGGTGGCGCCAGCGGTGATTGCGACCTTGCAGCGATGGAGGCATCGTCACCGGCGGCGGCAACGTCCACTTCCGTCGGCACTGGTGGTGGTCGGCGCGGTGGCACAGCGGCGGCTTCCGCGGCCGATAGCGCAGAACTGGCCGATGCCGCGCGCGCTGTAGCGCTCGAGTGTCTCCTCCCGCACGTGGCATCGCTTGCGGTCTTTTTGGATTTGCACCCCACCACTGCGCACCACCATCGTCACCATCACCGGTACCATGCGCACGACAAGGCGAAGGAGGCGGCTGCGCGGAAACAGAAGGCGGACAAGGAAGCAGCATGGCGGAGAACGGAGGATGAAAAGGCGGTTGCCAAATTAGCACAGAAAAAGGCTAAGCAAGGTCGCTCTTGCCAGAAGAAGCCGAAGAAGCAGCAGCACCATCATCATCACCACCACCACCACCACCACCACCATGCGTCACGCGCTGCTGGGAGGCGCGTTAGCACGCACGTGCACGATCATGGCATTCTGCAGCCGCAAGTACAGCTCATTGCGCGCCGGGCTGATCCAAGCCACGTTGCATCGCCCAAACCCACACTGAAAAAGAAGCAGCCGAAGAAGGTGATCAAGACGAAGGGGGCCAAGAAGAAGGGAGGCAAGAGCGGTAAAAGCAGCAGCAGCAGCAGTGGTAGCAGCGGCGGCGGCGGCAGCAGCAGTGGTAGCGAAAGCGAGAGCGAGAGCGAGAGCGAAAGCAGCGACGCGGCGCCCTCGTCCGAATCGTCATCTTCCGAATCGTCGGTCGAAGAATCCTCCAGCGACGACGAAGAATCTTCTTCCACTTCCGGCGGAGAATCACCTGGTGAGGATGATCTGGCAAAGACCGGGGGCCTCGGCCATGCCAACGCTGCCAAAGGTGCACCGCAGCTCCGCTCCCAGCGCCACGCAACCTCGGCCAGCGTCCTCGCCCTGCTACGGCTGCTCTGCGGTGATGTGCGCGCGGCCCACACCCCAGAACATGGCCATGCTGATGAGGGGCACTGGGTAGCGGCCACCGCGCAGCACTTGGCCAAGCCGCTGCTGCGCATGCTGCCGCACCTCGCGCCACACCGCCACGCCGCCGTGCAGCAAGCAGGCGGCGGGGGGGCAGCAGCACCGGTAGCAGAGGGCGATGACGGCGCCAACGCGATGCCCGAGTGGCGCCTGCTGCGCGTGGCTCTCGGCTTCCTCGGCCGGCTGCTGCGCGGCGCGGGCGTCGCCAACGCGCGGAGCGGCGCCGGCCACGCCGGCGGCGCTGCGGTGGAGACGGCGGAGCTCGAGGCGCAGCTCCTCTCGAACGCAGGCGCCGTGCGCCGCGTCGACGCGCTGGCGAGGCACGTGACGGGGGATGTGGCGGAGGCGGCGGCGAGGGCGCGCGAGGCGGTGGGGCGTGCGCGGACGCCCGCGATGGAGAAGGCGATCGTGGCGGAGGCGCGCGCTGCCCGCGGCAGCGCGTTGCGCCTGCTGCCGGGTGCGTTTTGGACGCTCCTCGCGGCGCTGGCGCGGCACCCGCCGAACCGGACCACCATCTGCGTGGGCGACAGCGTTGCCACGAATCGTCGGTGCGGCCGCCTTCTCGCGCTGGTCATTGAGCGGCTGCTGCTGCCGCTGCCTAATGTGTGCCGCCCCTGGCTGAGGAAGTGCGAGGCGGCGCCAGCCGACGCCGTTGCCGTGGGGCAGGCCGGCGCCTGTGCCGTGGGGCAGGCCGAGGAGGGGGGCGACGACGACGCCATGTCGCTGGAGGATGACGTAGCGCAGGCGGCCGCCGACGGGGCAGAGGCGAAGGTCGCAGCGCAGCGCATCATCCGGAAGGCTCGCGCGGCAGAAGAGCAGACGCAGACGATTCTGTGCGGCATACTCGCGCAGCTCATTCACTGTACGGGCGACTATATGGAGCCGCCGCACGTCAAAGCCGCCGCCGCTGCCATTGCCGCGGCGGGGGGCGACGCGGCGGCCACGGCGGCCGCGCAGGCTGCCGCGGCCGCGGCGGCGCAAGAAGCGCTGCAAAGTGCGCAGGACCACGGCGGGGCGACGCTGTGCACGCTGCCGCAGGTGGGCGCGCCCTGCGTCTCGCGGCTGCTGGAGCTCCTGCTCTTCGGCTCCGGGGGGCTCGAGGGCGTCCGGCAGCGCCGCAACCTCGTGCGCGCGAAGAAGAGCGCGGCGGCGGCCAGAGCGATGGAGGCGCAGAGGGCGGCTGCCGCTGGCTCCGGGGCGGGGAAGCAGCAGCCACCCATGGTCCGTGGCGAGGCGACGCCCAAGACGAAGGCCCCTCCCGTTGCTTCCGCTGCCGCAGCAGCACATGTGCCAGCTTCGGCACCAAAGTCCGATCCTGCGACGGGTCCTGCGCCTGCGCCTGCACCAGTGGGCGTCGTGGCTGCCGCCAAAGCCGCAGAGGCCACCGCCAAGGCCGAATTCAAGGACACGGCCACTCTGACGAAGAAACTGACGCACAGACCGCACTCGCCTAAGCAAGGTCGGCGGCAATCTCTCGCCGCCATCGATGCTCTGGATAGCATTGACATGCACATTGGCGAAGATGACAACAGCGGTACCGCTGCAACCGCCACGCTGCAGTCGCCGGCTGCATCTCCGGCGCGGACAGCGGCAGTGGCGGCGGCAGGTGAGGCGGGCGTTGTGCAAGCTGGGCTGATTCCCAAGAACGTCACCATCGCTGCCGCTCACGCTGCCGAGGCCGATAAGCTCGCGGACGCTGAGCTGATGGCCGCACTGGACACCAGTGCGCTGTCGTCTGCCGATGCCGCGCGCGACTGGGCGCTGCGGACGGCGGCGGCGCGTGCCCTGGCCAAGCTCGCGGATGACGGCAAAGCGGCCATCTCCATCGCCGAGCCCCACAAGGAGGCCATCCCGCTCCTCGTGCAGCTGCTGAGGGTGCGTCGTCTGTCAATCTTGCTACCGCTGCCTATCGCGTTTTGCAACGAGCGTGCCCGCGCTGCGCTGATGGTGCGACCCTGGCATATCTCACACCCATCCATCCTCCCTGCCTGCCTGCCGTCTTCGTGCGCCGCTCCGCAGGAGGCGCAGCACGCAGGGCCTGCCAGCACCCTGCCTGTCTGCGTGGCCAAAGTGCTGCTGTGCCTCGCCAAGTACCGACTCAAGGTGCGAAAAGAACCCAGACGGCGGATTCGCGCGCGCAACTGCAAGCTGCGTGCGTGCGTGCGTGCGTGCGTGCGCAGTGCGTGCGTGCGTGCGCAGTGCGTGCGTGCGTGCGTGCGTGCTGCGGCTGATGTTGCTGCTGCTGCTGCTGCTGCTGCTGCTGCTGCTGCTTCGCGGCTTGGGCAGCGGTCTCCGCCGAGGGACGCTGCCGCACATACCCGCCCTGCCTGCACCGCCCACCAAAGCGGCTGCTGTGGCTTGCGCAACGGGTTCCGGACAAGCCAATACGCACGACGGCCGCTTTATGGACGGCGCTAGCGCAAGCGAGCATGCTTGCCCGCAGCGCAGTGGCGCGGGCACACGCTGCCACACACGCCCTCAGCGCCGGCCACACACCTCATGCTGCCGCTTAAGCAGCAGCTGCTGCTACCGCGCAGCGTGCTCACACGCGCCCCCTTCCTCGCTTGCACTTGCTGCGCAATTCGTTGCCCATGTACCCGAGCAGAGGGCGCTGGGCGATAACGACATCAGCTCTGTAGACGGCGAGCCCATCCCGCTCGACTCTCGCTACTGGTACTACCACGGCGAACTCTTGCAGGCGGGGGCGCTGCACGCGGCGGCCGTTGCGCTCAAGAGGCGGCAGCGTGGCGTGGGCGGGCTGTTTTCGCAGCTGACGCTGGTGGCGCACGATTTGGCGAGAGAGCTGCGCAACGGCATGCGCGACCGTGCGCAGCTGGTGCGGGAGATGGGCGAGGCGGAGGTTGCAGCGGCGCAGAAGAAAGAGGACAGCGGTGCGTCATTGGCCAAGAGGCCAGGGCTGTCTTCGCTGGATCAGCCACCGAGCGGCCAGAAGCAGAAGCTCGAGCGGCTGGGCAAGAAGAATGCATCGTCGCCGGGCGGGTCCATGGGACCGCCATTCGTCCCGCGGCAGCGACGCGGGCAGCCCCCGTTGCCGATCCCCTCGCCCATCGTTTCGAGGCTGCAGCGCGAGCCTCGCGAACCGGCGCCGATGGTGCTTGTGGGCCAGGACACGTCAGATGACGTTGTGTCGCTCGGCAGTCAGAACGGGACGCTGGAGAGGGGGAGGAGGCATCCTCGTTCCACAAGACGCTCGCTCACGAAAGACTTTTGAAGCTGTGACGATGTGAAGTGAAATGTGTTGATGGACACGAAGAGGTGACCAGCTGGTCGCGCTGATTTGCCAGTGAGTGTGTGTGTACCATATCTCCACTACGGGAACCGTTTTAAAATCAGCACATTTCGCGCGCGCACCACATCACAACAGACAACAGACTCAACAGACACTCCGGACTCCTGCCGGCTGCCGGCGTTTCTGAAAAAGAGATTCTCAGATGCGGCGTGGTGGGCTGCAAGGCTCACCACCTTGGCCTGGAGCGTCATTGGCGCCAAGACATGGTGCTGAGGCGCCGTAATAAGGTGTTCATGCTTGTGCTGATCCGGGCCGCCGTGTGCGCCGCATCGCTGCACATCCCCGACGGCCTGCCCGGCGGCCCGGGGCAGCAGGCGGCGGGGCTGTTTCTCTCGCTCGGCTTGGACGCCGACGGAAGCGGCGCCTGGCGCAAGCCGGCGACGGTCCCCATCTTTGTCACCAGCGCGCCCGACCGCTCTGCGAACCGGAGCCTGCCGCGTCCGGTGCCCCGGCCGCTCGTGCGCCACAGCGCGGCCGCCTTTGCGCTGTCGCTCGGGTGGGGCGCGTCACCCGCCTTGCGGCGGCAAGCGGCGTTGGCGGGGCTCGTCGGAGGAGCAGCAGCGGGGGGGCGCGGTGCGGTCGTCGAGCGCTTGGCGCGCGACGCGGCGGCGCGCATGCTGCAGGCGGCCCGCGAGAATGCGGCGGCCGGCGCAACAACGTGGCGCTTCCCGGAGCAAGCAGTCGCCTTCACACTCGGTGCGTTGCGCTGGCGCGCCTTCCAGGTCGAAGTGCCGAGCGTGGATGCGGCGCTGGGGCCGCTGGTCGACGCGTGCCTCAGCTCCACCGTCAAGCGCGAGGTGGTGCGCGTTGCAGCAGCAGCAGCAGCAGCAGCAGCAGCAGCAGGGCGAGTGGGCGGCCGCGCCGCACCGCCGACGCTGGACGAGCTGCTGCTGGCAGCGTCGCGGCACCCGCAGCGGGACTGGGAGAGCTGGGTG
>Ga0308021_10001453_pt1 | contig 10793 bp, 3 predicted proteins | sample Neamet351_FD_201296 | JGI IMG/M metagenome (GOLD analysis project Ga0308021, IMG submission 201296) | Marine microbial communities from water near the shore, Antarctic Ocean - #351 | ecosystem: Environmental > Aquatic > Marine > Unclassified | place: Southern Ocean | collected 2014-10-02
CAACGCGGCCAATGCCACGCCCGCCAAGGCCGACGGTCGCTTCGCGGAGGACGTCATTTCGGAAAACCTCGTCGAATACCGCTCCGTCGATGAACTGCAGAAGAAGAACCAGCAGTTACTCGTGGTGGTGCGGCGTCTCTCCACGCAGCGCGAGAAGGAACACATGGACGAGGCGGATGGCAGCAAGGCTCACATGAAGCGTCAGCTGGAAGAAACACTACAGCAACTGGAGGACGTGCGCTCCGCGAGGCAGCGGCAGGAGGAGATGGTCACGGCTATCGTCCACCAGCGGGATATGTACCGCGTGCTGCTCGCTCAGGCGAATGAGGGCTTCTCAAAGCCGGCGCAGGGTGGCGATGCGGCAACGACGCCCGGTGCTGCCGGTGGATCGTCGTCCAGCGCTGCGGCCACCGCGCCCGCAGGCATGCTCGATTGCAACAGCGGTATGTCGTCTGGAGCCGACCAGGCGGCGCTCTCTGCGTTGACGGAAGAGCTGGCAGGTGCGAAGACCAAGGCGCGTGAAACGCGGGAGGAGCTCGAGGCGATCAAGGAGGACCGGAGCCGTTTGGCCGACGAGAAGAACACTCTCCGCGCAGATCTGTTTGCGGCAAAGTCTAACCTTGCACGCGCCAATGCGGATACGGATCACCACAAGGAGCGCTTCGAGCGCGACCAAGCGACGTACAACACCGCCACAGCAGAGATCGACCGCCTGCGTAAGGATAGCACTGCCGCTCAGGCCCGCATGCAGGAGCAGGAGAAGCATGTTGCCGAACTGCACGACAAGCTATATGCCGCCAGCTCCAAGCAGGGCCTGCTGTCCGCCGAGGTGACTAAGGCACAGGGTGAGCTTAAGATCACAAGCGATTCGGAGCAGCGCACGCAGGCTGAGAACGCTACTCTGAAGGCCGAGTCGCAGCGCCAGGCAGCGTTGATCGACTCTGTGCAGCGCATCGAACAGGCGATGGAATCGCGTTCGAGTGCCGAGATCAACCGCCTGCAAGATGAAAAGGAGGCTCTTGGGAAGGAGCTTTCGCAGAAGCGTAAGGCGCTGGAGAAGGCGCAGGAGGATGTCAATCACGTGCAGCGTGGAAAGGCCATGGAGCTGCAGCTCGCCAACACCAAGCTTGAGCGGTCGCGGGAAGAAGCCACTTCTGCGCACCAGGACGCCACCCAGTCCGCGCTCCGCCTCAAGGATGCGCTCGCGCACGTGGCGCAGCTTGAGTCCGATATGGCCGCTCGGCTGGCGCAGGTCCGCGAGCTCAAGCAGCAGGTTGGTGGCGATGATGCAGCCACTGACGCCGCGACTGACGAAGCGGCACTCGAGTACAGTAGGCTGCAGCAGCAACTCAAGGACTCGGAGGCTGCGCTCGCCGAAGCCCGCGAACATCTGAAACAGTACAGCGCGATCTCGGCGGCGAATGAAAAGGCGCTCGCAGAGCTCTCGGCTGCCAGTGAGAAATGGAAATCTGACAAGCAGGCCGAGCTTGACGCCAAGTCGAAGGAGCTTGAGGCCGTGCGCGCCGACGAGAAGCGCGCTTCTGAACTGGCCACTGCGGCAGCAGCTGAGGTTGAGCGCCTGCGCGAGGCGTTGCGTGTTGCACGCGAGGAGGGTGCTGCGGCAGACTTGCGTGCGAGCCAGACCGCAGAGGCGAATTCGGCGGATCTTGCCGCGGCGGAGCAGCGCGCTGGGTCGCTAAAGAAGGACATGGACGTTCATCGCCGCGCGGCTCAAAAGGCGCAGTCTGACTATGAGCGCGAGTTGCAAATGCATGCCGCGGATGTCAAGGGCCTGACCGAGCTACGCGCGCTTGCTGAAAGCCGCACGCGCCAGGCGGATGAAGCCGACGTGAAGCTCGCTGGCCTCGCCGCCACAGCCGCGGCGAATGAGGCGAACTGGCGGTTGGAACGTGACGATCTTAAGGCGGCGGAGTCCACGGCGAAGGAGGCGAAGGAGGCTCTTCAAAACCAAAACGCGCTGCTGCACTCGCAGCTCGAGACGCTGGGCAAACAGGTGCAGCGGTTGCAGTCGGACCGTGTCGAGCAGGTGGATGCTATGGGAGGTGGCGACGAATCGAATAAGATGCTGGCAGAGCTGCGCGAGGTGCTTCGTTACGTGAAGCGCGAAAAGGAGACGGTCGACTGCAAGCTCGAGGTTGCAGAGCAGGAGCGATCCCGCGCGACCCAGCAGCTGTCGCAAACCCGCGTTCAGCTCGAGGCGGCGCGTGCAGAGCTCAAGGACGCAACGGAAGGCCGGGCAGGCGTTGCTCCTGACAGTGAGCACCAGCAACTGCTTGCCCAAGTGCAGCAACTCAACACTTATCGCGAGTCCAATGCGAAACTGCGCCACGACAAGCTGGAGGCCGAGGCCAAGGTCAAAGATATCGAGACGAGGCTCGGCGAAGCCAAGGGCGCTCTTGAGCCGTCCTTGCGCAAGGAGCGCGAACTCGTCGCGGAGAAGGGCGCGCTGAAAGCAGAGGTGGCGTCGCTCTTGCAGGAAAATTCGGAGCAGTGCAAACGCATGGATGCACTCTTCCAAAAGCACCCTCAGATCGATCCCGCGAAGCACAAGACGCTCGTGGCCGAGCACGAGGCACTGCACGCGAAGACAAATGACCTCGGCAAATCGCTCGAGCAGGCACAGACGCTCAACGACGCCAACACCACCAAGCTAGCCACACACGAAAAGCGAATCCAGGAGCTCGACTCCCAGGCCCAGACCATTCCTCGCAAGGACAAGCAGATTGAAGATTTTCGCAAAATGCTGCGCGAGAACATGCAGAAGCACAAGAAGGAGATTGAGGCGGCAAAGGCAGCTGCGACGCAGGCTCCTCAGCAGTCGCCGCAGGAACTGCAGGCGGTCAATGAGCAGATTGCGTCTCTGGAGCAGGAGAAAAGCACGGTCGAGGCGAAACTGAAAACGCAGGAGAAAGGTGTCAAGGAAGCCAGAGACGCGGCGAGGAACGGCATGGCTAAGCTCAACAGCGGCATGGCTAAGCTCAACAGGGCGAAGCAGTACATTGAAACGCTGAAGGCGAAGATGCTGGAAAACGAGCTGGAGGTTCCCAAGCCAGCAGGTAAGGCCAAGGCCGAAGCCACAGCTGCTGCGCCGGCCACCAGCGCGGCTGCCGTCGGCGCCACTGCCGCTGCTCCCGCCGTGGCGGCGCTGGCGCCTGTAGTACCGGTTGCCGCCGCCGCCGCCGCCGCCGCCGCGCCCACTTCTACAGCGGCCGCTGCAGCTCCCGTGGCAGCTGTGGCGGCGGCTCCTGCAGCCGCACTCGTTGCGCCGACACCAACGCCGGCTGTGATGGCCGCGGCGATTTCCGCTGCACCCGCGCCTTCCGCTGTGGCACCGGCGTTGCTGGTGGCCACTCCAGCGGGGGCTGGGACAGGGCAGAAAAAGCGCCCACTGGAAGGAGCGGCGCAGGACCAGCCGTCGGCAGTTGCGGCCGGTGGCTTTGCGAATGCCAGCGCCACTGCGAAGAAGACCAAGGTGAACCCAACGACCACCCCAGCGCAGGAAAAGATCGACAAAGAGGCCGAGATGCGCACGAAGCTGCTTCAGGCAAAGAACAAGCAGGCTGCAACTGCGGCGATCCCGGCCCCCGCGCCCGCGCCGGCTATCGAGCCGGTGCCAAGCGCATTAAGCGCCCAGGCTACGCCTGCGGCCGCCCCGCAGAGTGCCGCTGCCACCTCGCTGTCGCTGCCGGCGGCGTCCCCGTTCGGTCTGTCTCTCAAGGCCCCGAGCGCTGGGGCCGCTACCCCGGCGTTTTCTTTCGGGGGCTCACTGAGCGCAACAGCGCCCACGTTCTCTTTCAACAATACGACGCCGGTGATCAGTTTCGGCAGCACGACGACGCCAGCAGGCGACCAGGAGCAAGCGCTGGCAAACAGCGCGCCCGCCGGTGCAGCTGCGGCGCCCTTTGGCGGATTCGGGCTTGTGTCTGCCGTGAAAGCGGCACCTGCGGCTGCGGATGTCGCCGCTGCTGTGGCGGAGGATGGTGGCAGCGCGGCTCCACAGGATGCGGGGATGGCAGACGCCGACGAGGATGCACCCACCTCCAGCTAAGATTATAAGCTGGTTGACTCGTCGTGCACTGCCTACCTGTACTACATCAATCTTATAAATTGTATACGTACAAGCACTGCTGCGTTTATTCAAGATTGTGGGCCCTTCAAGATTACGCGATTACGCCTGCTGGATGCTGGATGGCGAACGCATCACGTGTCGGCATAACCCCAATAATGGGCCGTTCCCGTGAGACTGCGATCGTGCACCTCCATCACCCTTGATCGCTCCTTGGTGTAATTCAAGTTGCGCACGCCGAATTCTCTCCGCATCGACTTCGCGCCGTCCAGCGTCTCCACCCCGTTCTCCTTCGTGAACACGGGCGTCCTGCCGCGGTTGCACGAGCGCGTGCAACTGCGAAGGGTAAGCTCGTTCGCGCCGATGGCGCTATTCGCCGTGGAATACATGAACGACATTGAGGGCCGCGTGCGCAACGACGACGTTGTCATTGGCCGCCGCGAAGACGATGCGCTCGCCATGCCCGGCGACATTCTGCTCCCAAGCGTTGCTCTTACTAGCGATGGGCTGGGCATTGCCGAGCGCGGCAGTGCCTTGGTCCTCATGTGCGTGCAGGTGCTGCGATCAAAATCGCGCAACGCCGCGGTGTGCATGCTCCAGAACCGACTCATGCTCCAGAGCGATCAGCTCGAAGGCCACCGGGCAGGACGTCAACAAGATGACGAGACGAGTGTTGTGATGTTGAGTTTTTAGCCTTTCTGATAAAGGTAAAGCAGCTCGCAAGGACGTACGTGGTGGCGTCGTTGCCCGATCAGCCACGTACAGTACGAGAAGCTCGACACGCTTGTTGGGAAGAGTTCTCGACACGCTTGTTAATAATTGACATCAAGACACATTTTCATGGGAAAGGACCCTCGCCCTCTCGTCACCGCCACCCACCGCCGACGCTCCACCGCCCTGAAGCAGGGCCGTCCGACCTGAACGGCACTGCTGATAGGAGCAGGGCGGGGGCAAACGTGCTGTCGATAAGTGCGCGCAAGGGCGAATGGCATCGCGAACATTGCGAAATGGCCACCTCAGTTCATTCGTCCTGTTTCGCGTCTAGCGAGCTGCCAACGAAGCCCCTGTGCCCCCGGATGCGCGAGCGCATGTCCATCTGCTGTCGCTTGCAGTGGTAGTACGAATTCCTCATTTCCATGCACGCGTCGTTCGACTTGGCATTGATGCACTCCTTGAGGTCCTGGTTGCCCAAAAGGTCCTGGCAGCACGCCTTGAGGTCCTTCGCAGACTCAACGCAGGACTTGCCCTGCACCAAGAGAACAAAGGAGCGGCGCGCTCATTGTTAGCAAGCAGGGTGGTGGGTTGGGCGGGACTGCGGGGGGGGAGAACACACCATCTTGCCTGCGTTGGCGACAAATCGCAATAGACAAAATTCTCTCGCGCGCAAAATACAACCGGCGCGAGGGAGTTTCGCGGCTACGGGAAGGGGCGATGAGGGACCACGTCAAAACGCTTCAGCGGCTGAAGAAGTTGCGTGGCACGGTGCTGGCTGACGCAGAGAACGTCAATCCGAAAGGCAACAAGCTCGACCCGTACAAGAGTGCGAGCCACCGATTGCAGGACTGCCTGGCGGAACTGAACAAGATGTGCCGGCGCCGTGGGAAGGCGCCGTTGTCCGAGGAAGCGGAGGCTTGGCGGCTGCTCGAGGCAAGCGTTTTCGTGCCGGATTCTCGAGCGCCGCTCACTGGGGTGAACGTGCTGCGCACTATCAGCAAGGGCAACAGCAGCAAGTCGGGAGGCAGAAAGGTGGTCAAGCACAACGCGTCCTCGCTCTGCGCGCTGCCCACACTGGTGAAAGCCCTGCAGGATCTCGATGCTGCTAAGTGGGGAGATAGCAAGCTCTCAGCCAAGGAAAGCGAGACGATCGCGCAGCTCCGTGGCCACCTCAAGAACCACATCGCGGCGGAGCGTAAGCGCGACACGCTGGGCCGACGGCGCCAGCAGGAGAAGCTCGCACAGCTAGCAGCCCGCGTGGGCGTTGGCAACATTTCCGATACCCAGCAGGTTCCTGGACATACTGCTTCGTTGGCATCCATTTCGGCTGCCTCGGCTGTCCCCGCCGCTGCCGCCGGCGCCGAAGCCGCCGACGCCGCTGCCGCCGACGCCGCTGCCGCCGACGCCGCTGCCGCCGACGCCGCTGCCGCCATCGATGCCGCTGCCGCCATCGATGCCGCTGCCGTCGATGTCGCTGCCACCGGTGCCGCTACCGCCGAAGCGGTGATGGAGATGGAGGTGCCTGTCGCTTCCGATGCACCAGACGGTGAGCCGCCTGCGACAAACGGCACGGTGGAGGTGAGTGCGGATGCTGAGCGTAGCGTGATGGAAGTGCATGCGATGGAGACGGCCAGCGGCGACAACAGCGGTGGCGGCGGCGGCGGTGGCGGCGGCAGCGACAACAGGGCGATGGAGAAGGGCGCAGAGAAGGAGGCATTTTCCGAAGGCGCCGTGGACCCGGCGAACGGCACAGCTTCCGTCGCCAGCGTGCTGCAAGCGAGGCGCAAACACTTGTCTGGGTCGCCCGAAAAAGGGACTCCTGTGCGGAAGCAAGCTGAGCGTGCGCGCGAAGAGGCGACAAAGGCACGCCTTGCGACGCAGGAGATGCGCGTAGAGCTGGACCAGACCAAAGTGTCCCTCGCTGCCGCGCTCGAGGAGGCGCGTGCGGCAAGCGAAATGACGAAGGAGCACATGAAGGGCCAGCGCAAGGAGGATGACGATGTGGCTGCTGAGCGTCGCCGACATGCGGAGGAAATGGAAGAGATTCGACGGCAGCTCCACGATGCTCAGCGCACTGCAACAGTGGCTGCAAGCGCCGCGGCGGAGGCGCAGCGCGCCGCGCAGCAGGCTACCCTGCAAGCCATCGAAGTTCAGCAGCAGGCCAAGCAGCTTGCAGAGCAGCGGGCAGCCGCAGAGGCCGATGCCACACAAGCAAAGGCCAGGGAGGCTGCGAAATCCGAAGTGGAAGCGGCGAGGGCTGAGCAAGCACGGGACCAGGCGGAAAAACAGAAGCAGAAGGAGGAAGTTGCAAAGGCCAAGGCGATGGCAGTGGAGCAGGCCAAAGTCATTGAAGTGGAGCGAGCCACCACCGCTGCCGCACCTACCACTCCTCCGACGCTCAAGGTGCCAGGGCTCGCAAGCGGAAGCACTAAGAACGTGGCAAGCCCAATTCCTTCGGCTGTGGCGGAGCGGTGGAAGCAAGGCACGCCCACGAAGTCGCTTGCCGCCTTGAAGAGACTCACCGGCGTGTCGAGCGCGAAGAAGACGGCCGAGGCGGCCGAGGCGGTGGAGGCTGCGACCGTGAAAACTCCAGTGGGCAAGAAGTCGGGGTTATTCGATGGACTTTCGCTTGTCTCGCAGACGCAGGCGGCACCTGACGGCGTGAGCACCGTCGCGGCGGCAGCGCAGGGCGAGGATGCCGTCGAGCGCACAGAATGGACTGAAGACGAGGAGGCCGCCTACAACCAGCACCATTATTGGGACGAAACGACGCAGCAGTATGTCTCCTACGACCCCAGTGGTCACTCGAGCAGCTGGCAAGAGCACGGTTACCACGACCATCAGCAGCATGGCAGCGACGCAAATGGCTACTCGAGCAGTGACTGGGATGCATCGTACCAGCAGCACGGGTATGCCGGCGGGCAGGCTGAGCATCGCTCCCACGACGCCGCCCAGCAGCAATTGCAGAGCGCTGGAGAGGAGTATTTGATGGAGTGGAATGTGACCAGCGCTGGCGAGACCACAGATCAGGACGAGGCACCCACAGAGGACGCAACGAACGCCGGTCGCGAGGAGGATAGTGCCGATGCAGAGGACGATGGGTGGGTCTACCAGTGGAATTGCAAGGAGACCGGCAAGAAGTTTTGGGTCAACGAACTCACCGGCGATGGGAAATGGCTGGACCCTTCCCCGGTGAAGAAAAGACGGTAACATTGTAACATTGGAGTTCAGCTGTAAGATTACCTACCCATTCCAAGAGCACGCGCACACAGACTTCAAGCTTCAAGCTTCAAGCTTCAAGCTTCAAGCTTCAAGCTTCAAGCTTCAAGCTTCAAGAAAAAAACAAAATAGTAAAATACAATACCTAGGTAGCAGCTAAGAACAAAGATCAATCCGTGCTCTTCTCTTCTTAAACGTTGAACAGGGCTCACTCCTACAAACTACACTGTGTTTGCTTATTAACGACTGCATGCGTACCATTTATTATTTTTAATTTGCGCACACCACAGGTGCGCAGTGCGCAGGCGTCAACAATCAACCAAGCGCCCCCGCGACAAGATTCATGCGTGCGGCACGCTCACCTCACATGAAAGCGAATTGGAAGTTCGCCGCACGCATACCACTGACGACCTGGATGGCCCATTCTTGCTCTTGTTGCAGGCTCGCGCGCCCCATGCCGCGGGCCGTGCCTTCAGAGTCAGCACCTGCCGTGTCAGCGACAACGTGCTTGAACGGCATGAGCTGCGATACTGCCGCAGGTGCCGTGCTACCTGACGCGACCGTCTCGATAGACGCCAGTATGTGCTGCAGCGCGTCAATGATCACCTGGACGGTGGCAATTTCGGCACCCGGCTTGAAGTGGGCATTGGTTAAGTACTGCAGCGCATCGTGCAAGTCGTCCACAGCCACCTTTGCTGCATCAGCCGCCGCAGCACTGTCGCTGCATAGCTGTGCTAGAGTGCTGGAGCAGCTCAACGCCATTTGAGAGATCGCTGTGAGATGCTGGCGCATCTTCGGACGAAGGCGAGCAAGAACGCCAGCAGAGCGCCCGACCTGCATTGCCGGCGGAAGCGGACCGAGGCAGTGGTTGATGCAGGCGGTGGCCAAAGCCTCGAGCTCAAGCACCGTGCTGTTGGTGCCACTGGCGCTGGCTGCCGAAGCATCGTTCGCGTTGGTGTCGCTGCTGCTTCTGTCGATCTCGCGCAGGATCCAAGAGGCGGCTTGCGTGCGTGCAATTGACGCGTCGCCCGGCACGAGGCCGAGCGCCATGGGGATGGCGCCGGTTGCACCCACGTGTGCCTCGCCTTCCCTGTCGCCACCACCAGCGCCGGCGCCATCGAAAGCAGTGTCTTCCCAAGCGTGCACGAAGCGCGCAATGGTGTCCATCACTGTGGAGTGCATTCGAAGGATGGCGGCCACCATACGGCCGAAGTCAAAGGTGCTTTCGCTGCCCCCGCCGAAGCTGGCCGCGTCACCACTGCCGTGGCGCCGAAACGCCACGGCGTGGAACGTTGTGCGGGCACAGCACAGCAGCTCGTGCGGCGGTGCGTGCTCCACCTCTGCGTGGTCGGCACCGCCGCAGTGGTGCGCGCGCATCTGCTGCAGGCGCGCGATCGCCTCCTCGCTGCTGATTGTGTGCGCTTCTTCGCCATGGTGGGCATCGAGCCCCGCCGTAGGGTAGTCCGGCACGCTCACTACGCGCCAGCGCGGGCGCCGCACCGACCGCTTCGATGCCCAGGTGCGCTCGTCGCAGGGCTCGCTCCAAGCGGCCGAAGACGCTGTGCTTGCACCCGCCCCGCCCGTGCCGAGCTCTCGACTGAACTGCACCAGCTCCAGCCCCTCCACACCGAAGAGCTCAAACAGCCGGTGCAACAAGCGCCGCAGCCCCTCGTCGAACTGGAACGCCTCGGCGCCTGCGCGCTGCTGCAGCTGCGTGTAGAACGCGGGGGGGAAGCGCAGCGTCGCGAAGTGGCTGTATGGCAGGTACGCGATGCCAGCCGCGTCGCACCACATCTTCAGCCCCATCATGGCGCACGAGTACCGGTCGTGCCCTGCTGTTGCCCACGCTGCCACGCCTCCGGGCACGGATGCCTCCGGCGGCACCATCTGCAGCGGCGACGCCCAGAACGGCGTCCCGGGTGCCTCGCCGGCGCGTTCCAGCGTAGGACCTTCGAAGGTGGCAGTGTCAAAGTCCACAAACGCGACAGCGCCCTCGCGCCCCCCGTGGTACATGATGTTGGCGGGCTTGAGGTCGCGGTGGACGACGCCACGCGAATGCAGCCGCGCGGCGAGCTGCTCGACGGCTGCGATGATGCCAGTCCAGTCGCGCACCTGGTCGCGGCACCCGCGCGTGCTCAGGCCGCGGCGGTACTTGGCACAGCGCTTCTCCAGGCTGGAGCCGCGGACGTGCTCCATGGATAGCGCCACGTCCAGGGCGATGCCCCCCCCTCCGGCGCCGCCGCCTGCACCCAGCGCCCCGCCGCCGCCGCCATCGCAGCCGGGGCTCACGCGGTGACCGGCGGTGAGGCCCGCGATGAAGCCGCTCGAGCCGATCGATTTGGCGACGAAGCGCCGCACGATGGCGCTCAGCACGAATCGCGCCAGCTCCAGGACCGGGGGATTGTGCGCAGACGGCTGCAGGTCCAGCCGCCGCACCATGACCTTCAGAAGCACTGCAGGGCGCTCCGTCCCCGCCGTCGACGTCATCGAACGCATCGTTGCTGGCACCGGCGGCGGCGGCGGGGGCGCCGCCGCGCTGCCATCGGTCGCCGAGCGCTGCAAGCTCGGCTGCCCCCCGGGACCGCCCACCGCCGGGCACAGCTCGAACACGAACCCGTCGCCGCCCTCCGCAATCTTGCGGCACGTGACGGGCGCCCCGCCCTCCACGAAGCGGGGCGCGAGCTCCTCGCACCAACGCTCGGCGCTCTCCTCTGCCTGACGCCGCGGGGGCATCTGCAACCCTGCTCGGTGTGGTTTCGCACACACCACAAAT
>Ga0308021_10001459_pt1 | contig 10785 bp, 10 predicted proteins | sample Neamet351_FD_201296 | JGI IMG/M metagenome (GOLD analysis project Ga0308021, IMG submission 201296) | Marine microbial communities from water near the shore, Antarctic Ocean - #351 | ecosystem: Environmental > Aquatic > Marine > Unclassified | place: Southern Ocean | collected 2014-10-02
AGGTAGGCCATAACCAGAGTAGCTTTTGGCGATATGAGCAACAAAACGTAGGTGAGACATAACCAGTTGGCGTGCCGCGTCTAAGTCGTTTTCGTAATACAGGCGTTCGGCTAGAGCGCGTTCTTGCTCAACCGTAAGAATGGGGATGGTGCTGATAGTTTGTAGGTAAGCCTCGTGGCTTTGGCCTGGTGCTAATGCATCAATAGCTGATAATGACTTGGTCATAACAATCTCCGTAGTCTTTGAGCCCGCTCTTAAATATAATCTAAGTATGGCCTGTTCTTGCCACTTTTTGGGACTATTGCCGCAATTCTGTGTATTTTGCGATCCACATCAGCGCTTGCTAATGTTTAATTCTAATTTATAGCGGCAAAATTATGCTAACTATTTTAGGGCCCAAACGCCAAGAGTGCAAGGCGCAGGCCCGGTATTTACTCGTAAAGCTTTGTAAAGCCCTGCATATACCTTATTTAGGCTCAATAAGGCGTAGCTGGCGGCCTACAGTTAAGCTCGCCCCCACTACAGATAGCCCGCAGCTGGCAATAACTAGAATAAAACTACCCATACAACTTAAGCCGTGTAGTTGCCAATCACTTTGGTAGCTTTGTGCCAATGATAATAAGGGCGGGTGCAAGTAAGCGACTCCCAGCTGGAGGATGATCCAAGCGATAAACGCTGAAAATAGGCCGGCCCACAACCCTGCATATAGAAACGGACGACGTAAATAGGCATCTGTTCCGCCCACTAGTTTAATAACCAAAATCTCTTGTTTTCTACTTTCTATTTGTAAGCGCACTGTATTGCCCACCACAAGCAATACACCTAGGGCTAATAATAGCGCTAAGCTGTAGGTAAATCGTTCGCTTGTCTCCAATAGGGCTTGCAGGCGATCTAACCATGCCATATCGACTAACACCTGATCAATTTGGTCTTGTTGTCGTAACTGTTGGGTAAGTTTTGCGACAGCTTCTGGCCCTAAACCAGCGTTGGCCGGCTCTATCAGTATAGTCGCAGGCAAGGGATTATCGGTGAGGCTAGCTAATATATCTTCTAGCCCGCTGCTGGCTTTAAAATCAGCTAACGCCTGCTCTGCCGAGATGTATGTTGCCTGCGCAACATCTGGCCTGGAGTCTAGTTGACCGGTGATTAACTTCCCCTGCTCACGGCTGACGTCAGGGGCCAAAAAAACGCTTATGTGGCTACTTTGATTGACCTGCTGACCTAAGTGCTGGGCCTGGCTCAAGAGTAATAATAATGCCGCCGGCAGAGCCAAGGCTATGGCTAATGTGAGCCAAGTTAACAGGTTGGCTAAGGGCGCTTGCCATAGCCTGTGCCAACTGCTGATGGCGACTTCTTTGTGTTCTCTGAGTAGGCGTTTAGCCGGGCTTTCGGGCTGAGAACGACTGGCGTTGTGGGTGGGGCGATGTTTAAAAAAAGCCATGACTACAGCCTCATTACTGAAGGCGGTCCGCTAATCCGGCCTTGGTTAAGCTGAATAACGGGGTGCTGTAAGCGTTGAATAAGCTCTAAGTCGTGACTGGCAATGAGTACGGTGACACCCACTTGATTGAACTGTTGAAACAGGTGCATGATTTCAGCAGACAGGGCAGGGTCTAAGTTACCCGTGGGTTCGTCGGCCAATATAAGCTTGGGTTTGTTAACGATGGCGCGAGCTATGCCAATGCGTTGTTGTTCTCCACTAGACAGTACTTGTGGTGACAGTTTTTCTTTATCCAGAAGGCCCACTTTGTCTAACGCTGCCCTAACACGCCGGCCGGAATCGCGCTCATTGTAGCCACTAATTTTAAGAGGCAACGCCACGTTATCGAATACAGAATAATCCATTAGTAACTGGTGATTCTGGAATACAAGGCCGATTTTTCTTCGGTGTACTGGAATTTGGTTACGGCTAAGTTGACTTAAATCCTCTCGATCAACAATAACTTTTCCGCTTGTTGGACGCTCCATAAGCATGATTAGTTTCAGTAGGGTGCTTTTTCCAGCCCCAGAGTGGCCGGTTAAAAAGGCCATGTCACCGCGCTGTAAATGAAAGTTTGTGCTCACTAAAGCGCTCTTGTCGTGATATTTTTTGTCTACGTTCTCAAAACGAATCATGAGGTGCTGTCTCGGACATTGTCTTGGCTTAGATCAGTTTCACTGAACAGAGCGTCAATAAATACATCGGCTTCAAACGGCCGCAGGTCGTCGGCCTGCTCACCCACTCCAATAAATCGAATAGGTAGTTGTAGCTGTTGCGCCATGGCAAAAATAACGCCGCCTTTAGCAGTACCATCAAGTTTAGTGAGGGTTATTCCTGTTACCCCCACAGCAGCACCAAAATGGCTGGCTTGGCTTAAGGCATTCTGTCCAGTGCCAGCGTCGAGCACTAGCATGACTTCATGGGGGGCATTTACGTCGAGCTTCTGCATCACCCGAACAACCTTGCTTAATTCGTCCATCAGGTGGGATTTATTTTGTAAGCGTCCAGCTGTATCCGCGATCACTACATCAATGCCTTTAGCCTTAGCAGATTGCACGGCATCAAAGATTACTGAGGCGCTATCAGCACCAGTATGCTGGGCAACGACAGGTACATTATTACGTGTTCCCCACTCTTGCAATTGCTCAACTGCAGCGGCACGAAAGGTGTCACCAGCAGCCAGTAAAACAGATTTCCCTTGGCTTTGGAGCCGTTTGCTCAACTTGCCAATGGTCGTGGTTTTTCCTGCGCCGTTAACACCAACCATAAGGATAACAAAGGGGCTGTCTTGTTGGGGGATTTCTAAAGCCGCTTGGCTGCCTTGCAACAATGCTGCCAGCTCGTCTTTTAAAGCTCTATAAAGTGCTGGAGGGTCTTGTAGATCTTTACGGGCAACTCTATCGCTGAGTTTTTTCAGTAGGCTTGCAGTGGCTTCTATGCCCACGTCTGCAACTAATAGTTGGGTTTCTAGCTCTTCAAACAAGTCGTCATCGATTTGTTTGGCGCCTAAAAATAGGTTAGAAAGACCATCACCTAAGTTGCCACGAGTGCGGCTAAGGCCACTTTTTATACGCCCAAAGAAGCTCTGCTTTGGCTGGGGATCTGGCGCAACAGTAGCTGGTTTTGGGTCGGACGCTGGCACCGTTGAAGTGTTAGCCTGCTGCTCAGCAGTGTCCTGCACAGTTGCAACCGTGTGCTCTGCTAAAGGAACGTCTTTTGTTTCTGTAGCGCTTTTGTTTTTGCCAAATAAATTAAACAGGGCCATGATGTCGGGGGCGTCTCGGTATATGCATAGTAAAGAATAGTGCAGAAGTTAAATTTTAGCATAGCTTTTGCCTAGGCATGCTTCTTTTATGTAGAGATTACCTTAGAATAGGGCCCACACTACTCCCACTCATTTTTTACCCCTAGGCATATTTATGGCCCGTAAACCGAGTTCAAAACCTTATCGTACTTCACCTCAACTGCGTTCTTCTGGTACTGGGGCTAAGGCAGGGAAGGTTGTTGAAGTTGGCCAAGCGGGCCGTCAAAGTTTGCGTATTATTGCAGGAGAGTGGCGTGGCCGAAAAATTCCATTTGCAACTGTAGCAGGCCTTCGGCCAACCCAAGATAGAGTGAGAGAAACGCTCTTTAACTGGGTTGCCGACCTCATACCCGGAGCGACTTGCTTAGATTTATTTGCGGGTACAGGGGCATTAGGTTTAGAAGCTTTGTCTCGTGGTGCAAAGCAAGTGAACTTTGTGGACCTATCTGTCATAGCAACTAGCGCCCTCAATGACAACTTGAAGCAGCTACCCATAGCAGCAGGTCAGGTAGCCAAAGTAGAGCAAATGAGCAGCTTCGATTGGTTACGAAGTTATAAAGACCGCTCTTCTTCAGTTGAACAGATAGAGCGCTATGATCTAGTGTTGTTAGATCCACCTTTTGCCTTAGCGCTAATGCAGGATATGCTCACGGCATTGTGTGATAGCCAATGTTTAGCACCCAAGGCCATGATTTATGTAGAGCAGGCACAACCCCTTACCGATTTACTATTGCCACAAGGCTGGAAGCTACATCGCAGCAAAAAAGCTGGCCAAGTTTTTTATGGTCTCATCAGCCGCTAAGTGAGATTAACGTGGAGTTATAGCTCAAAGCGGTAAAGGTAGTTTGATAACCTCATATGCCGTAATGGTAGCGGAGTTGGGCAATTAGAATTGATCCATCTTGTTGCCGATAAACAATTCGATGTTCATCATTTATACGACGAGACCAATACCCAGACAAGCCGTGTTTTAATGGTTCTGGTTTTCCAATACCTTCATTGGGAGTTCTCTGAATATCTTTAATGAGCACATTAATACGTTTGAGTATTTTTTTGTCTGTGGTTTGCCAGTAAAGGTATTGTTCCCAAGCTTTAGTTGAAAAAGTTAGCTTCATTCAAGAAGTTCTCTTTCCGCTCCGTTACCTGCTTCAAGTTCGGCAATAGATGCTAAAAGGTTTCTAGCATTTGCCGGAGACCTAAGTAAATAGGTGGTTTCTTGCATCGCGTTATAGTCTTCTAAAGACATCATAACAACAGGGTCTTCACTTTTACGAGTAATGATAATGGGTGCATGGTCATTACAAACACGCGCCATTGTATTTGCTAAGTTTGCTCTAGCTGCTGTATAGCTCATTGCATCCATTTAGACGCTCCAAAGGATTCATGTACGTTAATCTGTACAGTATAATCTAGTGGCACATAACAAACAATTCAAACGGGTTAAAATCTGGCCACGTATTTTATGAGCTGATTAGTCGTTAAGTGAGATTAACGCTGGAAGTCGTAAACGCTGCCCAAGTGCAACATCTGCGTTAGCTCATCTAAAGCACTGTGGCTTTCGATCAATAGTTGCGGGTCTGCTAAATCTGCTTCTGAAAGAGTGTCGCGGTAGTGCTTTTCTGTCCAGTCCATCAAACGTGGGAACAACCTGTCGTTCATGAGACAAGCAGGGTTAACCACGGCTTGTTCTGCTGCGTTAAGTACAACCCGTAAACGTAGACATGCTGGGCCGCCGCCGTTACTCATGCTTTGTTTTAGGTCAAATACCAATACTTCTTTAATGGCATTGTCACTGGCAATAAGCTGGTCTAAGTAAGCTGATACGTTGGTGTTTTCGCGGCATTCTTGTGGCACCACAATGCCCATTTTACCAGCGCCAGTTTTCCCATCATTTAGGTGAGGAAGACTGATCAGTTGGCTGTTGAACAAGTAGCTCTTTACAGCGTCTTGTACGGTCACTTGGTCTGCAGGCACTTCGATGAACTGCATTTCACCATTGCCTATGTTAGACATAGCTTGCTGTAAGTTGTCGTTTACTTCTTGGGTATTGAGGAAGGCAAGTTGGTGATAAAAAGACACGTTGCCATTACCTACGGCGATCACATCATTGTGAAATACACCCGCATCAATCACATCTGGGTTTTGTTGAGCAAACACAACTTGCTCGTCTTTTAAGCCGTGTAAACGTGCTACAGCTTGAGATGCTTCTAAGCTCTGACGAGCTGGATACTTAGCTGGCTTAGGGGCTTGGCCGTTAAAGGAGTGTTGGCCATAAACAAAAAATTCTACTCCCGCTTTACCGTAGTTTCGGCAAAAACGAGTGTGGTTAGCAGCGCCTTCGTCACCAAAGTGATCTGAAGAAGGCAGTGCTTGGTGGTGAGCAAAGTGATCTTCGTTGGCGAAGGTAGCTTGTAAAATACGCCCCGTTGTTTCATGTTCAATAGAACGGTGAAACCGATTCACTAAGTTTGCCGGCGTAAAGTGTAAACGACCATCACTGCAATCTGCACTCGGAGACACTGTGGCGGCGTTGGCGGTCCACATGCTTGATGCAGAGTAACAAGACGCTAGTAGCGCAGAATCTTTTTTTGCTGCTTGTTGAACCACTTGGCTATCGGTACCGATAAAGCCAAGGCGACGCAAAATACTCAAGTCTGGGCGCGATTGTGGGGCTAAAACGCCTTGAACCATGCCCATATCATGCAGGGCTTTCATCTTCTGCAAACCTTGCTGCGCAGCCTGTTTAGGGTTTGATGGGCGCGCAGAGTTACTGCTAGAAGCCACGTTGCCGTATGACAATCCACCATAGTTATGAGTAGGCCCTACAAGGCCATCAAAGTTAGCTTCGCAAGCTTGTATAGGTGTACTCATCATCTACTCCTTAAAGGTCTAACCCAGGGCTTAGTTGTGCTGGCATGGTTAAGGCATCGGCTTCGATGGAGGATACAGGGTAAGCGCAATAATCTGCCGCATAAAATGCGCTAGCACGATGGTTGCCACTGGCTCCTATGCCACCAAATGGTGATGCGCCACTGGCACCGGTAATTTGTTTGTTCCAGTTAACGATACCTGCACGAATACGCGGTAGGAAGTAATCGTATTCCTCACGTGAGTCACTTAACAAACCAGCCGATAAACCGAAGCTGGTGTTGTTAGCCATGTCGATGGCTTGGTCGAAGTTGTCGTAGCGTACTAGTGTGAGAAGTGGTCCAAAGTACTCTTCATCTGGTAAATCTTTAGCGTTGGTGACGTCTATCAATGCGGGGCTTAATAAGCCAGTACCTTGTGCTAATAGCGTCATAGTGACTAAAGGCTTAGCGCCTTGGTCGATTAAACCTTGCTGAGCTGTTAGCAAGTTCTGGGCTGCCGCAGAGGAAATTACAGAACCCATAAATGGCGCAGGCTCGGCATCGTAAAAACCCACACGAATTTTGCCAATGGCAGTCACTAACATGTCTACTAAGTGATCACCTGCAGCACCTTTAGGCACATATAAACGACGAGCGCAGGTACAGCGTTGGCCAGCAGAGATGTAGGCTGATTGTATGATTTCATGCACTGCAGCACGAGGGTCTGCTACTTGGCTTACGATCAATGGGTTGTTGCCACCCATTTCTAGGGCCAAAATTTTGTCTGGACGACCAGCGTATTGCTTGTGCAACAACATGCCGGTGCTAGAACTACCGGTGAAGAATAAGCCGTCAATACCCTTGTGGTTAGCAAGCGCGATGCCGGTTTCACGGGCACCTTGTACTAGGTTAATCACGCCTGCAGGCAGGCCTGCATCTAACCAGCACTTAAGAGTGAGTTCGGCCACTAAAGGTGTTTGTTCACTCGGCTTAAATACCACGGTATTACCCGCTAAAAGGGCAGGAACAATATGCCCGTTTGGTAAATGACCGGGGAAGTTGTATGGACCAAATACTGCCACAACACCATGGGGTCGGTGGCGTAACCATGCTTGGGTACCTGCCGGTGCTGGTTTGCTCACAACACCTGTGCGTTCTTCGTAGGCTTTGGCTGAAAGGTCTATTTTGCCAGCCATAGCGCCAGCTTCTGTGCGTGTTTCCCACAATGGTTTGCCGGTTTCTTGAGCAATAGCAATAGCGATTTCTTCGGCCTTGTCTTTCAATTGCGCTTGAAAGGCCTTTACCATAGCAAGGCGGGCTTCGTAGCTACTTAAAGACCATGCAGGGAAAGCTGCGCGAGCTGACGTGATGGCGGCGTCTACTTGTTGGGGATCGGCACCCTGGCCTTGCCAAAGGATGTCATTATTAGCAGGGTTAACAGAATCAAAAGCGGGACCATTACCGGTTAACCATTGGTTGTTAATTAAGTGAGTCATAACTGTTCCTTATACTTTAGAGGCGTGGGCCAAATAGGGGCACTGCTCGAAGTTGGTCGCCAGTAGTAATGTGCAGAGCGGTGGCTAATTTGGTGCTAATACACAAAGGGCCAGATGCTTGGGGTTTGATATAGGCCATAGTGCAGCGATAACCAGTGAGGCTTGTGTTACTTACAAGGTAAGGTACCTCACTTTCAGGCTGATTCTCTTCACTATTATCTTCACTACTATCTTCAACGGTAACCGTGTAGTGTTTACTGTCTCGTACAGCACGAATGTCTTGTACTTGTGTTTCTAGGGTAGGGCCGGCATCAAAAATATCCACGTAACCTTGATAGCGAAAACCTTCATCTTCTAACATTTTTCGCGCTGGGCGTGTGTTTGCGTGGACTTCGCCGATCACTTCCCGGGCCTCTTTCGGCAATAAATTGATGTACAGGGGGTGACGGGGCATAAGTTCGGCAATAAATTCTTTTTTACCTAAACCGGATAAATGATCAGCATCGGCAAATGGCATATCGAAGAAGTGAGCGCCTAAACCATCCCAAAAAGGGGATTGGCCATCGTCATTAGAAACACCTCGCATCTCAGCAATAATCTTGCTTTCAAAACGTTCTGGAAACTCTGCTAAGAAGAGGAAGCGGCTCTTGGATAATAAGTTGCCATTTTTACTATGGCGGTAGTCAGGATCTAAGAACAAGGTACAGACTTCGGCGCAAGCTGTTTGGTCATTGCTTAAATACAAGGTAGGGAAGGTGTTGTGCACGCTGAGTTCGCGGCTGGAATGCACTAAGGTGCCAATACGGTAGCTGTACCAAGGGCTCGATAACCCAATGGAGGATTCAATGCCACAAATACCCACAATTTTTGATGCATGGGTGTCTTCAAGCACAAACACATAGCTTTGTTCGCTGTTAAGGTCTACTTGGCCACTAAAGGCGGCTAAGGAAGCTTCAATTTTGCTGACAATGTGGTCTGGATCTGCAGGCAATGATGTAAAACCAATGCCAGCTTTATGGGCTAAGTCGAGTAGGGCGTCAGCATCGGTCTCCATTAAGGGACGGATTATCATCATTGGGGCCTCCAGAAGGCTTTTTCACAACATTTTTATGCTGCAAATAGTACCTTTGTTAACACGCAAACTCTTTTGCATTTACACTTCTGGATTTAGGGATAGAGACTTTTTTGGTGCGCCGTTTACGGGATACTACCGTCTACTCACCCATTAAAGTTGGCAATACGTTAAGGTGTTGCCAGTAGCTACTTGCAAACCGTCTAGTTGAGCTTCACTTAGCACCAGTGATAAGCCTTGTTTACGGGCAATAATGCAGCGAAAATCTAGGCAACTGTTGTTGCACACAAGTACACGCTTCCCCTGCAATACTTCGTCGCCTATTAACGCTTGGGTTTGCTCCGCATGACGGACTGCGCGTATGTGGCGGGTACGCACTTCTAAAATAGGCCCAGCATCAAAAATGTCCACATGTCCTTCAAAGTGTAAACCTTCATGTTCCAGAATATTTACAATGTCTTCAACGTCGTCATGGTGTTGACCAATCACGGCTTGTGCTTCGTCACTTAACAAAGGAACGTAAAGTGGGTAACGGGGCATGAGGTTGGCAATAAAATGTTGATTGCTAGACGTTGTTAGTAAATCAGCTTCGGCAAAGTCCATTGTAAAAAAGTGTCTGCCTACAGATTCCCAAAAGGGTGAAACACCATCACTGTCAATAACCCCTTTCATTTCAGCAATGGTAGTGGCCGCAAAACGCTCTGGAAAACAGGCCATGAATAGTAAGCGAGATTTGGACAGTAGCTGATCGTAAAAGTCACACCGATAATCGGGTTCTAAGTAAAACGAACTCAGACGTGACGCGCCCGTATAATCGTGACTGATGTGTAAGGCGGGGATGCGATTATTGATTTTTAAATCAACAGAAGAATGGGTCACTTGGTCAACACGGTAGCTATAGTAAGGTTGGCTTAAACCCACAGTTGCATCTACTGTGCAGGTGCCCACTAAGCGTTTTTCATGGGTGTCTTCCATAACAAAGGTGTAGCCCTCTTCGCCTGCGTGATCTACGCTGGAAGCAAAAGATAATTCGCTGTGATTTATTTTTTGCGCCAGATGTATTGGGTGATTAGGCAAGTTAGTATGGCCTACACCTGCAGCTGCAGCAAAGTTATTAAAGGCTTCCCCATCGTCACTTTTGATAGGCCGTACAACTAGCATGAGCGGTGCTCCATACCTTCGCGCTGCAGCCACGCTAGGTCTTCACTTTGGGCTAAGCGCAATAAAATTAATGCACTTAATTGTGATCGAGTGGTTAAACTCGACAAGTGCATATACTCATCGGCACTGTGAATTTTTCCGCCTTGAACTCCTAAAGTATCAATGTTGGGCAGGCCTGCAGCTGCTAGGTTATTGCCATCACAACAGCCACCAGTAGGCAAAAATTCTAGGCTGAGGCCGAGGCTTTTGCCGCAAGATTGCACCAGTTTGCACAGTTCTTGGTTAGCAGGGCTTAGTATCTTAGGCTGACGACCAAAACCGCCATGTAACTCAATACTAATACCATCTGTGGCGTTTATATCGGACAAAATAGCGGCTATTTGGTCTTCGCACCACGCTTGTTGTTCACTGAGTTCAATACGAATATTAAAACGCATTGTGCAGGTGTCGGGCACGATGTTTACGGCCCCTCCACCCTGTACAAAACCCGGGTTAATAGTAATGCCCTGTTGTTGGCCGTTAAGGTCATCTAAGGCACGGGTAAAGTCTGCCATGGCACGAATTGCATTGCGACCTAGGTGATGCTCACGACCTGCATGGGCGGCCTTACCTCGTGTTACCACAGCAAAGTTACCACTGCCTTTGCGAGCACCAGCTAAGTTGCCATCGGCAAAGGATGGCTCATAAATTAAACCTAAGTGATGACGTTTAGCAATTTCTGGGAACAATTTACTAGAGCTAGGCGAACCAATTTCTTCATCTGGGTTAAATAATATTTCCCAGCCCAGTTGATCTTGCAATGGGCTGCGCTCAAAGGCTTCCAAGGCCTTAAACATAACAACAATACCACCTTTAAGGTCGGCAACCCCTGGGCCGTTTATAACGTCGTCTTCCAGTTGAGTAATCTTCTGGAAGGGATGATC
>Ga0308021_10001463_pt1 | contig 10775 bp, 8 predicted proteins | sample Neamet351_FD_201296 | JGI IMG/M metagenome (GOLD analysis project Ga0308021, IMG submission 201296) | Marine microbial communities from water near the shore, Antarctic Ocean - #351 | ecosystem: Environmental > Aquatic > Marine > Unclassified | place: Southern Ocean | collected 2014-10-02
TTTTGTTAATTTTTCATATCAAGATAAAGCATTTCCGATAGGAGCGGGGCAAACTATTTCTCAGCCCTATACAGTTGCTTTTCAAAGTCAGTTACTTGAGATAAAACCTTATGAAAAGGTGTTGGAAGTAGGTACAGGTTCAGGTTATCAAGCAGCTGTACTCTCATTATTAGATGCTGAGGTTTTTACTATTGAGCGTCAAAGAGAATTGTTTCTGAAAACAAAAAAGTTTTTACCTACTTTAGGCTATAATTGTATGTTTGTGTATGGTGATGGCTATAAAGGAATGCCTAATTTCGCACCATTTGATAAGATAATTATAACTTGTGGAGCTCCTTTTATTCCTAAGGATTTGGTAGCTCAACTAAAGGTAGGCGGTAGAATAGTTGCTCCAATTGGTGTTGGAAATATTCAGGTAATGCATTTAATTGAAAAGATTTCAGAAACAGAAACTAGAGTGACAACTCATGGAGAGTTTTCGTTTGTACCAATGCTAAATGATAAAAATAGTGGGAACTAAAGATTCTATAGTTAATAATCTTATCCAAAATATTAAAAGTAAAATAAATATCAAAAATAATTTAGTGATTAAAAATCTGTTTTTATGAGTGCTTAGTTTTTTATATTCGTCTAAATAGTATTTTTAATTTTCTATCTAATTTATTTTTTTATTTTTTATTTCCATATACATATTTTATTTACAATCAATTAATGAAAGTCATATACAGTAAACTTTCATCAGTATTTTTACGTATCTTTTTATAAATTATATTTTGTATCATTGTACAATAAATTTTAATTAAATAAAAAACTATGAAAAAAATATTACTTATGGCAGCTGTAGCTTTTATGTTCTCAGCATGTAGCAAATGTGTTGAATGTACAACAGAATACGATGGTGTAACTGACCAATGGACAACTTATGATGAAAATACTGGAAATGAAGAAAATCATGGAGATCGTATTCAAGAGATCTGTAGTGATAACTTTGAGTCTAAAAAAGATTTTAATGATTATATAGAAGAAATTGAAGACAATTATGGGGCTGATTGCAAAAGTGATTTCTGGAATTAAAAACTAAAATAAATTATTATGAAAAAAACAAACAAATTATTATCAATCTTTATTGTAGCTTTAGTATTATCTAGCTGTGGTACCGTAAAAAATAGTGGAAAATACCATGAAAAAAAGGTTATGAATACTGCTGACATAACTACAGATGTACTTCATGCTGATATAGAGGTAAATGAAACTAGTAAAATATCTGGTAGTGCATCTGCAACTTATTTCTTATTTTTGAGATTATCAGGTGATAATCACTATGCTGATATTAAAGGTGGTGGTTTTGATAGTCCATTTTCAAAAACAGCTAAAGTTAAAAGGGCAGCACAATATGAAGCCCTTAATTCATCAAAATCAGATTTTGTTGCAAAACCAAGTTATACAATTAAAAAAACAACTTATTTACTTGGTTTAATGACTACAGTTAATGTTAGTGTAAGCGGTTACGGAGGTGTATATAAAAACTTTAAGGCTGTAGACTGGAAAGAATATCAAATAGAAAACGAAACTAATAGAAGATTAGTAGATAAACTTAATTTAAATAAATAAATTAACTGACTATTAGTAAACTTAAAAAAGGAGCCAATTGGCTCCTTTTTTTATGCGTCTAATATTCCTTTTATAACATTACATCCTTCAATTATTTCTTTATCTGTAATGGTAAGCGGAGGAGTAATACGAATAGCTGTTTTAGTAAATAAAAAGTAAAATAAAATCAATCCATTTTTAAGGGATTGTTCCACTACTTTTTTAGCTAGTTCTTTATCCCAAAATTCAATAGCTAGCATAAGTCCTTTACCTCTAATTTCTTTAATTTTTGGGTGCTGTAAATGCTTTCTAAATAATTGTTCTTTTTGCTCTATTTCTTGCATAATATTAGTACCAAGTAAATGTTCTAAAGTTGCAAGAGATGCTGTACAATTAATAGGATGTCCGCCAAAGGTTGTTATATGTCCTAATTTAGGCTCAAAAGTAAGAAGGTTCATTAGTTCCCAAGATGAGATAAAAGCCCCAATAGGCATTCCACCACCCATCCCTTTGGCAATACAAAGTATATCAGGAGTTACATCATATTTTTCTAATCCAAAAAGAGTTCCTAATCTTCCGAAACAAGTTTGTATTTCATCAAAGATTAATAAGGTTCCTGTTTCATTACATTTCTCTCTTACTTTCAGTAAAAAGTTATTGCTTGGAGTTACAAAGCCTGTCCCCCCTTGAATTGGCTCAATTACTACTGCAGCTGTTTCTTTAGTTATGTTTACTAGCGAATCAACATCATTATAGATAATCTTATTGCAAGAAGGTAATAAAGGTCGGTACTTAGCTTTATGATCTTCATTTCCCATTATTGAAAGAGCTCCTTGTGTAGATCCATGATAAGAATCTTTGCAAGAAATAATTTCTGGACGACCTGTTGATCGTTTAGCTAGTTTCATAGCTCCTTCTATAGCTTCAGCACCAGAGTTAGTAAAATAAGTTGTACTTAAATTTTTAGGTAAGTTATTGGCTAATAATTGGGCTAATTTATATTGTGGAGATTGTACATATTCTCCATACACCATAACATGAGAATATTTATCCAATTGCTCCTTTACCGCATTAGTAATAATTGGGTTTGAGTGTCCTAATGTACAAGCGGAAACTCCTGCAATAAAATCCAAGTAGGCTTTACCATTAACATCATAAATATAGCTGCCTTTTGCTGAAGCGATTTCTAAGCAAGAAGGGAAAGGAAAAGTCTGTGCTTGGTATTTTTTAAAAATATCTTTTGCAGTAGACATTATTTTCTGGCAACCGCTTTTTTAGCTGCTGCAACAATTGCTTTAGCGTCTAAGCCGTATTTTGCTAATAATTGCATTGGAGTTCCACTTTCACCAAAAGTATCATTCACGCCAACCATTTCAATAGGAGTAGGAAGCTCTCTACCTAATAATTGAGCAATGCTATCTCCTAATCCTCCATTTAACATATGTTCTTCAGCTGTAACAACACATTTGGTCTGTTTTACAGCATCTAGAATAGCTTTATTATCCAATGGCTTAATAGTATGGATATTTATTACCTCAGCAGAAATTCCTGTGTCTGACAATGTCTTAGCGGCCTCTAATGATTCCCACACCAAATGCCCAGTAGCAAAAATAGTTAAATCAGTTCCTTCTTTTAGATTTAAGGCTTTTCCAATCTCAAAATTTTGCTCTGCAGGAGTAAAATTAGGTACCGCTGGCCTTCCAAAACGTAAGTAAACAGGCCCATCATGGTCAGCAATAGCAATAGTAGCCGCCTTAGTTTGGTTATAATCACAAGGATTGATAACCACCATTTGTGGCAACATTTTCATCATACCAATATCTTCTAATACCTGATGAGTAGCCCCATCTTCCCCTAAAGTAACTCCAGCATGAGAAGCACAAATTTTTACATTTTTACCTGAATAGGCTACTGACTGACGAATTTGATCGTAAACACGAGAAGTTGAAAAGTTAGCAAAAGTACCCGTGAATGGAATTTTCCCGCCAATAGTCATTCCTGCAGCTATCCCAATCATATTTGCTTCAGCAATCCCAATTTGAAAAAAGCGTTCTGGGTTTTCATTTTGAAAATCATTCATTTTAAGTGATCCAGTAAGATCAGCACAAAGTGCTACCACATTAGGGTTAGTTCTACCTAATTCTGTTAGTCCCGCTCCAAATCCTGATCGTGTATCTTTCTTTTCCATTTTAATAAATTTTTATCAGTTCAGTTTCTCCTGATTTAAGTTTAAAACTTTTTTCGTTAGTATAAATATATTGCTTAGCCGATTTTGCCCTGAAAACTACTTTGTAGTTACCCGGTAAAAGAGTAAGTTTATGTTGTAATTCTTTTCCTTTAAAATGAAAAATCTGTTCCAATTTATCTTTGTTTTGAAGATATACTCCACCATAACCTCTAGATGGGAGTAAGATATTTGCAATACCGGGAGTATCAATAATATATGTAGTTTTGGTACTTTGATTTACCTCAACATCAATAAACTTTGTTCTAGGCAGGGTAAGTACTTCAATGTCATACCTGCCAATAAGGTAGTTTTCTAGAGTATTAATCTCTTGCACATGTAATGTAGTATCAACTCCTGCAGGACGTACAATAAATTGATACTTGATTTTAGAATTCATCTTTATTTCTAATTCCCCTTGAGGAGTAGAAAGAGGAATAATTGTGTGTTTCCCTGGAGTAAGTATTATGTTATCCATAGATACAGGAGGAATAGTATGAGCTACTACTTTATAGGAAAGTACAGGGTCAATAACCATTGTGTCAGGCTTACCATAAGCGTTCATAGTATGAATGTAATTGTATTTAGAGACTCCAGTAAAATCATTGTAAAAAGTAAGATTAACATCTGTTTCAGTTGGCTCACCATTTTCATCCATCAGATTAACCTGTGCAGTTGTATTATCAATAACATGTGAGATTACTACATTAAGAATATTCGTAAAGTCTGATTCTTTACTGGCATCAAAATAACGCCCAACACAATCAAATGTTTTTTTCCAGCTATCATCTAAGCCAACACCTATAACAAAAGGTTTTAGAATAATTCCTTTTCTTTGGTACAAACGAGAAACAGCACAAGGATCCATTCTACATTCTTCCTTACCGTCTGTAATTAAGATAACGATATTACGTGCATCTCCTAAAGGGAAATCCTTAGCGCCCTCTTCTAAAGAACGAGCAATAGGAGTGGTTCCCCTTGCACGAATCATACCAAGTTTAGCTTTCATTCTTTCGGCTACTAAGTGTGCAGGTAGGAAGTTTATTTCCAGTTTAGTATCATCACAATCCTGAGGAGGATAGCCTTTTTGATGTCCATAAACTCTAAGGCCAATCTCAAGGTTTTTAATATCCTTTAGAGAGTCGACCATATTGCTTAGTAGATTTTTAGCAATATCAATTTTACGTCCCGATTGCCATTTTCCCAACATAGATTGAGAAGCATCAAAAATAAAAAGTATACGATTGACAGGTTCCTTCTTTTTTTGAGCAATAGCAGTAAAGCCCCCCATAAAAAGGAGCATAACCATCAATAATATTTTATAGTTTTTAGTAATCACCTAAAGTTTCCGGGTTTTGTGCTAAAGCACCTGCTAGTTGCTCGTCATTAGGTGCAGAACCATGCCATTTGTGGGTGCCCATCATAAAGTCCACTCCATTACCCATTTCAGTATGCATTATAATAACAACCGGTTTTCCATGACCAGAAAGTTCCTTAGCTCTTGCCAATGTATCAATTACTAATTCAATATCATTTCCTTGGTATTCTTCCAAAACAATCCAGTCGAAAGCCTCAAGCTTAGCAGTAAGGTTGCCCATAGGTAATACATCATCAATTGAACCATCAATTTGTTTTTTATTATAATCGATAGTAGCAATTAGGTTATCTACCTTTTTACCAGCAGCATACATAAAGGCCTCCCAACATTGTCCTTCCTGAAGTTCCCCATCACCATGTAAACTATAAACAATGCTATCATCCTTATTTAGCTTTTTGGTAAGTGCTGCACCAATAGCATTGGATAAACCTTGACCCAAAGAACCTGATGCCATACGAATACCTTCCAACCCCTCATGAGTAGTAGGGTGCCCTTGCAATCGACTGTTTAGTTTACGGAATGTAGCAAGTTCAGCTACATCAAAATAACCTGACCTTGCTAATACTGAATAGAAAACAGGCGAGATATGTCCATTAGATAAAAAGAAAACATCCTCACCTTGAGCATCCATACTAAAATTAGTATTATGATTCATAACATGAAAGTAAAGAGCCGTAAGGAATTCAGTACATCCCAAAGAACCCCCAGGATGACCAGAACTATTGGAATGAACCATCCTTACTATGTCTCTTCTTACCTGAGAAACAATATCATTTAATTTTGAAATATTTGGCATTATATTGAATGTGTAATTTTAAGCAAAGATAGTAATCGTGATAGTTGATTGTTGATTGTTACTAGTTTTTTGTTATTGGTTTTATGATGATTTATTAACATTTAATTATAGTTGTTAGTTAATGTATTTTGCTTTCTGAGAATTAGTAGCAAATGAGAGAATAAATAGTAAGAAGTTGATATTGTAGTGATAAAACAGATAGCTCTTAATAATAGAAAGACCGAGCATTTACTCGGGCTTTTTTTATGTCATTTGAATTTTTTTTTTATTTGTTAAGAATAAAAAAATGAACTTTAGTAATAGTAAATTATTGATATTAATTACCCAAACACTGTTGTTACAATTAGCAAGGACATACTCGATAATTTTCTTAATTGACTTAATAGTTACCGTTTTCTTCCATATTACTAGTTATAGAGTAATTTTAAAACATTAATAAAGCAAGTATTAACTAGCCCCTGCTGACTAAAAACAAATTACTTACTTTTACCACAATAAAACTTTAATAAAATGAATAAAATTTTACTTCTTGCTACAGCTTTAGCATGTTTTACTTCTTGCACACAAAAAAACAATAAACAAGTTGTTTTTGCTTCTGATAATCCTGCTGAAAGAGTTGTGTGGGAACGCATACGCTTGGCTGACCCAGCAACCGGTGAAATACCAAATAACATCAGAAAAAAAGAAATGATTTTCGCCAAAACTTTACCAAAATCTGCGGCAATGTCCAAAGCAAACTGGATACATAGAGGCCCATATAATGTTGGCGGGCGTACCCGTGCCTTAGCTATGGATGTGCAGGATGAAAACATCCTATTTGCAGGAGGTGCTAGTGGTGGTATGTTTCGTTCAACTGACGGAGGCTTAAGTTGGGCAATGACAACCAATCCAAACCAATTACACAATGTAACTTGTGTTGCCCAAGATACTAGAATAGGGCATGAAGATATTTGGTATTTTGGTAGTGGAGAATTAACAGGTAGCTCTGCCAGTGGAGGAGAGGCTTATTACCAAGGTAATGGTATTTATAAATCAGTTGATGGTGGTTTAAGTTGGGATTCTTTATCGGTTACAGCAACAAATACCAACGGTTTTGATAGCGATTTTGATTTTATATGGAATGTAAAAACTGATCCTTCTAATGATAGCTTGGATGTTGTTTATGCTGCTGTGTATAGTGCAATATATAGAAGTGAAAATGGTGGAAATTCTTGGACAAAAGTATTGGGTGGTGGTAGTGCTTATTATACGAATGTAGAGGTAACTTCTACTGGTGTTGTCTATGCTACACTTAGTTCAGACGGTACGGATAAAGGAATTTGGAAATCAGTAGATGGGCAAAACTGGATAAACATTACTGATTCTTTATTTACCCCAATTTATGGTAGAATTGCAATTGGTGTAAATCCTAGTGATGAAGATGAAGTTTATTTTTTAGCTGCTGAAACGGATGGTTACGGACAACACACTGATGTTTTCTTTAATGGAGAGACCTGGACTTCTCTTTGGAGATACAATGCAAATACAACTGTTTGGAATGACCTGTCTTTAAATATACCTGCTAATCAGAATTCATCTTTTGATAATTTTAATGCTCAAGGAGGTTATGATTTGCTTGTAAAGGTACATCCTGACAATCAGAATACAGTTTATATTGGAGGTACTAATTTATGGCGTTCTAATGATGGATTTTCAACTCCTAATAACACTATGATTATTGGTGGTTATCTTATTGGTTCTTCTGAAGGGGATGGAAATTGGGGAGTTTATCCAAATCATCATCCTGACCAGCATGATTTATTGTTTTTACCATCAAATACTGATGTTTTACTCTCAGCAACTGATGGTGGAGTATTTAAATCTTATGATACTTTTGCGGATACAGTAGCATGGACATCCCTTAATAATGGATATTACACCTCACAATTGTATGGAGTCACGGTAAGTAGGAATGCAAATTCTGAAGTTATGCATGGTGGCTTTCAGGATAATGGAAATTTTATTACTTTTTCGGATGATGTGCAAACTCATTGGAATATGCCTTTTAATGGGGATGGTGCTTTTGGAGGAATAGCTGATAATGAAGAAGATTTTTATCTCACAATACAAAGAGGAGTGATGTATAAAATGAAGTTAGATACCAATGCTAACCGTTTAGCATTTAACAGAATGGATCCTGCTTCTATTGATAGTAGTCACTATATGTTTATCAATCCAATGGTGATGGATGAAAATGCTGACATTATCTATATAGCAGCTAAAAATAAGTTATGGAGAAATAATGACATTGCTAATATTTCTTATAATAACTCACATGCTAAGAATGATTTTGGTTGGGAAATGTTTAGTGATACTTTTTCTAATCCTTATATGCAAATATCTACTATTGAAGTGTCAGTATCTCCTGCTAATATTGTTTATTTAGGAACTCAAAATAAATATATTTATAGAATTGAAACGGCAAATACTGGCGACCCTGCAGTTGTTCAATTATCAAATATACTTACTGGTAGCAATTCTTACTGTTCGGATATTGCAGTTAATCCTAATAATGCTGATGAACTTTTAGTCATCTATTCCAACTACTCAGTCTATTCTGTTTTTCATAGTAATGATGGTGGGCAAAGCTGGGTGAAAGTAGCTGGTAATTTGGAGCAGAACCCTTCAGGTTCAGGTAATGGTCCATCATGTCGTGTATCTAAAATTATTCCGTTAGGCAGTGACACTTTATATTTAGTAGGTACTTCTGTAGGGCTTTTTGGCACAGCTAATTTAGACGGGCAAAATACAGTATGGAAACAAGTTGCTGATCAAGAGATTGGTGCAGTAGTAATTGAAACATTAACTTATAGAGCTATTGATGGTTTATTAGTTGTTGGTACTCATGGGAATGGAATTTTTCAAACCAACTTAACTTCAGCTAATGATTTACTGTCTGGTGTGGAGAGTTTAATGGTTAAGAATTTAGAAATGAATATCTATCCTAACCCAGTAACAAATAGTGTGAATGTTGAGTTTACTTTAAAAATAAACAGTCAAGTTAATCTTCAGCTTTATGATGAATTGGGTAAATTAGTGAAAAGAATTAAAAAAGATAACTATAAAATAGGTAAAAATAAAATTCAGATAGAAATAGGTGACTTGAAATCTGGTATTTATTTTTTAAGTCTATCTATTGAAGGAGAAATATTTACTAAACAAATTCTAAAAAAATAATGAAAAATATAAAACTGATATTTTTATGTTTTCCTTTTTTTGGGTATGCTCAATTTACTTCATTACCTGATTCAAATTTTGAATTAGCTTTGGTTAATTTAGGGCTTGATAATATGGTTGATGGTTTTGTGCTTAATTCAAGTATTGATACGCTTAGCTCCTTAATTGTTTCTAATTATAATATTGAATCTTTAGTGGGTATAGCTGCATTCGAATCCCTTATTTATTTGGATTGCTCATCTAATAATATAGATACTTTGGACTTAAACAATAACTATCTTAGTTATTTAGATTGTTCAGATAATCAGTTAATTGAACTTGATGTTAGTAATCATTTAAATCTGCAAACTTTTAAGTGTAGTTATAATGAATTTATCCAAATTGATGTAACTCAAAATACTTCCTTACTTTATTTTGAATGCATTAAAAATAAACTTACTTCATTGGATATTAGTAATAATGTATTCTTAATAGAATTATGGTGTAATGATAATGACCTTACTAGTTTAGATGTCGCAGGAATAGATATGTATGTGTTGATATGTGATAATAACCAGTTAACTACGATTGATAATCTGAGTGATAATATTTCTTTAAAGCATTTAAGTTGTTCAAGTAACAATATTGCTTCTCTTTTGCTTTCAGCTCATCCTCAATTAAATTGGCTTTCTTGTTCAAAAAATCAACTTTTTCAGTTGGATATTAGTAGTCAACTCGATTTGAATTATTTGTTTGTTTGGGATAACTCTAGCTTAAATTGCATTAATGTTGCTGATGTTTCATTAGCTAATTCTACTTGGTCCGTTTGGGATGGTCAATCAGGAAACATTGATGGGCATCATTATTTTAGTGAAAATTGTATTTTATCATCTACTTTTCAAATGATAGATAGTAAAAAACTTTCTTTAATAATTAATTTGAAAGGGCAGCAAAGCAGAGTGCTTAAAAATCAACCTCTGTTTTATAAATATAATGATGGGAGTGTAGAACAGAAAATAATACTTGAATAATGAAATATATATTTATTTTACTAATTTTCATTCCTTTTTTATCTTCTGCTCAGTTCACTTATATACCTGATGATAATTTTGAGCAAGCATTAATTAACTTGGGTTATGATTCTGTTTTAGATGATAATATTGAAACTATAGCTATTGATTCAATAACATCATTGTATATTAATGGCTTAGGGATAGCTGATTTAACTGGAATTGCTAGTTTTATTTCCTTAAAGGATTTATTCTGTTATTCTAATCAATTGTTATTCCTTAATTTAAGTAATAATACTCAACTTTTTGAGGTGTCCTGTGGAAGTAATCAACTAACTTATATTGATGTTAGAAATGGAAATAATTCTGGATTATGGTATTTTAATGCTATGAATAACCCCTCCTTAACGTGTATTGATGTAAATGATGTTGCCAACGCAGAATACAATTGGGCGTCTGATAGCTGGACAAATTTTAGTATAAATTGTAATGCTACAGAAATTAAAGATTATAGTAACCAAAGAAAACTAATAAAAGTATTTGATGTATTTGGTAGAAGTGTTATTCCAAAGCCAAATATGC
>Ga0308021_10001466_pt1 | contig 10762 bp, 7 predicted proteins | sample Neamet351_FD_201296 | JGI IMG/M metagenome (GOLD analysis project Ga0308021, IMG submission 201296) | Marine microbial communities from water near the shore, Antarctic Ocean - #351 | ecosystem: Environmental > Aquatic > Marine > Unclassified | place: Southern Ocean | collected 2014-10-02
GCATTTGATACTCTTAAAGAGATTCAAGATGCAATGGCAACTGATTCTGAACTTAGTTCAGCTATTAACAGTGTTACATCAGCAGCAGCATCGACTGCGTCAGCAGACGCAACAGCTAAAGCGAACGCAGCTCTAGCAGCAGCTAAGACTTATGCAGATCAAGCAGAAGCAGACGCAGAATCAGCAGCGGCAACTGACGCAACTACTAAAGCTGACGCAGCTTTGGCAGCAGCTAAGACCTATGCAGATCAATCAGAAGCAGATGCAGAATCAGCAGCAGCAACTGACGCAACTACTAAAGCTAACGCAGCTCTGGCAGCAGCTAAGACTTATGCAGATACAGCAGAAGCAGACGCAGAATCAGCAGCAGCACTAGATGCAACTGCTAAAGCGAACGCAGCTCTAGCAGCAGCTAAGACTTATGCAGATCAAGCAGAAGCAGACGCAGAATCAGCAGCAGCAACTGACGCAACTACTAAAGCTAACGCAGCACAAACAGCAGCAGCAACTGACGCATCAGCTAAGGCTACAGCAGCACAAACAGCAGCATCAGCAGACGCAACTTCTAAAGCTAACGCAGCGCAAGCAGCGGCATCAGCAGACGCAACAGCTAAGGCAAACGCAGCTCTAGCAGCAGCTAAAGTTTATGCAGATCAATCAGAAGCAGATGCAGAATCAGCAGCAGCAACAGTAGCCGAGGCGAAAGACGCAGCAAGAGCAATAGCATGTATGGCTTATTGTGATCAACAAACAGCTGATCTTGAATCTTCATTGACTCACTTCCATAGTGCAGTGACAGATGTAACATCAGCACAAGAAACAACCAATGCAACAGCGACAGTATCGTTCACGTTTAGTGAATTAGCTAACGCCAAGCATTACTCTGTATTCTTGAACCGTTTGGTATTACGACCATCTGAGTACTCAGTGTCAGGAACATCAGTAGTAATTGCTGTTGGAATATTGGCAGAGTCTGACGAAATTGAAGTAACAGGATTTAGTTCATAAAGAAGTAAACTAAACTAGCCAACAGCGGGAAGTTTTGACAACTTCCCGCTCAGTTTATGATTATAGTCGTAGACACTGATATATACAGAGTATATTTCTCGTGCTAGTTACATTCTCAAAGGAGATTTAAAAATGTCAAGAAAAATGAAAAAAAATGGTGTAATGTCAGAAGTTGCATTAAGCAAAAATAAAAAGTATAAGTATAGCCCAGTGGGTGATTTGGTTGAATTCACAGGTGATCCAGGCGTTAACGAGATCACGGTATCTGGTTCAAAATCATCATTACGCCGTGTAGCAGACATGGAACGAAATATTTCTATCCTTGCAACACAGTTAACTACTACAGACGGCGGCACAAGTTTGACACCAGCGATTGCTCAATCAAACGCAGCAGCAGATGCAACTACTAAGGCAAACGCAGCACTAGCAGCAGCAAAGTCTTACGCAGACGCATCGGAAGCAGATGCAGAATCAGCAGCATCTTCGGATGCAACTAGTAAAGCAAACGCAGCAAAGTCACAGGCAATTTCAGCAGCATCTTCAGATGCAACTGGTAAAGCAAACAATGCAAAGTCACAGGCAATTTCAGCAGCATCTTCAGATGCAACTGGTAAAGCAAACGCAGCAAAGTCACAGGCAATTTCAGTAGCTAGTGCAGATGCGACTACTAAAGCAAATAATGCTAAAGCACAGGCAATATCAGCAGTATTGGGCGGAGCAGGACAGGCATACGATACATTGCAAGAAATCAAAACATTGATGGACGCAGGCGACGCTTCGTTGCAGTCTGTAATCGGCGGACTACCATCTGCTGGAAACGGCACAGTAAGTGTTGCAGGCGGTACTGGTATTTCTACTGGTGGATCTTTCTCTATGAACCAAGGACATAGCGAGACTATTACTATTTCACATAGTGATACTTCTAGCCAGTCTTCAGTGAATAACGGTGGTCGTACATATATACAAGATATTACTCTTGACTCAATGGGTCATATTACGGGTATTTCTAGTGCATCGGAAACTGTTGTAAATACAGATACGAACACTTGGCGTCCGATTTCGGACAGCGTAGTGTCGTCTAGTACATCAACAAGTGCGTCATTGAAAGCAGTTAAAGCGGCATATGATAGATCATGGCCAAACACGCATCGTGGAATAAGTAGCAGCACTGGTTCTACTAGTACTACTATTTCTGCGTCAAGCGCGGCAGTTAAAGCGGCATATGATAGATCATGGCCAGATACGAACACGCATCGTGGAATAAGCGATAGTGTAACATCTACCAGCACGACTATTAGCGCATCATCAAAGGCAGTTAAAGCTGCGTATGACAGATCGTGGCCTAACACGACTTATTCAGTTGGCGATGGTGGTTTATCACAGATAAACTTCACATCAGGTGATCACAGTAAGTTGAATGGCATTGAATCTGGCGCAACAGCTGATCAATCAGCAGCACAATTATTAGCATCTCTTAAAACAGTTGACGGTAACGGTACTGGTGGATTGAACGCTGGAACAGTAGATGGATTGACATTGAATGGTACAACTAACAATGCTGCCAACAAAGTCGTTCGCACAGATGCCAATGGTTACGCTAACTTCGGTTGGATTAACACTGCATCGGGCGCAAGTACATCAGCACCAGCTCGTATATATGCATCAAATGATTCTTATTTGAGATATATGACGCCAGCTTCATTGGCTCCTTATATCTTGAATCAAGGATCAACTAAGAACTCACATACTCACGCATATTTGCCAACGAGTGGTGGTAATGTATCTAACAATATCACATTCGGTTCAAACTACGGACACGGTGTAACTGGATTATATTCAGCTACTAAATTCCAACAAGTTTATAGTATGGGCGCAGCGTATACATTAGATGATAATGGTGTAGCGCCAGGCAATTTCTACGGAATAGCATGGACTCATTCTAATAACACAAACGCAAACGGACGCAAGATCGCAGGTCATCACGCAGCATATATGTCTTCTGGTACTACTCGTTCTGCAATTGGTGATAGTATCTGGACTTCAGGTAACGTTACTGCATACTCAGACGAACGTGTTAAGGAAAATCTTGAGATAATTCCAGATGCATTGGACAAAGTATGTCAACTAAATGGTTATACGTATGATAGAACAGACCTTACTCCGGCAACACCGGAAGAAGTGCCTACTGTATACGCACATAATCCTACTGACAGACATGTCGGTGTTATTGCACAGGAAGTACTAAAAGTATTACCTGAAGCAGTTACTGGTGGACCAAATAGCACACCTGGATCAGAAGATGATCATTACTCGGTGGCTTACGGAAATATCGTAGCACTATTAATTGAAGCAGTCAAGGAATTGAAAGCAGAAATTGATGTATTGAAAAGTAAGTAAATTATAAAACACTTATAAAACACTTATAAAAGACTCCTTCGGGGGTCTTTTTTTTGCTCTAAATAAAGGTAACATATTAACTATGTATATAATTTAAAAAAGATAAATACTAACAGTAAACAACATTCATATAGGGACAGACTAGATGTCCCATGGTAGTAAATATAAGGGAGATATAAAGTGGCTTTTAAAGTAGGTAATCAAACAGTAATAGATATAGACATAGGTGGTGGAACAAGAGTTGAATCTGCACTAGATAAGGATCTTGTATTATATCCAGGCGATGGTGGAGAAATATATATTCCTGCTAACACCTCTCTTACATTTGAAGGTTCATCTCCTCCTGATGATTTTGAGGGGAGATTAAAAGCGACTACATTGACTGCCGATAGAGAGTATACGTTACCAGATCATTTGTACGAAGTATCAGGTGGTGGTGAATCGCAGGGTATGATAGCAGTACTTGATGTCACTTTATTCCCAAGAGGTGATATTGCAACGTATGTAGATGATCTCATCGCGGCAACAACAACTGCATATATCGATGCAGATGAACTACAAACTACAGAACTACAAGGTTATACAGATCAAGCAGAACTTGATGCAATCGCATCATCAAACTTGTATACAGATGGTCGTGAAACAGCAATAACCACGGCGTACCAATCGTATACAGATCAAGCAGAACTTGATGCAATCGCATCATCAAACTTGTATACAGATGGTCGTGAAACAGCAATAACCACGGCGTACCAATTGTACGCAGACGACGCAGACGTGGTTGTCACAGATGCATATGTCGCAGCAGACGTGGTTGTCACAGATGCATATATCGCAGCAGATACCGTTGTCACAGATGCATATATCGCAGCAGATACCGTTGTCACAGATGCATATATCGCAGCAGATGAACTACAAACTACAGCACTACAAGGTTATACGGATGTTGCAGAAGCAGATGCAATCAATGCATCAAACTCATATACAGATGGTCGTGAGACAGCAATAACAACCGCGTACCAATCATATGCAGATACCGCAGAAGCAGATGCAATCAATGCATCAAACTCATATACAGATGGTCGTGAGACAGCAATAACAACCGCGTACCAATCATATGCAGATACCGCAGAAGCAGATGCAATCACATCATCAAATTCATATACAGATGGTCGTGAAACAGCAATAACAACAGCGTACCAATCATATACAGATACAGCAGAAGCAGATGCAATCACATCATCAAATTCATATACAGATGGTCGTGAAACAGCAATAACAACAGCGTACCAATCATATGCAGATCAAGCAGAAGCAGATGCAATCACATCATCAAATTCATATACAGATGGTCGTGAAACGGCAATAACAACTGCTTATCAATCATATGCAGATATCTCAGAAGCAGATGCAATCAATGCATCAACCGCATACACTGATGGAAAGACAACAAAGGCATATATAGATTCATTAAATATACAATCAGCAAGTGTTGATGCAAACAGTGTTGCATTAGGAACAGATACCACTGGTAATTATATTGCTACCGTAGCAGGAACAGTTAATGAAATAGTCGTAACGGGAAGTGGCAGTGAAACTTCAGCAGTTACAGTAGGTCTCGCTACCGATGTAAATATAACAAACGATTTGACGGTTGGTGGAGATTTATTTGTTACCGGATCTACTGTCAGTGTTGGTTCAGCAAACTTGAGTGTTGATGATAGTTTTATTTACTTGAATCAAGGTGATGCAATTGGTGCAGCAAACACTATATTCACTGGTGCTGGATTAGACGATGGTGTTCTTGGGGGGTACTTTGAAGGTACCACCTCAGTCACTTATTACGTACGAATAGATGCCAATAGTACTCCAGATACATTTGAATGGTCAAAGGATAACTTTGCAACAACAGTAGCAACGGGTATTGCGATCGACGGAACAGATCAAGCACTGGACAATAACATTACAATTAAGTTCTCTGCTACCACTGGTCACACAATTGGCGATGTTTGGAGTGGACTCGCTGCTCCGATAGCCATTGACAGTGGTATTTTTAGTAACATTAACACTGGCACATCAGCGCCGGGATACACTCACATTGGTGTATTTTATGATGCAAGTGCATTGACATGGAAAGTGTTTAGTGAATATGATCCAGAACCAAATGGTGATATTAACACGGGAGATGCAAGTTTTGTATTAGGAAAAATGGAAGCAGATTGCTTCATTGCAAATGATGTTGATATCAACGGTCCTATAACAAATGCTAATCATGCAACACATAAAGCATATGTAGATGCAGCAGAAGCAGTTGCAATTGCAACAGCAGCATTGGATGCGACCACTAAAGCAAACACAGCAGAATCTAATGCGAACTCGTATACAGATGGTCGTGAAACAGCAATTACAACAGCGTACCAATCATATGCAGATACCGCAGAAGCAGATGCAATTGCAACTGCAAGTTTAGATGCGACTACAAAGGCAAACACAGCAGAATCTAATGCGAACTCGTATACAGATGGTCGTGAAACAGCAATAACAACAGCGTACCAATCATATGCAGACACCGCAGAAGCAGATGCAATTTCGGCAGCAGCATTAGATGCAACTAGTAAAGCAGATGCAGCGTTGTCTTCGGCATTGGCAGCAGACACTGATACGACTTATTTGGTAGGTGATGGTGGTTTAACTGAAAAGAACTTCACTACAGCAGATAATACTAAGTTAGATGGCATCGCAACGAGTGCCAATAATTATGTTCACCCGTCAAGTCACGCTATCTCGTTTATCACGGGATTGCAAACAGCATTAAATGCCAAAGTAGACGACAGTCAAGTATTGACTAATGTACCATCTGGCGCTTTATTCACTGACACTACCTACTCAGTAGGTAATGGTGGTTTAACTCAAGTAAACTTCACTACAGCAGATAATACTAAGTTAGATGGCATCGCAACGAGTGCCAACAATTATGTTCACCCTTCAAGTCACCCTATCTCGTTTATCACGGGATTGCAAACATCGTTAAATGGCAAGGTAGATGATAGTCAGGTATTGACTAATGTACCAGCGGCAGCAGTATTTACTGATACGACTTATTCTGTAGGTGATGGTGGTCTTTCGCAGATTAACTTTACTTCAGCAGATCACAGCAAGTTAAACGGCATTGAAACTGGTGCAACCGCAGATCAATCTGCGTCACAGATACTTGCTGCTATTAAGACTGTTGACATAAATGGCACAGGAGGTATCAATGCTGGTACTTTAGGAGGTGCGTTACCTAGTCAGGATCAATCTAATAGTACCATCGTAGAGAGAAGTGCCAGTGGTTACATATACGCTAACTTCTATAACGGCACAGGTACGTTTAGTACTAGTGGTACATCTAGTGGAATGGGTCTGTTCACTGGAACAAACGGAACTGATACTTTTGGTAGAAGTTACACAGCAGCAGGAGCAAGAACTCTATTAAACGTAGAGAACGGTGCTACAGCAGACCAATCAGCAGCACAGATATTGACAGCAGTTAAAACAGTAGATGGTTCAGGTTCAGGCTTAGATGCTGACTTACTTGATGGTTTACAAGGTTCACAGTATTTAAGAAGTGATACGGCTGATAGTATTTCAGGAAACTTGACGGTAGGAGCAGGTACTTCTTCTTATATATTCATGGTCGACACCGATCACGGTAATAGGGCAATACACTGTAATTCTAACAACATTGGGTTTTTAAACTCTGCTAATGCCTGGTCGGCATATAGTACTGACGCTGGTTTGTGGCATTGTGCCAATGGTTTAACGGTTACTGGAAGTATTGTGGCATCGGGCGATGTGACTGCATATTCCGATATTAGATTTAAGCATAATGTGGAAACAATCACTAACGCAGTAGACACTGTTAATAATCTCAGAGGTGTTATGTTTGAGAAGGACAATAGACAAAGTACTGGTGTTATTGCACAAGAAGTTGAATCAGTGTTCCCAGAAGTAGTTCATACAAATGACGAAGGATTGAAGTCAGTAGCATATGGCAACATGGTTGGATTATTAATTGAAGCAGTTAAAGAGCAACAATTACAAATAAACTCACTACAAGAAGAGATAAATATATTAAAGAAAGGATAATATGGTTATTGACATAGTATTAAAACTATGTTAAACTATATTATATAAAGATAAATATATAAAGCAGATACTAGTTATCAGCAAAAAAAGGAGAATAACTCATGGCATTACCAGCAACAGGTGTAACCATTACAATGGGCACAGTACGTAACTATTTCGGATTATCTGGAACAGTATCATTGTCACAACTAGGTGCATTTATTTCGCCAAGTGTAACATCAAATATATCATTGTCAGCAACCTTCGGTGGTTGGCAGAACCCTAATGCGGGTGGTACGTCACCGTAACCATCTAGCATCAGCATGAGGATTAATAGTCCTCATGCTACTTATCACACATAAATTTACTAAAATTTTGTAAACTCAACATGGAGAAAACAACTATGAGTACAGGCATCCGCACCAGATTTGAAGTGGAAACATTTCTATTAGGATCACACCCTACCCCAGCACGCCAAGCACAGGCATTGACAGTAGAATTATCAGCAGCAACGCAAAGTGGTCATCCTGATCAAGCAGTATTGCAAGCGGTATATGATGATTTTTCTGCAAAGCACGATGTTACTGCATTACTTGAAAACATTGAAGATTCCGAAGAGGAATATTGGATTCAACGTCTTGCTAAATTAGCAGCAATTGATATCCTTACTATCGGTAAAGTACAACCAGAGCATATGAATTATATGGTATCATTAAATGATACCGCATTTGCTGCATGTGTAAAGACAACAGCAACATTGGCAAAGACTTTGAATGAAGAATTCAAGACTGTTGAAGCCGAACTTGATGCTGGTATGATCTAACAACTATGGTAAGTATACCCAAATTTTACTACAAAGAAAATCTTAACGCAAAAGTAGCAATTTGTATTCCAGTTCGTGATTTAGTCACTTCCGCATTTACACATAGTCTTGCTATGTTAACTAATAAATGCGGGCGAGATAATAAGTCAATTACGATTCATATGAATATAGGAAGCGAAGTTGCAATGCAACGACAAGAACTTGTTAACACTGCATTAGATACAGATTGTACACATATTTTATGGCTTGACAGCGATATGATATTCCCTACAGTTATTATTGAAGCACTAATGTCGCATGATAAAGATATTATGGCGTGTAATTATAGCACACGTGTACCACCACATCGCCCAGTCGCATTTAAGACATTTGGTGATTTAGATAAGAGAGTATTCAGTCAAACGGGCATAGAAACCGTAGATGCTGTCGGAATGGGTGCAATGTTAGTAAAAAGATCGGTATACGAAACTATACAAAAACCTCATTTCGGAGTAGAATGGAATAATGATTATACTAGCCTAATAGGCGAAGATATGTTTTTCTGTAAAAAAGCAGCAGATAATGGCTACGAAGTGTGGGTTGACAATGATATCAGTATGCAAATAAGTCATGTTGGTACAACCGCATTTACAATAAAAGGCAATTGCAATGATTAATTTAACACAATCAACATTGTTTGATTTTAAAGGTCAGACAATTATTTCGCCTTGGGACAGATTAAAAAAACATGTATTCCAATCATATCCAGTTCACGTAACACCTAGCACCAATGACACCGAAGATTTGTTATTAATTGCACGTGAATATGAAAACATCAGTGATATGATTTGGATAGTAGATGATTCTAAAAATATTAATCCAGACTTCCCTTGGCACTATAAACCGAGTGACATCGCACACGATTTCATTCACTTTTTCCCTAGAATAGTAAGACGAACAGGTCGTGATACTACTTGGGGTGATATAAAATTAGTACCCACTTCTGGCATTGCACATGGTGTATTGAACAATAAAATTGTTTGTTCATATCATGATGCTGATTTTGCAGTAGTTATGATTAGTTTCCATGAAGCAGAAGCAGACCAGAATTATCAGAAATTGAAGCAAGTATTCCCAGATGCACTACATGTAAAAAATGTAGAAGGTATTGCGAATGCACATAAAGAAGCAGCATCTATATGTAACACTGAAATGGTCTATATTGTAGACGCAGACGCAGATATACATTCAACTTTCAAATTTGATTATATACCACCTATGAGCAAGCGTAAGAATACTACGTATGTATGGTCGGCACTTAATCCTATCAATGATTTGGAGTATGGTTATGGTGCAGTTAAGTTATTCCCTCGTGAACAACTAATAGAGATGGGTCATGATTTGCCAGATTTCTCACAAGGTGTATCATTTTATCAACCAGTATCAGATGTATCTAATACTACAATGTTTAATAAAGATCCGTTCAGAACTTGGCGTTCAGCATTTCGTGAATGTGTTAAATTGGCATCTAATGTTAGTGAAAACCCACGAGTTAATGAAGAGGCAAGTAGTCGCTTAGAGACTTGGTGTACAGTAGATAATGGCGCACGTTTTGGACGTTATTGTGTTAAAGGTGCATTAGAAGGAAAGGCGTACGGTATCGAACATAAAGATAACGTAGAATTGTTACACAAAATCAATGATTTTGAATGGTTGCGTGAGCAATTTATCGCAAGTATGAAAAAACGAATCAGCGCAGATTAAAGCGTATCTAACCAATTAGAACCATTCATTGAACTAGTTTCGTGTATGGTTCTAATTTTCTTTACAATCTCTTTATTATATAATTGTGCTTTAGTTCCTGGATGCAAAGGACGTGGCCAGTTACCTATCTTAACCCAGCAAAACCCATCACTTTCATTATTGAGTTGTGGAATAAATTCTTCAAATACTGCAACTGCGAATGTATTATATTCAAACCTATTGTCAGGTGATATAAATTTATGCAGTGGGTATATCTTTTCAACATCGGGTAACATTCCGACCTCTTCTTCAAGTTCGCGAAGTAATGTTTCCAATGGACGCTCACCTACCTCTCCCTTGCCTCCGAAGAAACCCCAAGTACGAGGATGACTAGATTTCTCACTACGCTGTTGTAGTAATACTCTACCAGTATCGATACTTAAAAATATACAGCCACTCGCGTTCAATTTATCCACGTTTCAAATGTTCGATTGATATTAATGTATTACTAAAATATTTAATACAATTATTCTGTGGTTTTAAATTGGTCGTTACTATGTACTTAAAGTCATTCCATGTAAATCCTTCATGATATTCATTCAACGGACTCCATAATGCGTTATATTCTTCTCCATTATATTCTAGATACATATCACGATCTTTGTCCCGCCATGCAAATTTTGCAAATTGTGTTAAGTAATTATT
>Ga0308021_10001473_pt1 | contig 10746 bp, 7 predicted proteins | sample Neamet351_FD_201296 | JGI IMG/M metagenome (GOLD analysis project Ga0308021, IMG submission 201296) | Marine microbial communities from water near the shore, Antarctic Ocean - #351 | ecosystem: Environmental > Aquatic > Marine > Unclassified | place: Southern Ocean | collected 2014-10-02
AACTATGGTTGAGACGTTTGCGGCAATTAACCATGACCGCCCTGTTTGTTTTTTAGCTTACACGATTAAAGGGTGGGGAACGCCGATTGCTGGTCACAAAGACAACCATGGCGGCCTGATGAATAAAACCCAAATGGCGGCTTGGCAGAAGCATATGGGTGTTGCTGAGGGCGAAGAATGGGAAAAATTCGCCACAGTTAAAAAGCCAGAAGAATTGCAAAAGTTTTTGGAGAAAACCCCTTTTTTTGCCAAAGGACGCCGCTGCTACACTGACGATTTAATTTCAGTACCTTCGATTGAACTGAGCTCCGAGCGCGAGATTTCCACACAAAAGGGGTTTGGCAAAATTCTTGATGATCTGTCAAAAGGCGACAGTTTATTGGCCCAAAGAATTGTCACAACGTCGCCGGATGTAACTGGCACAACTAACCTTGGGCCATGGGTCAATCGACGCAAACTATTTGCCCGCGAATATCAGGAAGACACGTTCAAAAAGGAAAACATACCTTCAACCGCCAAGTGGGAATTTACCCCTGAAGGACAGCACATAGAACTCGGTATAGCCGAGATGAACTTGTTTCTTCTTCTTGCTGCTGCTGGCCTATCCCATTCATTATTTGGAAAACGCCTAATTCCAGTCGGTACGCTTTACGATCCATTTGTTTCCCGTGGGTTGGATGCTCTTAATTACGCCTGTTATCAGGATGCGCGGTTTATGGTCGTTGGAACCCCTTCAGGCATCACACTAGCGCCAGAAGGGGGCGCGCATCAATCCATCGCGTCACCACTTATTGGTATGAGTCAAGACGGGCTGGCAGCATTCGAGCCAGCATTTGCGGATGAGTTGGCTGTGATCATGGAGTGGGCCTTTGATTATTTGCAACGTGATGGTTCTGACGATCCTGACGAGCGCACTTGGTTACGCGATGAAACCGGCGGTTCCGTATATTTGCGACTAAGTACAAACCCGATTGAACAACCAGCAACACGCCTGGATGACAGGTTCAAGCAAGGTACGATTGACGGAGCCTACTGGCTGCGCGAGCCAGGACCGAATTGTGAAGTCGTTATTGCCTATCAAGGGGTGGTAGCTCCGGAAGCAATCAAAGCGGCTGGAATTATTGGAGAATCCAGAAGAGATATCGGCGTATTGGCAGTAACCTCCGCCGATCGGTTGAATGCAGGCTGGACAGCTGCTCAGAGAGCCCAATCAAAGGGTTTAACAGGTGCTAAAAGCCATATTGAGAGGTTGCTTGAAGATATTCCGTCCCACTGTACTTTGGTGACTGCGATTGACGGGCACCCTGCAACACTGGCTTGGCTTGGTTCTGTGATTGGTCATCGCACCGTTCCACTAGGAGTCGAACATTTTGGTCAGACGGGAACGATTGGCGATCTCTATCGGCATTATGGTATCGACACACAAGGCATTGTTGAAAAAGTGCGGGGTCTGACGATCGGAAAACCCATTTTGATCGATGGCTCAGCTGCATAGAGGGGGCTGTCAAACAAATGAGAACAAGCATCTCTATAAATTTCATGTTCGGCGTCAGCACTTCATCTATTAGTTCTTACGCGTAAGTATTTCTGGCAGCCAGAGTGCGATATCGGGGATATAAAATCAACAAACCGCATCTATATTAAAAGGCCTAACCCGGCATTTTTTCAAAAGCTGGCAGCTCATCGTCGAGAACCGTTGCTCTCATCTTGCTGGAAACATAAACATTTACCTTAGGGGAAAATTCTTCATGCTCATTGATAATGCCCGCACGCAATCCGAGCATACCTTCACGAGAAGAGTTTTCAGTAAACATTGGAGTTCCACAAATTCCACAAAAGTGTTTTGTCATGAGACTGCCACCATCTGAACTGTGCTGATAAGTTTGTGGTTTTCCCAAAACTGTCACGTCAGCACGTTTTATGAACATTAATGTTGCAAATGCGCTACCCGTTGATTGGCGACATGCGGTGCAGTGGCAATTTGCCATCACTGGCACTTCGCCATCGGCTGTAAATGTAATGTCGCCACACAGGCATTTCCCAGTTAGTTTGGTCATCAGTTCTCTTTCTATTCCTAGCAGTATTTTTCGTCGACTTTAAGAGATTGTCAGAAATTATCAAGTGCCAATTAGGTACTGTCAAATTATTGATGACATGCATCGAACTGCCGGCACAGCTTAAACCTATGCGCTCAATAATTGACCTCACTCGGTAAGATCAACGGCTCGGTTCAGCTCGAAATTGGACCATGAATAGAGATAACCACCTCAAACAAAACCCTCTCCCAATGAACCCACCACACCAGTACTAAAGGCTCGAGGTGCGAGGCGCGCGGCACTTGGTTCGGGGTCCCTGAGGTATTTTGGCCCCCAAAGTGATGCCTAAGGCATGCGATACTGCAGGGCGCTTTACTTGGGGGTCAATATAACCCATGCCTCATCTAGAGAAGCATTTAGATCGTTTACATTATTCATAACCAGTCATCTCTAAATATCCTTGTCCTATATGGCTGCCCAACACGTTAACTGGTCCTTCCCAGTAGGGGATTGAAAGTTCCATCCAAGCATCAGGGTTCTGAGCGGTTACAACAACATCAACGTTTTTATCTGGCAAAGTTACACGCCATTGAATAGGCAAATTACGGTCTTTTATAGATTTTATATTAAGTGGAATAGCTGAAAATGCACCATTTGGATAGGATGAAGTGCTGCCATCAGGTGTGATCCAAGTCGAAGAGCTGTAAAGTGATCCATCTAATTGGCGTAGTTGAAAACCCATCAGCTTTGCACCATCCACGAACGATAATGAGAACCAGTCCCAACCAAATTGATCATCTGACAACGGCTGTGACGACCATTCGCGGTCAAGCCAGGCATTCCCTACCACTTCAATGTTACCAGTAGGTAATTTCAGCGTTCCATCAATTTTAAAAAATGGCTGTGAATAATAATAACTGGCTTGGCCTTGTTCCGATTTAACCGAGTAACCTTTATCTCCATGAAAAACCAATGGACCATTTGCTTGAAGCGACATGTCATATCCAAAATTAGGACCATTTGCAGTGAGTGTCATCTTTTGGAAGTCTTCACCCTGTAACACCCATTCATCGATCCAAGCACGAAACGGAGTTGCCTCCACACCCGCCTGCCCAATCCCACCACGGGCGAAACGTTCAGTGGCAAAGTGTTGGCCAGGCGTGGTGACTGCAGCATGCGCAAACCATACTTGTGGCGATCGCCAGCCTCGGGCCTCTCCTGGTGTCAGCCCAGTTCTAAAGAGGGTCCATTGTAAACCATACGCTGTACCATCTGAACCATTTAAGTTCGCAGTTAAGTACCACCACTCGATCCTATATTCAGGGTGTGCTCCATGGTCAGTAGGAAAGCTAAAAGTTGGATTTAGCTCTGGGTTTGCAAACCCATCAGCCCTGGAGCCAAGGTCAGAAAACCCTTGTGCAAAAACACTAAAAGGCCAACAAAATATAAAAAATAATATTTTAACGTTCACTAGCAAAGACTCTCAATAAAGTTGATGGCGGCGTGAGCATGAGGCGAACAGCAGGCCACATCGCAGCTAAAAACGCAGCAATTAAAGCATAACCTCCTAATTCTAAATATTTAAGCGGAAACAGATACATTGGTAATTGCCACCCAAATGCCTCAACATTGATAATTGTCAGTAATATCCATGCAAGTGCAAGGCCCATAGGAAGAGCACAAACAAAGACTATTCCTGCAAGCAAGACAGCACGCAATAGCTCTAACCACGCCAAACGGCGACGTGTGAGCCCTAATGCCCAGACAGGTGCAAGCTGTGGTACACGCAAATCAGCCAATGTCAGAAGACTCATCAGAATAGCAAAGCTAGCAACGCCTAATGTTAAAACATTTAAAGCCGATGTGACTACAAACGTTCTCTCAAACACCTCAAGTGATAGTGCCTTTATCCCCACCTGGTTAATAATTGCGTTATTTTTAATGCCAAGCGTATTCACAATTTGGCTGCGTAAATGAGATGCATCTTTAGTGCGCACCCCAAAGTTTGATGCGTAGAGATTTGGATATAAATCTTTAAACATTCGTTCAGTTATAATAACCTGCCCTTGCGGATTGCCATAATCACCAACTACACCTGCAATAGGTAGTATTAAATCACGGTTCACTTGTACTAAACTTCCAACCCATAGGTCTGCACGTCGTGCAAATTGTTCATTGACAACAACTGCCTCGCCTCTCTCAATGACATCCCATGCATTGAGAGTATTTTCTAAAAAAATCCAATTATTTCGATAGGTTTGGCCGACACGGATGCCATATAGATCTACAGGTAAATCAGCTATTACGACTTGTGTTGTAAGTAAGGGCAAAACCTCAATCTGGCGGTTCATTAAAAACATTTCCAATGCAGCACTTTGGTTAGCTGTTTCTACCTCCACGAAGAGTTCTGGTGCTAGCCTTTGATCAAGAAACGCTATAAAGGTTTGTCGAAAGCTTGACACCATAGTTGAGACACCAATATTGGCTGAGACTGCTAATAAAAGAGCTATAAGCGCAAGGCTAAGCCCTGGTAGTTGCTGTCTAGTATCAGCCCAGAACCATTCCCAAACTGGCGCAACAGTATGCTTTTGAACCAAAGTTAGAATGCCTCCCAGTACGGGGGGTAAAGCCAATGCTGCACCAATCAGTAAACACCCCAGTAAAATAAACCCCGCCAGCAACCCCTCCAAGATCAAGGCTAATGGCACTGTGGAAAATAACAATGTAATGGCTATAATTAATTGCAATCGAAACCGTGATCCGGTTGCAACAACCCATGCACGAGGCTTAGCACTTGCTAAAAGTGGCATTTGCACAATCTGCCAGATCCGTAATGAAAGTGCTGCTGCTGTCCCAATTAATGCAAGCACCATGCCTGATACCCACCAAGAGGCACGCAACTCAAGTGTACCTGAGATTTGTGCACCATAAAGGCCCCTCAATGTAGCAGCAACATCTGGTAGCAAAAAAGCTGCAATAAAATAACCCAAAATAATACCAAACCCCGCCCCAATCACAGCTAAAGTCATCATCTCAAAAGTAATTAGCGTAATAAGAGTACGCATTGGCACGCCAAGTGAGCGAATAGTGCGGATCATGCCCCGCCTCTGTTCAAATGCTAAACCAATAGTGCTGTTTACTATAAACAAACCAACAGCAAAGCTTAACAGGCCAAAGGCAGTCAAGTTCAAATGAAAGCTATCCGTAAGTTCCGTAACATTTGTTACCGTATGTGCAGATTGAACTCGTAAGTTGGGAGCTACCATACCTAGACTTGGCTGTGTAATAGGTTGGTTTGGTAATAAAATGAGGCGGGTCAAATCATCCCGCTTTAGCATCCTTTGAACAAGGCCAATGTCACCTATGGCTATGCCCGGTGCAACACTTTTATCCACTGTAACATTAGCCAACATAGAAATTTTAAGCGCAGTTTCTTCATTTGCAAGTAAGGTATCGTAGGTAATCGCAGATGGCCCTTTAGCTAAATTAGGTAATCCTGAAGCAGAAGTCACAGGATCAATGCCTAAGAGGCGCACATCGTTGATACGCGCTTCAATTACAGGCGAGACCAGCCAACCTGATTTTCTAAGCAAAACATAAACATCTTGTGGAATGCGGTTACCCTGCTTTGGGATCAATAGATCATACTGGCCCTCACCTAATGTTTTGGCCGCCGCATCATAGCTTACACGGGCTTCAGAGTTAATAGCCTGTACCCCAGACCAAAGTGCGGTAGCTAAAGCAAGGCCTGCTAAATATGCAAATAATTGAACCGGATTACGCCACCAATGAGATAAAAGTGCCCTCAGGCACCAGGAAATCATACCAAAAAACCATTACAAAGGTGCAATTGACGATTCATGCGGGCAGCTATGTTTGTGGAATGAGTTACAATCATCAATGCAGTACCTGTTTGTGCAACTAATTTTAGCATTTGATCTAACACATTTATGGCAGTTATTTCATCAAGATTACCAGTAGGCTCGTCTGCGAGCAACAGCTTTGGCTTTGCTGCAATTGCCCGTGCGATGGCAACGCGCTGTTGTTGCCCACCAGATAAAGCCTCTGGATATTTTTGCATTTGTTCTTGTAAGCCTAAAGCGGACACAATATATTTTATATGAGCCAAGTCTAGCGTTCCTGATAGCGCAGATTGGAATGCAATATTAGCAGCCACAGTCAGGGAAGGAATTAGGTTGAACTGTTGGAAAATTAAAGCAATGTCCGTTCTACGCAATTGAGCACGCTCACCATCGTTGAGCTGTGTTAGCTCCTTCCCAGACACCCAAACTCGACCTGCATCTGCAGCCTCTAAAGCGCCTGCTATATGGAGTAACGTACTTTTACCACTACCAGATTCTCCACGCAATGCCAAAGTATCTCCAGCCTCAAGATCAAAGCTGACCCCTTGCAAAACAGGCACTAGCTCTTCGCTATTAAGAAAAGATTTTTTAACCTCTTCTAATCTGAGAACCATAATAAACTCCTTACCTCGTTTGATGTATATCGCACCTACACTTTTGACAAGTTTACTTAAATTTATCTGTAATTTAAAATGGATTTCAATATTTGTATGCACCAAAAGACAACAGCTAAATAAATCTAAGAATACCCTAAAAATCTTTAATGTAGTTCAATAAAATCAACTTGTATTTTGATACTTACTAATCGGGGATATGCCACTGCCAGTTAGGCAGTAAGTGGCAGTGCTTTCAAACTAATGAAAACCTGCATCAGATTGCTGGTACCACTTAAATCTATGCACTCAATAATTGCCGCCACTCAGCAAGAGCAGCGGCACGGTTTAGCTTGAAATTGGTGCCTGATTAGACGTGCGCCCCCAACAAAACCCTCCCCCAATGAATCCACCCTAACACTAAACGCCCGAGGTGCGAGGCGCGCGGCACTTGGTTCGAGTTCCCCAGGTAAGCCTTGCGCGTTTCAACGGTTTGGATTGGGCTCAGTAACCCCTAAAGCTTTGGTAAGGCTCACTGACCGTATTAACCGCTAATCCAGACATAGTGTTGAATACGGTCACCCCTTTTGACGAGATATAAGTTCTGAGTGCCTTAAAAGGACTAAATAGGGACTCGATTGAAGGTGAAGCGACAGCATTTTGTAACCCATTTGAACCCCTAGAATCTTAATTAAGCGATAAAAAATTGTGAAGTCTTGTGAAAATATTAATAAAACTATATAAAGTATATAAACCTTATTTACATTTTTCCGAGGATTAAAAATGACAATTACTGAGCCGTTATTTGCTGAATTTTGTTTTGCTCAGGCTTCCTTTGAAAGCTCGCGCCATGTTTATAGACGAGAACATGGCCCGGGCCAAGTGCGCCGCCTTTTTAACACAAAATTTACTTCTTTTGAGCTACGGAGATACATGATGAACTTCTACTTCTCTAAAGGTAGTTTTACCATTTCTGAACTTGTTGAAGTGTCTGATTTTAGTCGCCCAACAGTTAAATCAACGGTTCATGAAGCTTTGGAACTCGGTTATTTAGAGGAGGTAACTGGTAGCTTAGATCGTCGTCGACATGATTACCGCCCTACAAAGCCAATGTTGGACGCTTGGCGTAACTATTGTAATGCACTTCTGGCAAATCCAAAGTTTTCTCATGCGTTAAGACTCGCTCAAACTATTATTTTAATGCGAGAATCTGAAGCTCAACCATCTAACTTAAATATGTAAAAAGTTTTAACCTTTTTTGGTTTTACCCCTCGTGCTACTTCGGATTAACAATAGTTAGATCACTAGTAATTTCAGTTGTGTGCTCTAATTCACTTTTGTTGGAGCGAGATGACAAACTTGATTACGCCTGAGTTAAAATATTTCCCTTATAAAGACGGATCCCTAGCTTATCGTGAAGAGGGCGCTGGGCCAGTATTATTTTTTCTACACGGCATGAACGGTAATAGTCGAAGTTGGGCATCTTCATTTTTGTCCTTACGAAACAATTTTCGAGTAATCGCTTGGGACGCCCCCAGCTTTGGTTCCTCTGATAGTTTTGGAGACAGTATTGAAGTGTATCAAAGTGCTGCAGGAGCCCTCATTAGGGGCTTAGGAGTTGAGGGCGCTATTTTAATTGGCCATTCGATGGGAGGCCTGGTCGCTACAAAGTTGGCGACAGACCCTGATACGTCTATTGCAGGCTTAGTCTTGTCATCATCACATCTTGGATTTGGACAACCAAAAGGTGAACCTTTAATGTTTCGTTACTCAAACCGTATTGAAGCTCTCAATAAAAATAGTGCTGACGCAGAATATACGATGGAGCGAGCCAAACGTAGTACACCTGAAGGTACCCATGAAGACGTAATCAAGTTTTTAGCGGATGTTGCAGGAAATACGCGTATTGAAGGAATTCGCGACGGGGGCCGAATGAGCCAGGAAACTGATAATACGCTCACCTGTGAAGGTATTAGCGCTCCTGTACTTATTCTGACAGGTGCTAAGGATTCAATAATTTCGACTGAAATGCATGCGGCGTTAGTCGCAGCTCTGCCTAAAGCGGAGAAGGTCGTTATCCCCGAGGCGGGTCACGCTTCTTATGCGGAATACCCTGATATCTTTAACACATATGTTAAAGAGTTCGCGAAGAAAGCGTGGGGATCAGACTGGGTCGCCTCAACTGCAAATAAACAAAAAATCAATTGGGAGAAGAAAATATGAAGATATCTTTTATAAAACCATTAGCATTTATTACTGCAGTGGCATCAGGTCTCGGTTTTTCGTCGGGCTCTGTCTTATCAGCCGATCTAACAGTGGCTCTAGCGGCTGAACCTACATCTATGGATCCACATTACCAGAATACAACTCAAAATAACTCACTTATGACGCAAATGTATAGTGCACTTGTTTTACAGGATGTGAATCAAAAATTGGTTCCTGGGCTTGCAAAGTCTTGGAAACCAATCAACGACAATACTTGGGAATTTCATCTGAGGTCAGGTGTTAAGTTTCAAAATGGTTCAACGTTTAGCGCTGAAGACGTCGTAGCCACAATGAAACGAGCTGCGAATGTGCCTAACAGTCCATCCAGTTTTGCAACTTTTATTAAAGGTAAAAGTTTTAAAATCATTGATGATTTAACTCTACAGATCTCGTCTGAAAAATCTGATCCCTTTGCGCCAAACGACATGTCTAGAATTGCTATAATCGACTCGGCTTTCGCAAACGCAACGACCAAAGATTTTAATACGGGTGTAGCAGCTTTCGGAACTGGGCCGTTTTCTCTCACTAAATGGTTACCAGGAGACTTAATCGAACTTAAACGTAATGATGATTACTGGGGTGATGTGGTAGAGTGGGATAATGTTATCATTCGCCCTATCAAAGACGGCACAACGCGAACTGCTGCACTTATTTCTGGTGATGTTGATTTTATTGAGCGAGTAGCTCCTTCTGATCTTCCAAGCCTTGAAAAGCGTGCCGGAATTTCAGTCTTTAAATCAGTTTCTAACCGTTCGCTTTATTTAACTTTACATATGACCGATAATCCCAGAAGAGCTTTCGCTACAGATAATAATGGAAATCCAATTGCGTCTCCTTTTCAAGATGTTCGTATGCGAAAAGCTGTGTCTCTGGCAATTAACCGGCAAGCTATATCAGATCGTATAATGGATGGGCTATCCTCACCTGCAGGCCAGTTTTCACCAGAAGGCTACGTTGGTTATTCTGCTAATTTAAAAGCAGACCTTTATGATCCAACTCGTGCAAAAGAATTAATGGCTGAAGCAGGTTATGCCGACGGATTTAAACTGACTATTCATGGACCTGCTGGACGCTATACAAATGATACGCGTATTCTTGAAGCTATTGCTCAGATGCTATCAAGAATTGGTATCGACACAAGTGTAGAGACAATGCCAGCTTCCGTTTTCTTTAAACGTTTCGCGCGTGGTGGAGTAGATAAGACACCAGAGTTTACCGTTGCAATGTCTGGTTACGCCAATGGTTCTGGAGAGCCTTCACATCCATTAAGGATTTTCATTCACACAAAGCAAAAGGAACGTGGATATGGACCTGGAAATCGAAACGGTTATAGTAATGCTGAAGTTGACAAACTAATTGAAGATGGACGAGCCTCAATGGATATTGAAATGGGAGAAAAAGCTTTCATTAAAGCCACAGAGATCGCAATGCAGGAATACGCATTACTTCCAATCCATCACGTAGTAGCAACTTGGGCAGCTCGTGAAGGCATTACTTATAAAAATGGTGCTTTAGATAGTACATTTTTACACAATGTGAGCAAAGAATAGTAAAAGAACTTGGCCTGCAGCGTCTTAGCTGTGGGCCAACCCATGAAAGGAGTTCCTAATTTTAGCTTTTGTAATTAAACGTGTTATACAAAGCGTGGTTGTCCTTTTCGTTATGTCTTTGATTGTATTCTCTATGATCAACTTAGTTGGCGATCCAGTAGACATGTTGGTTAATCCAGAAAGTTTACCTGAAGAAATTGATCGTGTAAGACAGGCCTTTGGTCTTGATCAACCAGTCCATATTCAATATTGGAGGTTCCTCACTGGTGCGATGTCTGGAGATTTAGGTAATTCATTTATCTTCGGTAGACCTGCTCTGGCGCTTATCGCTGAACGCTTTCCAGCCACTCTAGAACTTGCAACTTGCGCTCTAATTATTGCGGTGACTATTGGTCTACCTTTGGGTATCTACGCGGGCTTAAACCCTGATGGCTGGGGT
>Ga0308021_10001475_pt1 | contig 10732 bp, 8 predicted proteins | sample Neamet351_FD_201296 | JGI IMG/M metagenome (GOLD analysis project Ga0308021, IMG submission 201296) | Marine microbial communities from water near the shore, Antarctic Ocean - #351 | ecosystem: Environmental > Aquatic > Marine > Unclassified | place: Southern Ocean | collected 2014-10-02
GGTCAAAGCCAAGGTTCTAGCGATCGTTATTTCCAAAGTGCTGATGCCGGCGTAGAGAAGCTAGTCCCTGAGGGAATTGAAGGGCGCGTTGCTTGTAAGGGGCCAATGGCCGCTATCGTTCATCAAATGATGGGTGGCTTGCGCGCTAGTATGGGCTACACAGGCTGTGCTGATATGGCACAAATGCGTACCATCCCAATTTTCACCCGCATTACCAGTGCGGGCATGAGCGAAAGCCATGTGCATGACGTTATCATTACCAAAGAAGCGCCGAATTATCGGACTAAGTAAGTCGAACTAAAACGAACTAAGTAAGCCTTCGTAGATTATTGGCTTACGACTTTAATTAATTTAGTTGTAGATACTTAATAGGATCTACAACCCACTGACGGAGTTACACATGATGCAGGATATCCACGCACAACGGATTCTCATCTTGGATTTTGGTTCACAATACACGCAGCTGATAGCCCGTCGGGTACGAGAAATTGGCGTTTATTGCGAAATTCGCGCTTATGATATGAAAGAACAAGCAATCCGTGACTTCGCACCTCAAGGTATTATTCTTGCAGGCGGCCCAGAATCTGTCACCGAAGCAGGCAGCCCTCGCGCGCCAGAAATCGTCTTTCAGATGGATGTGCCTGTACTAGGCATTTGTTACGGCATGCAAACCATGGCCGAGCAGTTGGGTGGCAAAGTAAGCGCGTCTAACGAGCGAGAATTTGGTTATGCCGGTGTGCAAGTAGAAACGGCAGGCGCTTTGCTTAAAGGTATCCATGACGAAGTTGAAAATGACACCTGCAGCCTTAATGTATGGATGAGCCACGGTGACAAAGTCACCCAGATGCCTGACGACTTTACCTGCATGGCCTCTACAGAGAGTGCACCAATTGCCGGCATGAGCAACGAAGCTAAACGTTTATACGGTTTGCAGTTCCATCCTGAAGTGACTCACACTAAGCAAGGTGGCGCTATTCTGGAGCGCTTTGTTAGCGAAATATGCGAATGCGAAGGCCTATGGACTGCGAGTAATATAATTGATGATGCTATTGCCACGGTACGTGAAAAAGTAGGCACTGACACTGTATTGCTTGGCCTTTCTGGTGGCGTAGATTCTTCTGTTGTTGCTGCTTTATTGCATAAGGCCATTGGTGATCAACTCGTCTGTGTATTTGTAGACAATGGCTTGTTACGTCTTAATGAAGGCGACCAAGTGATGAAGATGTTCGCCGACAACATGGGCGTACGGGTGATTCGTTCAAACGCACAAGAATTGTTCCTAGGCAATCTTAAAGGCGTATCAGACCCAGAAGCCAAGCGTAAAGTGATTGGAAATACCTTTATTGATGTATTTGATAAGGAAGCCACTAAAATCACTAACGTTAAGTGGTTGGCTCAAGGCACCATTTACCCCGACGTTATAGAATCTGCGGCTGGAGAAACGGGCAAAGCCCATGTGATTAAATCCCATCACAATGTTGGCGGTTTGCCAGATGACATGGCCTTTGACCTGATTGAACCTTTACGTGAATTATTTAAAGACGAAGTGCGCAAAATGGGCCTAGAACTAGGCTTACCTTACGACATGGTTTACCGTCACCCATTTCCAGGGCCAGGCCTTGGTGTACGCATCTTAGGCGAAGTGAAAGAAGAATACGCCGACATCCTGCGTTTGGCTGATGCTATCTTCATGGAAGAATTACATACGTCGGGTTGGTACCATAAAACCAGCCAAGCCTTTGTGGTATTCCTGCCCGTTAAATCTGTAGGTGTGGTAGGTGATGGGCGCCGTTATGAATGGGTAGTTAGCTTAAGGGCAGTAGAAACTATCGACTTTATGACTGCTCGTTGGGCGCACTTGCCTTATGAGTTATTAGAGAAAGTATCCGGCAGAATTATTAATGAAATCTCTGGTATCTCCCGTGTTGCCTATGACGTGTCCAGTAAGCCGCCAGCCACAATTGAGTGGGAATAAGGCGCTACTGTAACCTATAGAGACTCGATCATGCAGGCTAATACCCATAACGCAGCCTTTACAGACCAATACTTCATGGCCAAGGCCATGGAACTGGCGGCCCAAGCTGCGAAAATTGGTGAAGTTCCTGTTGGTGCGTTGGTGGTGCATGAAGGTCAAATCATAGGGCAGGGCTACAATCAAACGATTAGTGCACACGACCCCTGCGCTCATGCCGAAATCATGGCTTTGCGTCAGGCGGCTCAGATGATCGGCAATTATCGCCTTAGTGGCTGTGATCTCTACGTTACACTAGAACCGTGTACTATGTGTGTTGGTGCTATTATTCATGCGCGTATTAAGCGCCTTGTTTATGCCGCTACCGAACCTAAGGCTGGCGCTGTTGTTAGTCAATTACAGCTGTTTTCACTACCCCATTACAATCACATAGTGCAGGTTGAATCAGGCGTTATGGCTGATGAATCCAGTGCTATGCTAAGCAATTTTTTTAAACAGCGACGCTTACATCATAAAGCTAACAAAACCGTTGTAGCTAGTTCTAACCCCGTTATAGATCAACCCAAAGATGCAGTTCTTTAGAGGCCTACCATGTTAATTATTCGCGGCGCACCAGCCTTGTCCGACTTCCGTAACCAACGCCTGCTCTCTCGTTTGCAAAGCGAATTGCCAAGCATTATGGCGGTATATGCAGAGTTTATGCACTTTGTATTGGTAGACGGTGAGTTGACTCACGAAGATGCCGATAAGCTCAATAAAGTGCTGCGTTATGGTCCAAATGTAGCCGTACAAAACGTGATTGATAATCTGGTATTGGTGATTCCCCGCTTAGGGACTATTTCACCCTGGTCTAGCAAGGCAACAGACATTGCCCATAACTGCGGCTTACAACACGTAAAACGCATTGAACGTGGCACGGCTTTTTATCTAACATCTGCTGACCCTTTGTCGGCTAAAGAATACGCACTGGCTGCAGCGATATTACATGATCGCATGGTAGAACAAACCTTAACTTCGCTAGATCAGGCACAAGACCTGTTTGTACAAACTGAGCCAGTCCCTCTAGAACGAGTTGATGTTTTGCAAGGGGGTCGCGAAGCCTTGGCTATCGCTAATATCAATTTGGGTATGGCGCTGGCTGATGATGAAATTGACTATCTTGTTGAAGCCTTTGTTGAGATAGGCCGCAACCCCACAGATGTGGAGCTGATGATGTTTGCTCAGGCAAACTCAGAGCATTGCCGCCATAAAATATTCAACGCCAGCTGGTCTATCGATGGTGAAGATCAAAGCTTGTCATTATTTAAGATGATTAAGAACACCAACGAGCTCAACGGTGAAGGGGTACTGTCTGCCTACATAGACAATGCGTCAGTCATTAAAGGCCACAAAGCAGGTCGTTTCTTTCCGCAACCAGAAGACCAGCAATACGCCTACCACCAAGAAGATATTCATTTATTGATGAAGGTAGAAACCCACAATCATCCTACTGCTATCGCTCCATTTGCTGGAGCAGCTACCGGTTCTGGTGGAGAAATTCGTGACGAAGGCGCAACGGGAAAAGGTTCCAAGCCTAAGGCTGGCCTTACGGGATATAGCGTATCTAACCTACGTATTCCAGGTTTCGAACAGGCATGGGAAGAGGATTACGGCAAACCAGCTCGTATTGTTTCTGCTTTGGATATTATGCTGGAAGGGCCTATTGGTGGCGCTTCCTTTAACAATGAATTTGGTCGTCCTGCTCTCAACGGTTATTTCCGTACCTACGAAGCCCAAGTTACCGGTGTAAACGGACAAGAAGTTCGTGGCTACCATAAGCCTATTATGATCGCAGGCGGCATGGGTAATATTCGTGCCGACCATGTAGAAAAAGGTGAAGTAGGCGTAGGCGATAAATTGATCTGTTTAGGCGGCCCTGCCATGCAAATTGGCTTGGGTGGTGGTGCAGCATCCTCTATGGATTCTGGTGCCAGTGCTGAAAGCTTAGACTTTGCGTCAGTACAAAGAGATAACCCAGAGTTAGAACGCCGCTGTCAGGAAGTGATCGATCGCTGTTGGCAAATGGGTGACCATAACCCTATTAGTTTTATCCACGATGTGGGGGCTGGGGGTTTATCCAATGCCTTTCCTGAGTTAGTTAAAGATGGTGGCCGTGGCGGTGCTTTTCATATCCGTGATATCAATAATGATGAGCCGGGTATGTCTCCTCTTGCTATTTGGTGTAACGAAGCGCAAGAGCGTTATGTGTTGGCCGTGGCGCCAGAGAATATGGATACCTTTATTGCACTTTGTACTCGTGAACGTTGCCCCTATGCGGTTGTTGGTGAAGCCACGGAAGAACATCACTTATCTTTGGGCGATACACAGTTTGATGATCAGCCTGTTGATCTGCCGATGTCAGTGTTGTTTGGCAAGCCACCTAAAATGCACCGTGACGTTAAGCGTCAAGAAATTGAATTACCATCGTTAGACCTGTCCAACGTAGATTTGACTGAGGCAGCAGGACGCATATTGAACTTGCCTACAGTGGCCAGTAAAGGCTTTTTGATAACCATAGGCGACCGCTCTATCACTGGTATGGTAGCTCGTGAGCAGATGGTGGGCCCGTGGCAAGTACCAGTGGCCAACTGTGCCGTAACCACTACAGCGTTAGACTCCACAACGGGTGAAGCCATGGCTATGGGTGAGCGCACACCCTTGGCCTTAATCGACGGGCCAGCATCTGGCCGTATGGCCATTGGTGAAACCATTACCAACATGGCGTGTGCTCAAATTGAACAGATCAGTGACATTCGTCTCTCCGCTAACTGGATGTCGCCAGCGGGTTACGCAGGTGAAGATGCGATCTTATATGACACGGTAAAAGCGGTGGGAATGGAGTTATGTCCAGCCCTTGGAATTTCCATTCCAGTAGGCAAAGATTCTATGTCTATGCGCACAGTATGGCAGGATGGTGATACAGACAAGAGCGTCACGTCACCCGTTTCTTTGGTTATTACTGGTTTCGCACCCGTTGCTGATGTGCGAAAGACACTCACGCCACAACTAGTCACCGATGCAGGTGAAACCTCACTCATTCTGGTAGATTTAGGCAACGGACAAAATCGTTTAGGGGGCTCATGCTTAGCCCAAGTATATAGTCAGTTAGGTGACACTACCCCAGACTTAGATGATGCTGAAGATTTATTAGGCTTATTTAGCGCTGTGCAAGGCTTAAACGAAGACGGCTTATTGTTAGCCTACCACGACCGCTCCGATGGTGGTTTGTACACCACCTTGGTGGAAATGTCCTTGGCTGGGCACGTAGGTATTGATGTTGAATGTGCAGAAATGATCAGCGACGCCGATGATTTGTTGGCGTGGATGTTTAACGAAGAACTTGGTGTAGTGTTGCAAGTGAAGAGCCAAGACAGTGCGGAGGTATTGCGTCAGCTCAGCTCATGCGGCTTAGCAGAACAAAGTCGTGTTATCGGTACTCTTAACGATGACGACCAAATTCGCTTCACCATAGAGGGCGAAGAAGTGTTGGTAGATTCAAGAACACAAGTACACCGTGCGTGGGCACAGACCAGCTACCGGCTTCAATCCATGCGTGATAACGCAGATTGTGCTCAACAAGAATACGATGTTTTGTTAGATGCTAATAATCCAGGCCTTAACTCACTACTCACTTTTAATAGTGATGAAGACATTGCCGCGGACCTGATTGCTAGTGGCCAACGTCCGCGTGTTGCCATACTCCGAGAGCAAGGCGTGAACGGGCAGTTAGAAATGGCTGCAGCTTTTGTTAAGGCTGGTTTTGATTGTGTTGACGTCCACATGAGTGACATTCTCGAAGGCCGTCGTGCGCTGAGTGAATTTAAAGGGTTAGTTGCCTGCGGCGGCTTCTCTTACGGAGACGTTTTAGGTGCAGGGGAGGGCTGGGCGAAGTCCATTTTGTTTAACCCCCTAGCACGACAGGAATTTAGTCAATTCTTTGAGCGTGAAGATAGCTTTGCCCTAGGGGTATGTAATGGCTGCCAGATGTTATCTAACTTACATGAATTGATTCCTGGAAGTGACCATTGGCCGCACTTTGTACGTAATCAGTCTGAGCAATTTGAAGGCAGAACGGCTCTGGTGCAAGTACAAGACAATGACTCTATCTTCCTACAAGGTATGGCGGGTTCACATATGCCTATTGCTATTGCTCATGGTGAGGGTCATGCAGAATTTGTCAATGATGAGCAGCGCCTAGCCTGTGAAAACAAAGTGGCACTTAGGTTTGTAGATGGAAATGGCCAAGTCACAGAAAACTACCCAGCCAACCCCAACGGTTCAGTCAGCGGCATTACCGGCCTAACAGCGGCCAACGGCCGAGTCACGGTTATGATGCCACACCCAGAACGAGTATACCGTAGCTGTACTAACTCATGGGTAGATGGCGCTTGGGGCGAAGATGGACCGTGGATGAGGATGTTCCGCAATGCCCGTGTATGGGTAGGTTAAATCGGCTGGTACGCCGTGGCATTTGAAAGTTAATATTGAGTAATAACGATGGCCTTACAATTTGAAATCATTCCAGTTACACCGTTTCAGCAGAACTGCAGTTTAGTTTGGTGTGATGAGACCATGGAAGCTGCGTTGGTTGACCCTGGTGGTGAATTACCGCGATTGTTAGGCCGAGTGTCAGCCCATGGCGTAGAGCTTAAGCAGATATTATTGACCCATGCTCATATCGATCATGCCGGTGCAGCAGGACAATTGTCTGAAGATAAAAATCTGCCTATTATTGGCCCCCATGAAGGGGATCAGTTTTGGATAGATGGACTAGCTGATCAAAGCCGTATGTTCCAGTTCCCAGAGGCCAAATCTTTTGTGCCAACACGCTGGTTACATCAAGGCGATCAGGTGACTGTGGGTAATGAAACCTTAGATGTATTACATTGTCCTGGTCACACGCCTGGCCATGTTGTATTTCATCACCAAGGCCAGGGTTTGTTATTTGTGGGGGATGTGTTGTTTCAAGGCTCTATAGGGCGTACAGACTTCCCTCAAGGCGACCATGCGACGTTAATTAATGCCATCAAAACGAAATTACTGGTGCTCCAGGACGCTGTGGAATTTGTGCCGGGCCATGGCCCAATGTCTACCATCGGATCTGAGCGTCGAACTAACCCTTACCTGCAGGGTTAGTTAAAAATCAATGTGGTGAAGTTGTTCGACACCTTTTTTTCGATCTTCAAAAAAGCGTTTTAATGTTTGGGTAACAGTGCCAAAAGCGATGTTATCCCAAGGGATGTCGGCTTCATCATAAAGCTCTACTTCTAAACTCTCTGGGCCAGACCCATATTCGGCTACAGTCATTTTTGCCAAGTAAAAAATGTGCACCTGATTACCTTTAGACAGGTTGCACACGCTAAATAAACGTCCCAGTTGAGGGGATGCGTAGGCCTCTTCGTAAGTTTCTCTTAGGGCTGCTTGTTCCGTAGTTTCGCCATTTTCCATAAACCCAGCAGGCAATGTCCAGTAGCCTAATCGAGGCTCTATGGCGCGTTTACACAGTAATACCTTGTCACCAAATATAGGAATGCAGCCGGCTATAATACGAGGGTTTTCGTAAAAAATGAATTTGCACTCTCCGCACACATAGCGATGGCGGTTGTCGCCCTGAGGGATGATAAAGCTCACTAGAGCACTACAATGGCTGCAATATTTCATGGTATGTTGTAGATCTCTGACTTAAATAGTTTGTTTATTGTAAGATAAACAAACTCGACTAGAAACAAGGAATTGTAGATCCAATCCAATGCATCAGTTTATTGCCCAAAAATTAGCACAACATCAGCCTAGGCTACTTACCGCAGAATTACAAACGCCTGCTGCTGTGTTGTTGGCGATCACTGACGATAAGGATAATCCAGAGGTAATATTAACTCGGCGAGCAGAGCACATGCCTACTCATAAAGGCCAGATTGCCTTTCCGGGAGGTAAGGCCGAACATGACGATGCAGACCTAGTAGCCACCGCGCTGCGAGAGGCTTATGAAGAAGTTGCGCTTCAGCCAGAAGTTGTAAAGGTGGTTGGGCAGTTGGGACAGGTGCTGTCAAGACAAGGGTTTCTGGTAACGCCTGTTGTTGGCGTTGTTCCAGCCGCAGTAGTTAATCAGCTGATACCCAATTTGGGTGAATTGGATCGAATATTCACCGTGCCTTTGAGCTTTTTTATTAATACTAAGCCAGTGATGGACGCCTTGCCGATCGTTGCGGGCGTTAAACAGGTGCCTAGCTTTTATTACGATGAATATCGAATTTGGGGAATGACCGCTTTTATTCTGGCTGAATTTGTTAATTTGGTTTACGATGCGCGCATTGATCTTTATAGCCACCCGATTACCCAGCCCAAGACCCAGCCCAAGGATATTTGATCGTGTCAGGAAAAACCATTGCTTCACCCTGCGTTAATGTATGTTATCTAGATGATCATGACATTTGTCAGGGCTGTTATCGTTCTGGTGAAGAGATTACCACTTGGATGCGATTGGACAATGAAGGACGTAAGCAAGTACTAGCCAATGTGCGAGAACGCGAACTGGCTAGCCCGTTTGTCACTATTGTGACGGTTTAATGTACTTCTTCAGTAGAGGTCTGAACGCGGCGTAAGCGCACAGTTTTAATGAAGTTACCGCTAATTTGCACCGTTTCTAGGTGGTATTCGCCAATCTTCAAACACACGTTAAACTGAGGAATTTCCTCTAGCCTTTCGGTAATTAAGCCATTAAGAGTCTTGGGTCCATCAATGGGCAAAGTCCAACTCAGTGCCTTGTTGATATCACGCACAGTCGTGGTGCCATCAATAAAAAATGAGCCGTCTTCTTGTGGGTGAATGTCTTCGTTCTCATGGTCCTGTTCTTCGGCCATGTCACCCACAATTTCTTCTAAAATGTCTTCTAGGGTTGTTAGGCCTTGGATATCACCATATTCATCCACCACCAAAGCCACCCATGATTTACGTTTTTGAAAGTTGAGCAATTGGGTGTTCAAAGGGGTGCTTTCTGGCACAAAATAGGGCTCTCTAGCGAGTGCCAGAAATTCTTCTTTAGTTGGGTTTTCCGCATGCATAAGAGGCAATATTTGCCTTACATGCACGATGCCCACCACATTGTTCAGCTCTTCTTGGTACAACGGTAGTCGCGTGTGAGGGCTTTGGCTAATAGTGTGCAAGATGGTTTTAATGTCTTCATTGATATCAATTCCCACGATTTCGTTACGCGGAATCATAATATCTTCCATGGTAACGGTGTCTAGATCCAAGATGCTCAATAACATGGATTGGTTGCGGCGCGGAATAAGTGCCCCCGCTTCGTGCACGATAGTACGCAACTCTTCAGAGCTAAGGTGATCACTTACTTTAGCTGCGGCATTAAAACCAAGCATGCGTAGTAGTCCATTACAAATGGTGTTTACCAGCCACACGAAGGGATACAGCAATTTAAGCAGAGGCGAGAGAATCAAAGACGCAGGGAAGGCCACTTGTTCCGGCTTTATAGCGGCCACCGTTTTGGGTGTGACCTCTGCAAAAATAAGGATCACCAGGGTAAGCATTGCGGTAGCTACTGCAACACCCGCATCTCCCATTAGTCGCAGCGCAATCATGGTGGCAATTGCAGACGCTAATATGTTTACAAAATTGTTGCCAATAAGAATCACGCCAATAAGCCGATCGGGCCGTTCCAATAGCTTGCTAGCACGCATAGCGCCACGGTGTTTTTGTTTAACCAGATGACGCAGGCGATAACGATTCAAAGACATCATGCCAGTTTCGGAGCTGGAGAAAAATGCCGACAATAAAATAAGGAATGCTAAGCTAGCGAATAAGTAGCTTAAAGGGATTTCGCTCAAGGCGGGTGTAACCTCGTATCAGTTATGGCCCTCAATTCTTATGCCTGAGGCGCCTGCTGTCAAGTGCTGACGCGTTATAACAGAAATTCCAAAGCCAATTTAGTGCCGAAAAAGGCAACAACAAGATTAGCAAACCCCCATAAGGTCCAGCGTATTGCCGTGCGCCCCCTCCAGCCTAAGCGGTAGTGGCCTATCAAAAGGATAGCAAAAATAATCCATGCCACAAGGCTTAAGATAGTTTTATGAACCACATGCTGGGCCCATAGATCATCCAAAAACAAAAAACCCGTCAGCAAAGCGATACTTAAGAAAATTTGCCCTGCTGCAAGCACTTCAAATAACAGACTTTCCATCGTTTGTAAGGGGGGTAGGCTTGCCACCAAGCGTGACGCTTGGTGTTGCTTCAAATGGCGGTTTTGGTAAATAAGTAACACAGCCTGACAGGCAGCAACAGCAAATAGGGCATAGCTTAAGATCGATGTCACTATGTGTAACAATATGCCAGAAGAAAACTGACGACCTTCAAAGTTCGGCACGCTCAAAGTATCTATCGCAATCGCTACGGCCGCAATCGGCGCAGCAAAAACAAGCAAACTAGACACTGGCTTGCGTAAACTGCTAATTAGAATAACGCCAATCACCGCCCATGCTGTTAAAGATAAGGTGGCACCAAAATCTAATAAAAGACCCGACTGGGTAAATAGATGCAGGTATAAATGAAAACCCTGCAGTATCCACGCAGCAAAGGTAAGCGCGTAGCCTCTTTTGGAGGCTTGTTGAGAGTGTGCGTTATTTTGAGTCCAGGCGCTAAATAAGTAGAAAAATATTGCGCTGAGACCAACTATTAAAGAAACCATGATGATTGTTTTTGTCCGATTAG
>Ga0308021_10001480_pt1 | contig 10714 bp, 5 predicted proteins | sample Neamet351_FD_201296 | JGI IMG/M metagenome (GOLD analysis project Ga0308021, IMG submission 201296) | Marine microbial communities from water near the shore, Antarctic Ocean - #351 | ecosystem: Environmental > Aquatic > Marine > Unclassified | place: Southern Ocean | collected 2014-10-02
CATGAAGCTGCGCAAGGCCGCGGAGGCGAAGGAGAAGGCGCGGCTCGATGCGGAGGAGCGCACGAAGCTGGACGCCGACTTCCAGACCGTGCACTCGCACACGTGGCGCCTGCTGTACCTCGGCCTGAGTGCGGGCTGCGGCACGATCGTGATCATGGCGAGCCTCGCGATCTCGACGACCAAGAAGCCCTTCAAGGTGCACCTTGACCTCTCGACCATCAGCCCCGCCTCGCCGGAATGGGAGGGCAGCTTCGACTACAGCCTGCTCGCGTTCATGGCCGCGTGGATGGACGTGAAGGACATCCTGTACGTGCTCGCCAACGTGATCTTCGTGGCGCGCGGCGCGGCCCCAACGTACCACATCTCGGGCATGCGCAACACGCTGACCATCCGGAAGTTCCCGACAGAGCAGGTCATCAGGCTCGAGGACGTGCGCGACGTGAAGCTCGTCTCGCGCGCGTGGGTCGCCTTCCTCGCCTTCGGCTACGTGCTGAGCACGATGCCCTACGCCTCGCTCGTGCTGATGATCCCGGGCGCGAACCGCCTGCTGGGTTTGGCCGTGAGCTACCTCGCGATGGTGAAGGCGCTGGTGGGCGCCGAGTGGATCTTCAAGGTGGGCGACCTCGTGCGCCACATCCTGCTGTCGTCGGTGCTGGTGTGCGGCGGCGAGCTCGATCCGTACCGCAACGTGTGGGCCAACGCGCTGGTGCAGCGGCGCAACCTCGTGATGGGGGGGCTGTGGGTGGTGTGCGGCCTGCCGTTCATGCTGGTGCGTTGCGTTGCGTTGCGTTGCGTTGCGCTGCGTTGCGTTGCGTTGCGTTGCGTTGCGTTGCTTGCCGGCGCGCTCTGCCCGCCCGCCCATGCGCCCGCGTCTTGCACCCGCGTCTTGCACCCGCCCGCCCGCACTCACCCACACGCTTGCTCCACCGCCGCCGCCGCCCTGTCCGTCCTACGCGCAGATTGTGGCGTCGCTTTTGAAGTGGAACATGGCATACACGATGCCGCCGGCCGTGGTGGTGCTCTTCCTGTGGGGCGTGATGTACCAGACGGTGAACGTCATCCCCATGTACCTGCAGTACTTCATCACGACGATCGAGATGGGGCACCTCATACACTACGTCCACCGCCCCAACCTGAAGAACTACTACAAGCACCTGCAGTGCGGCAGGCTGCAGACGCGCGAGGCCTACCTCATCGCGTTCACTACGGACACGTTCCGCTTCGTGGACTTCATCAAGGGGAATGTGGAGGAGTACCTGGAAAGCGATGTGGACAGCGACGCGCCGGACGTGGACGACCCGCACTACGCGGCGTACATGGCGAACAAGAAGCAGCAGCTCTGAGTATCTGAGATCTGAGTTTATTGTGGATTGTGGATTGTGGCGGCCGCTGTCGCGCACATTTGGTTCTGTTCTTCCTAAAAATAAGTAGATGCAAGATGCAACAAATAAATGTGCGTGCCCTTGGTCGACACCCTGCTGCCCCAGCACCCAACCCCAGACAAACCCGCAGCTGCAACCCAAACACCGCGTGTTGGGTGTCAGCAACCCTCTCTACCTCTGCACTTCGGTCCGACCCTTGAAGAACGGGTCAAACTTTCGTGGAAAGTGGAAAGTTTGGTGGTTCTCTGCCCTCTCTGCCACACTCCATCCATGCGCCGTCAGTCCTTGAGCCTCCGCTCCTTGAGCCTCGCGCTCTTCTTCATCGGCGCCGCCGAGGGCGCCATCACGGACGAGGTGCAGCAGTACGCGAGCGGCAGCTGCCTCGATGGCTCCTTCTCGCTGAACTTCTCGGCGTGCGCGGCCTACGCATCGGCAGTCAACACGACGGGGTCGGACGCGGGCCTCGTGACGATGACCAACTCCACTGTCGGGTCGCGCAGCGCGACGTGCGCTCGCGCGAATGCCGCTGTCTACTGGAGCAGCGCGAACGCCAGCGCGCCGGACATCTGCAACGAACCCTCGGTGGACTGTGTGTGCTACACCATGCCAACGCCCATGCCCACGCCCGTGCCCACGCCTGTGCCCACGCCCGTACCCACGCTGGCGCCCACTCCGGTGCCGACTCCCGTGCCGGTGACGTACGCGCCCACGCCCGTGCCGACGCTTCCTCCCACGCCCGCGCCGCCGACTCCGGTGCCGCCGACTCCGGCGCCCACGCGTCACCCAACGCCGGCCCCTACCCCGCTCGTCCCGACCGCCTTCCCGACGCCGCCCCCGACCCCGGCGCCCACGCCGCCCACCCCGGCGCCCACCCCGACCCTCGACGCCCAGATCTACCCGGACGGGCACTGCGAGGAGGGCACCATGTCCCTGACCAAGGCCGAGTGCTTCAAGTTCGCGCAGGATTATGGGTACTCCACCAACATGCGGTCCCGCACAACGTGGCCCTGGACGCTCACAGGCGTCGGCGTCCGCTATGGAGCAAATTATCCGGGCGCGCCCACGTACGGGCAGTGCATCATGGCATCGGGCCTCGTCTACATGGTGAACGACGGCAATTCGGACTACAAGATGACCTCTGCCACGCCGTGCTCGGCCGCGTACCCGTGCGTGTGCAAGAAGTACGGAGCCACGCCGGCCACGCCGCGCGCGCTCTGCAAAACAGACGCGGCTGCAGTCGCTTCGTCTGGTGTAACTGGCGGTGCCGCCGCTTCCTCGTTCTACTGCGACTGCTCAAGCAGCCGCGTCAAGGTCCGCTTCTCGGACCAACGCCGCCGCCGCCGCTACTACCAGTACATAAGGTCGGTGGACAACCCACCGCGCTACACGTGCCAGCCGGCGACGATGTCACCCACGGGGTATCCCACGAACTTCCCGACGCCGTACCCCACGCCGCTGCCGCCGGGCTGGACGTACTCGCCGACGCCCATGCCCACACCGCTGCCGACGCGCGCCCCCACGCCCGTCGTCGCGCGGCGCCGCAGCTACTACGCCCTGCGCCGCCGCAGCTACTACAACAACCGCCGCCGCGCGCCCTACACGCGCTCCCCGACGCCGTTCAACGTGCCGACGGGGCAGCGCACCTCGACCATGTCCTACAACCAGGCGAGCTCGCAGGCCGGCGCGCTCAGCGGGGCTTCCGTGTCGCCGGTGGGTGTGTCGACCGGCGCCTGCAGCTCCCCGAGCAAGCCCATCGAGGGCGAGACGGGCGGCATCGTGGGCATCGCGATCGGCGTTGCGTTCACGCTCGCGCTGCTCCTCCTGGCCCCCTACGCCGCGACGAAGCGGGGGCTGGGCGCGAAGCTCGGGGGCGCGGGCGCCATCAGCGACGCGTGGCGTCCCGCACTCTTCATGTCGCTCTCCTGCATGGTGTACAGCAACACCGTCATGGCGTGGGGCTACGCGAACCAGGACAGGGACGTCACGGCCGACGAGCGCTTCTGGGCGTTGACGGCATCTTTCGCGCTGCAGGGCCTGTCGGGCCTCATCGGCTTCGGCTACGCCACCGCGTCGCTGGTGCTCGCGAAGCGCGCGAAGGCGCTCGGCCAGGGACCCAAGCCCGCGTTGCTGCTCTTCGCCTCGGTCGCCCTGTACATGCTTTCGCAGACCATCGTCGCATGGACCGCGTCGACACAGCTGGGGCTCAAGCCGTACACCGGGTGCAGCAACACGTGCGCCGAGCGCACCATAACCCTAAGCGCCGAGCGCACCACGTGCACCGACATCTACAGCAGCTGCCTGACGAAGCGCACGGACCAGCAGGACACGTGCATGAAACACATGCGCGGCGTGTCTCAGGCGGGCGGCGCCTTCAGCGGCCTCCTCGCCCTTCTCGCCTTCCTCTGTGCCGGCATTGGCATGCTGATGCGCTTGGGATACAAGGACCTCTCGCACCTGCCGAAGGCCGCCGCGGCCATCACCAACCTCGCGCCCTCGCCGGCGCTGACCAACGCCACGCTGGCGGTCAAGATGGCGATACTTGTCTGCGCCATCGTGGGGCTCGCCGGCAACCAGCTCTGGTACGGCTCGGGCACCTCGGCCGTCAGCCTCGACCTCACCAAGCAGTGCCTGGGCACCAACTGCGCCACCGACACGTCGATGCTCCCCGACGATTTCAAAGTCGCGCTGTCGACCACCGTCCTCGCGTTCGTCACCAGCCTGGGCATTACCGTCGCGCACCTCGTGAGCCGCGCCAAGAAGAAGGGCATCACGCACAAGCGCTACGGCAGGGCAACGGCGTTCACGACGGTCTTCTTCGCCGTTTCCATCGCGATGGTGACCAAGCACGTGTTCAGCTACTCGTCCGACGTGCAGCGCGTCATGCAGTTCGGCACGGGCTTCGTCTTCAACGTCATCGGGCTGCTGCTCTCGCTCGCCCACACCGTCGTGTCCCTCAAGTTCATCAAGGCCGACGGCGCCGCCGGCACCGCCGCCCCCAACGCGCAGAAAATGCTGCTGCCCTCCCCGCTGGTGGCTGTCGGGTTCGCGTGGAGCGCCTTCATGCTCGATGTGGGCTGCGCCAACATCTTCATGGGTCAGACGAGTTTCGCCGAGGCGGACTGCACCTGGAAGTCGACCCTCGCGCGGAAGGACTGTGACCCGACGGACACGGCCACGTACTCCGCCTGCATCACGGCGGCCAGCGCCGGCGTCGCCGACTGTCAGTTCGAGGCGCGGTCGTTCCCGCTCTCCGCCTACAAGGCCACGCACCTGGTCCCGGGCATCCTCGAGCTCGTATGCGCGGCAATTCTCGCCTTGGTCGTGCTGAGCGGCCTGGTCGGCTTCATCGCCAAGCGCACACGCAGCGCCACCGGCAACGGCGAGAACCGCAACTTCATCTGGTACGGTCGCATGGGCTCCATCTGCCTCGCCGTGTGGGCGCGCGCGCAGCAGTCGCTGTCCATGGGCGGCATGAGCACGGACCTCGACAGCATCAGCGGCTGGGTCTGCGCGCTCTTCCTCTTCGCCTTCGCCACGGCGACGGCGGGCTCCGCGTACGTCTCCGGCGTGGCATTCACCTCGTGCATCAGCGGCGACAAGGCGACGGCCAAGGTGGCGTTCTGGGCGCCCTGGAACCTCGCCAACTGCGCGCTGGGGTGCCTCTTCTACGCCATGGCCGTGCAGAGCGGCTACACCGCCGAAGTCGTCGGCTACCAGGGCTCGTCGCCGCCCACATTCCAGGGCGCCGCCATCGTCATGGGTCTCGCAGGGATCGCGGGCACCTTCTTCGCCACCCTTGCGGCGCTCGTGCCGGACGTCAACCCCGTGCCCGCCATCAAGTTCCCGAGCGCCAGTGCCCTGTGCGCCGTGCCCGTGCCCGAACAGCAAGCAAAGGCGGGGGCCCTGGAGGATACGGAGCTCGCCGACATCAATAACCCCATGGGATTGGCAAGCCCTGGGGCGAGCAAGAAGGCGACCCCGTCGGCGCCCCCCGCCGCCTCCGGCGGCGCGAAGGAGACGAAGTTCTGCAACAACTGCGGCGCGAAGCAGCCCATGGCCGCCAAGTTCTGCAACAGCTGTGGCGGCGGCATGGAAGCCATCGACACCGACGCCCTCTAAGCGCACCCTCTAAAACAGTTCCTCCGATGCAATAAAATTAATTGCGCGCCCTGTCGACACCTGCGGCCCGTTTGGGCTTGCCCCGCTTGCCTTGAATGCCTGAATTGTGATTGAAGGTTTACACGCTCTCGATCTCTGGCATTCGCTGACCAGTTGAGCTTGAGAGATGGCTCCGACGCGGACGCCGAAAATGGTGGGGTCGCGTGCGGTGCTCCTCGCCGCGTGCTTTGGATGTCTCGCCACCGCCGGGGGCGCTCCGTTCGGGCGCAAGCAGGGCATAGACGACCCGCTGGTCGACGCGGGGGCTGGCATCCCGCTGGCGCCCTTCGCCCACCTGGCGCTCCGATATCCGCAATCGAATCCCGGACGCATCGCGAATTCCGGCCTGAACCTCATCGAGGCCCTGCGCGCGCGCGCCATCAAAAAGGAGCTCTCGTGTTATCCCACGCGGAAAGGGCCGGGGAAGAAGCCCTGCCTTTGTCCGGGTTCCGTCATCTCCGCGACGCTGTCCGCGCTCCGGTCGGCGTGGATCGTGCTCACGAAGGGCACAGACGCCCTGCGGGACACGGCGGCGACATCCAAGGCGCTGGGCCTCATCGTGACCGCGCACAAAGCGCTGCTCGTCGCGGCCATGCGCGGCCGCGGACAGCGCGACGGCGGCGGCGAAGAATATAGCCAGTGCGTCGACCGAATGGACTGGTTCAACAGAGACTTTGAGAATACCCCGCTCGATCGGTTTTGCATCCTTCGTAAGGTGGGGGAGGAGAAGGCGGCGGCGGCACGAGTGGCGAGGATCAACCGTGCGCTGCGCGCGGGATGGGAATTGGTCGAGTCGCAACTCGTGGTGGGGCAGCTGCTGGCAGTGAAGAAGGCGAACTTGCGTCTCGCCGTGCCCCCTCATCGCGGGGCCTGGCGAGGAGAAGCGGAGGCGGCGGTATCGCGCAACATCGTGCTGAACAATGGCATCAGCGTGCCACGTATGGCGTTCGGCACGGGCGGCGCGATGATGGATGAGTGGCGCCACGACGAATGCAAGGACAAGTTCCTGTTCAAGAGTCTCTGCGAGTCAAAGATTGATGCGACGGCCGTCGCGAATATCGTGCGCGCGCTGAAAGTGGGCTTCCGCTTCATCGACACCGCCGCCTTGTACAACAACGTGGGCCTGATCGGCAAGGCCATCAAGCAGTCGATTGCGAGCGGTGTGCTCAAGAGCGCGGACGAGGTGCGGATATCGACCAAGGTGGGGCTCACTGCGGAGGCGCCCCGAGCGGAAGCGGTGAAGGGCGAAGGCGTGGGTGAACACACACGAGCGGCGCTGCAGCGCCAGATGCGCGAACTAGGCGTGAGCCAGCTGCACCTCGCAGAGGTCCACCACGACGAGATTTACTCGCGCGAAGTGAACACCGCGACGCGAAAGCAGCTCGCCGCGATGGTGCAGGAGGGCCTCGTGCTCGCGCTGGCCGACAAGGTTGAAGAGATGGGGTTGAAGTACAAGGAGTCGGCAAACTTCGTGCCCCAGGCCGCGCAGCACACGATGCACGCAGTGCTGTCCGACTACGGCTGGGATGGGACGGACACCTGGCTCACGGGCCAGCGCCAGAACATGACCATCATGGGGTTCGATTTGTACCGCGACCAGGGGGTTCCCGTGGTGAAGGAGGTGCTGGACAGCCTCGCCAGCATGGCGGGGCTGTCCGACTCGTATGCCCTGCTCTACGCATGGGCGCTGCGCAAGCGTGCGATCGTCATCACGCTGTCGTTGTCGGAGAAGCACCTGCGGAGCAGCTTCACCGAGCCCTTCAAGCCACTGCCACCCAGCGTCTTCGCTGCCACGGACTCTGTGGCGTGGCTGGCAAGCTGGTGCCCGCCGTGCGAGACCAGCAACGATGGCTTCGGTATTTATGACGGCCTCTTCCGAGCCGGTGGCACCTGGGAGGCCCTGGAAGACGCCGGGCTGCACCGAAAGTGCGCGGGCGTGGTGGTCGACTGCGCGCAGCTTGATAAGAGACTCGGCCGCGAGAGCGTGAGAGCTCGTGGCCAGCTTCATTGAGGGTCCCAGCAAGAGATTTCGATTTGCTGACAAAGTAGAGCTCTACTTGCCGAGCTCTACTTCGGCCACAAAATCGCTACTCAGAGAACCCTTGATCTCACGGGATCCCCCTAATCTGTCAAGGCCAAGGCTGTTTCACGATAAGATTAGACGAAAGGCTTCATTCTGCTTGGGTATCTGTGAGTCTATGCGTATCTGGCTTCATTCTGTATTCTCTCGAGTCAGACGAACATTATTCCTCTCTTGCTTGCCTCTTGCCTCACATCTCACACATGGAACATCATGGGGGGAAAAATAAATAATAACTAGATACTAGATACGCTTTGTCGCGTTTTCGATCAAATGTTTAAAATTGTTTGCGCTTCGCGCTTCTCGCCCCTCTTCGCTCGTCGGCCGGATGCGCCGCACACAGCTGGATCTTGAGCTTGAGCTTGAGCGCGTAATTTGTAAGCTTACTGGCTGTAGCAAAGCGTTATACGCATATATATGCGTAAGCTTACGCGTAAGCCTACGCATAGCTGCTGGCCATGACCATCATCACGCGCGAGGCTGCGCGAGGCGGCAACGCCGCTTTTAACGCCGCTTTAGAGCTCGCCATGCCCGCCGGCCGCGCCCGTCTGCTTCGTCAGCCACAGCACGTACACGGGCGTGGAGGCGAATCCCACCATGAGCGGCCAGATGAGCGCGCGGCCCAGCGCGTCCGCGGGGGCGACGTAGTTCTTCGGCAACCCCATCTTGCGCACGGCCTTGGGCCAGCCGAGGCTGAGGTGGTAGCCGAGCGCACCCATAGAGAGCGCGTAGAACGCCACCTGCAGCGGGTCGGCGAACACCTCTTTCTCGAGCCGGAAGAGGTCGCGCACCTGCTCGCCCGCCACCTGCGTGTAGTACACGGCGCCGAAGCGGAAGGACTTGAGGTGCAGCACGAGGAAGGCGAGCACCAGCAGGCTCGAGTAGAAGAGCTTGCCCGTGGCGAGCGACCTGGCCTTGTTGAAGCGCAGCGTGAGATACACGCCCGCCACGGCGTGCGCCGCGAAGGCCAGGCCGAGGTAGCACTCGACGGCGAAGAGCGCCGGGTTCTTGGCGAGCGCGTCGCCGTAGCCGTTGAACGCGTCGGGCCCGATGAAGACGGTGAGGTTGCCGAGCATGTGCACGGCGAGGAAGAGCAGCAGCAGCACGGAGGAGCGCGTGAGCGTCTGCGCGACGGTGGGCGCCAGGACGGTCTTGCACACGTTCACGAGCATTTGCACCACCAGACGGATGAACACTTCCAGCAGCTCCGGCTCGCCCGCCGCCGCCGCCGCGGCGGCGGCGACGGCCGGGGCGGCGGCGACGGCGCTCGGCGGCGGCGATGCCACCGGCGCCGCCTGGCCATACGTGCTGGGCACGCCCGGGGGGATGTAGACGCTCCTGAACAGGTTGTCCGTTGGCACGACGGCGATGTGGTCCTTGAGGTTGTCGGTGATCACCATGCTGCGACGGATGTCCGCCAGCGTCTTGCAGCCGGTGAGCCGCATCGTCATCTCGAGCTCGGCGCGCAGCAGCCGCAGCATGTGCTCGATGCCCTCCTGGCCGTAGCCCGCCATGGCGTACAGCGGCGGCCGCCCCAGCCCCACGGCCTTGGCGCCGAGCGCGAGGCACTTGAACACGTCGGTGCCACGGCGCACGCCGCCATCGACGAAGACGTCGAGCTTCCCGTCAAGCCCCGCCTCGCGCAGCGCGGGCATCACCTCCGCCAGCACCTCCACGCCCGAGCGCGCCGAGTCCAGCTGGCGGCCGCCGTGGTTGGAGCAGACGATGCCATCCACGCCGTGCTCGGCGGCCAGCACCGCGTCCTCGGCGGTCTGGATGCCTTTTAGCACGATCTTCATGCTCGTGATGGAGCGGAACCACGCGAGGTCGTCCCAGCACAGCGCGGGGTCGATGAACGAGGTGAGCGCCTTGGAGACGCCCTGCGAGCGCGTCTTGGCGTCGGCGCCCTGATGCGCCGTCTGCGCCGCCGCGGACTTGGTGGCCTTGTTGCGCTTGTCCTTCTCGCGGTTGCCCAGCTGCGGCGCATCGCACGTGATGAACATCGTCGAGACGCCCTCCGCCTCGGCCTGCTGCACCATCTTCTTCGCGACGTCGCGGTTGGGGTTGACGTACAGCTGGAAGAACAGCGTCTGGCCCTCGATGCGCGCGCCCGTCATGTCCTTGAACGGTGTCGAGGCGAGCGACGGCAGCATGAAGCACACGCCTTGCTTGCCCGCCGCGCGCACCCACGCGAGCTCGCCGTCCGGGTGCCCCAGCCCGCACATGGCGACGGCGGAGAGGTAGACGGGGAGCGCCGTCGGGTGGCCGAGGATGGTGCTGGAGACGTCGACGTCCTTCACGTTCACCATCACGCGCGGCTTGAGCCAGATGCGGTGGAAGGCGTTGTGGTTCTCGCGCAGCGTCAGCTCGTCGTCGCCGCCCGAGCTGTAGTAGTCCCAGCCCTCCTTCTTGCCGCTGCCCAGCATCTCGCACTGCGCCACCTTCTCGAAGTCGAAGATGTTGATGATGGCCTCGAGCGGCGGCTTCCCGACGAGCACGGGCACGGGCGCGTGCGCCTTCTTCTTGTTGCCGCCGCCGCCCGCCGGCAGCGTCGCCTTGTCGATCTTGCCCTTGGTCGCGGCGGTGAGCGCGTCGCCCGTGATGGTGCGGTCGATGATGTCGAGCGGGTGCGCCTCCTCGAAGGCCTCCGTGGCGTCCGTGCCCGCCTCGTCCACGATGTAGCCCGCGCCGCCGGGGTGCTCGTTCTTGAAGGCCGTCAGGTCGTACACCGTGTCGCCCAGCACGACCCACAGATCGTCCGCCGTCTTGTGCTTCTGCACCTCCTTGAAGTCCATCTTTTCGCTGCTAAGGGGGACCTGCGTTCGAGTACGAGGAGCCCTGTCTTCGTGCTCCGTGGGGACCGTACGACGTGTGCTGACTCGATCGATCTTTCAGAACCCTTTCGATGTACAGTGGAAATCTGATAGTCTCGGTACGGCGTCGGGGAAAGTCAGGGCAGCCAGTTACCTAAGGAGGGTGCTGTGTAGTGCGCGCTGAAGGGCCCCGGCGACTCCTCGTGCGGTGGACCGCGAGTGAGCGTGGACCGCGAGTGAGCAACCGGACTTCTGACAGAGAACCCCAGCAGGTAACAAAA
>Ga0308021_10001481_pt1 | contig 10710 bp, 3 predicted proteins | sample Neamet351_FD_201296 | JGI IMG/M metagenome (GOLD analysis project Ga0308021, IMG submission 201296) | Marine microbial communities from water near the shore, Antarctic Ocean - #351 | ecosystem: Environmental > Aquatic > Marine > Unclassified | place: Southern Ocean | collected 2014-10-02
AGCCGCTTGCGCATGGCGCGCAGCTCCTTCAGCGGCTTGGCGTCCATGGGGTGCAGCTCGGAGGTGATGCCGTCGCCGCCAGCCTCCATGTGCCCGATGCGCGCCTCGAGCTGCTGGAACTGACGCACGATCTTCACGCGGTCGAAAAACCGAGGGCGGTGGTTGCGCACTGCACCCGTGTGGTGCTGGTCCGCCACCACCCGCGTGCTCTGCTCCTGCTGCAGCCCCTCGAGTTCGGCCTGCTTGCTGGCGCGCATCTCCTCCGGCAGGTCGGGCTTGTTCAGCAGACGCTGCAGCCCGCGAATTTTGCTCTTCAGCGACTTCGTGATGTTGTTCTTCTTCTGCCCGGTCATCATGCGCAGGCGCATGCCGGCAGTGATGTTCTTGCGGTTTGCGCCGCTCATGGTTCGCGGCTGTATGGACGACAATGACTCGAGGCAAATCGCAAAACGCGAGCGAGAGCAGCAAGGGTTTTGGCACGTTGGCGATGGCTTGGTTTGCGCGATAGGAAGCTGCGTTCGTTGAATCAGAATGGGGTGGTCCGAGGCGTTTGACGAGCAGGGCAACGCGTATTACACCAACGATGAGACTGGAGAGACCAGCTGGGAGAAGCCCGCTGATTTTGGCGGCGGTGGTGGCGGCGGCGGCGGCGGCGGCGGTGGCGGCGGCAAGAACAGCGAGCTGAAGAAGGCGCGCGACGAGATCGCGAAGCTGAAGAAGCAGGTGCAGAAACTCGAGACGCGCATGCGCAAGGCGGAGACCGGCGGCAACGACAAGATCGGGCAGATCAACGATCTGAAGCGCACTGCGCAAGAGGCGACTTCCAAGTTCGACCTGCAGGCCGGCACGTCCGCGGCCGCCACGACCTCGCAGTTCCAGCAGCTCAGCAAGTTCGAGCGCAACGCGCGGCGTCACATCGATGCGCTCGAGGCCACGTCGCAGGCGCTGTACGTGCGCATGGAGCAGGTGCTCGCCAACAAGGAAACCATCGATGTGGCCACGGGGAAGTTCCAGCGCGTGAACACGATCGTCGCCAACCAGCGCGTGCGCATCGTCGAGCTGACGGAGGAGCTCATCCGCGTGAAGAAGGAGCTGGAGGAGACGAAAGAGACGCTGCGGATCACCATCGAGCGCCAGCAGGAGGAGATCGAGCGCGTGGCGCGGCCGCTGCGCAGTGAGATCGTGACGCAGATGGAGCTCGTCGCCAAGGAGAAGCGCGAGCGCAAAGAGGACCGCGAGTGGTTCGCCATGCTCTGGCCCGAGGGCACGGAGATGCCGTCGATCCTGCAGATGTACTACATCCCCAACGCGCACGAGCGCGCAGCGCAGCGGCGCAAGGCGGAGCGGCTGGACCTCGGGCGCGCCAAGGGGGAGGCCATCCGGGGCGCGATCATCGCGCGCAACAAGTGGGAGGAGAGCGAGGACGACTTCGGGCGCGTGATCTACACGAACCTCGAGACGGAGGAGATCGTGTGGGACCGGCCGCTCGAGCACGAGTTCGAGACGCCGGACGGCTGGGACGAGGAGGCGGAGGACGGGCAGGGATGGTTCAAGCCTGGCTGGGACGCGGCGAGGGGCAAGTGGTCCAAGGACGTGAAGGGCTCGGAGCGCGCCGAGGGCGAAGAGATCGTGAAGGGCCCGGACATCCCGACGACGGTGGAGGAGTGGTCGGAGGGTGGCGCCGTGTACGCGGCGCTCGGCGCGGACGGGCAGGAGGCTCAGTACCATCCGGTCAACGTGGGCAAGATTGTGGTCCGCGACCCGTCCAAGGAGGCCACGAAGATCCGCAAGGACCGCAAGCACAAGCAGAAGGAGGAGGAGGCGGCGGCGGCGGCGGCGGCCGGTGGGAAGCAGCTCACGGCGGCGGAGATCGGGCGCAAAGACTTCAGCGCCGACGCCGATGCCGACGACTTCGAGCCCGTGCCGACGCTCGACGCGTTCTGGAAGGAGGGCGAGGAGGAAGGGCAGCAGAGCGGCGGCGGCACCGAGGGCGGGCAGGAGACATCACTGGCGCTGGTGCAGGCTGGGCATCACCAGCAGCAGCTGGCCGCCGCCGCGGCTTCGTCTTCGCAGATGTCGCTCGCACTAGCTCTGCAGCCGATCCCGCCGGCAGGCGCCATCGATGACGCCGAGAAGGAGGCGCTGCTGCAGGCGCGCGAGCAGGCCATGGACGAAGTGCGCCAAGATGCCCTTGGGCTGCGCGAAGCAATGGAGGAGAAGCTGCACCTGAGCGACACACTCAGCGCCAAGCTCAAGCTAGCTACCGAGGCAGTGGATCGCATGGCAGCCGACCTGATCGACGCTGAAGCGGCGGCGCGCGCGCTGGAGGAGGCGGAGATCGCGCGCATCGAGGCGGAAGAGCTGGAGGAGGCGTGCCTCGAAGCGGAGGACGAGAGCCGCGCTGCGTGGGCTGCGGTGGAGGAACGGCGCGCCGAGGCGGCGTCGGTGGAGGAGGCGCGCCTGGAGGGGGAGTTCGCTGCGCAGATCGCCGCGGAGACAGCTCGCGCCGAGGCGGCGGAGGTGGCGCGCGTGGCGGCCGAGGAGGCGCTGCTGGCGGCGCCGCCCAACCCGTCCCCGGAGGCACCGCAGCCCCCCACGCCCGCGGAGCGCGAGCAGGCGCGCAAGGTGGTGGCGCGTGAGGATGCTGCAGCGATGCTCGTGGTGAAGAATCGCATCGAGGCGGAACGCGAGGTCTTCGTCGCGATGCGCGACGCCGAGGCTGCGGCCTCGGAGCAGAGCGCCGTCGCTGCCGCCGCTGCGGCACGTGCCCAGACGACGGCCGAGACTTACGCCTCGCGCGCCGCGCGCGACGCGGTGCAGTCGCGCGTGCTGGAGCCGCTCTCGCGCGTGAACGAGGTGCGCGATCGTGTGCTCGCGTGCCGCGATGCTGGGGCCGTGCACGCCTTGGAGTTGCGGCCGCTGCTCGAGCAGGGTGACCTCCTGCAGGCCCAGGCGTGGGAGCGCGGCAGTGATATCAAGCGCGAGCTGCTGTCCGAGCTGCAGGCGGCGATGGATCGGATCTCCACGGCGGAGGAGGAAGCAGCAGCGCTCGAGATCAAGCAGCGCGAGGGCAGCGAGCACGGCCAGAGTGTGTCCCCCGAGACGCTGCCTGAGCCAATGCCGCCCGTCGAGCCGCCGCTGCAGCCGCTGCAGGAGCTCCTGGACGAGCAGGCACCACTCCCCCCGTCACCGGACCGCACAGCAAGTGGAACCGAGCAATTCGGGGCCGCTGGGTCCGGCATGCTCTCGGCAGAGGAGTATGCTGCCGCCAAGGCGAAGGCGGAGGAGGCGCGCGCCGTGCTGCAGGCGGAGCGCGAGACCGAGCTCGCAGCGCGCAAAGCGCGCTACGACGCGTATGTGAAGGCGCACCGCGAATGGCTGATGCTCGAGGCCGCGCGACGCAGCGCCGAAGCGCAGGTGGTGTCCAACGTGGAGCTGCTCACGGCGCAGCACGCGGCAGCAAAGCGCACCGAGGAGGGTGCGCGCGCGGATGCGGTCTTCTGGCGCGAGGAGCTTTGCGCCGCTTCTGAGCGCGAGGAGCGTATGCTCGAGAAGCAGGGCGCCGCGGAAGCGGAGCGAGCGCGGCAAATGGTGGAATCAGCGCGCGCCGTCGAGGCAGAGCGCGCGATGCATCTGGAGCGCGGCGAGCTCGAGGCGCGCGTCAAGGCGGCTCGTGAGCTCGCTTCGAAGCAGGGCACCAATCGCTTCGAGCGCGAGAAGCTCGAGCAGGAGGCTTCGGTGGTGGCGGAGGAGGCCGAGAAGGGTGTCGCAGAAATTGCAGAGCGCCAGGCACTGGAAGCAGAGCGCCGTGCGGGGAAGCGCGCGGACGAGATGGCATCAGCAGAGCGGCGGCTGCTTCGGCTGCAGCAGGACGCGAACGAGCACGAAGAGCGCATGGCAGCGCTGGCGCTCGCGAGGCGGCAGCGCGTTGCGACCGAAGCCGCTGCGGCGGCCCTCGCGGCAGCGCAGGAGGCCGAAGCTGCCGCGGCAGTGCGCGTGGCCACCGGGTTCGGAACGGACGAGCCCAGCAAGGCCATGTCGATGGCGGTGCTGGCGGAGGCTGACGTCGAGGACTTTGCTGGTGATCCCGCGGCTGTCGACGGCGAGGAAGCCGAGCGGGCTGAGGGGGGCGAGGGGGCTGAAGGGGGCGAGGGCAAGGGAGGCGCACCGCGGATGACTGAAGCGGGGCGGCGTGCGTCAATGGGCCTGGGGATCGTCACGGCGGGCATGGTCCACATGGCACGGCACAAAGCGGAGCGAGAGGCGGCGGAGATGCGTATGCGCGCGGCGGCCGCGCTGCTGGAGGCGGAGGCGGCGCGCTTCGACGAGTTCAAGCGGCTGCGCGGCCTTGCCAACGCGCGCGAGAAGCAGCAGCTCGAGGCGCAGGAGCTGGTGCAGGTGCCGCGCGGAATGTGGCTGCTCGGCTCCGAGGAGATCCGCTACGAGGAGGCGCTCTCCGACGGCGTGCGGCGCGCGGCGCGCGAGCGCGGCTCCATGGAAGACAGCATGGCGCGAGTGCAGAAGCGCGCCGAGCTGCTGGCGGAGGCGAACTCCCGGCTGCAACGTGATATCGTGGCGAGCAACCTTTCGCGCAAGCGCGAGGTGTCGTTGGTGCAACGCGGCGCGTTCGAGGCGCTGGAACAGATCAAGGCCACGCTGGCGCGCCAGCGCGCGAAGGAGGCGCGCGTGAACAAAGAGTACGAGGAGGAGCGCCGCTCCATCACCGAGCGTGGCCGGCGCGAGCTGGCGGCGGTGGAGAAGCGGCTGCGCATGTGGACAGTGCGCGCGCACCGGCGCGGGCAGTGGATTGAGACGCTGCGCACTGAGCTGATGGGTGCGCGCCGCCGCTCGGTCGAGCTAGAAGAAACAAACTTCGAGTTGCGAAAGGTCAAGGCGGACCAAGTGCTTACGCTGCGGCGCGAGTTGCGCATCGAGCGCGAGCGCGAGACGCGGCTGCAGCTGTGGGTCGAGGCGATGAAGACCGAAATTCGCGAGTGGGAAGCGCTGCTCGGGGCGCGCGACGACGCACTCGAAAAGCAGAAGGAGGCATTCGCGAAGCAAGCGCGCCGTCTGAAGTGGGAGACGTGGCGCCACGCCAGCGCGGCGCAGCGCGTGCTGACAGACGCCGATGCGCTCTTCCTGTTCTTCTCGCAGGGCGTGGCGACGCTGGCGGGGAGCGGCGGCGAGGCGAACGCGGCGCTGAGGCGAAATGGTGCAGTGCACGCGATGGTGGCGCTATGCAACGGTGCGGACGCCTCGCACCCGGGCGCCGCGGCGCTGCGGCGCCAGGCGGCGCGCGCGCTGGGCATGCTGGGCTGGGACGGCTTCGTCGAACCGCGCATGGTGGGCTGGGGCGCCCGGCGCACGTGGGCCAGCTGGGTGGAGAGCACGTACGAGCTCGAGCAGCGGCGCATGGCGCAGGCTGGAGCCCTACCCTTCGACGAGGCGCCGCCGCCGGGTGCAGCCGAGTACAATGCCGCGGCAGAGCAGCCAAAGGCATTGATTCCGGGGCGGCGGCGCTGGGCGGTGCGCATGACGCAGCGGCACGAGAAGCCCAACGACGAGAACCTCGCGTTGCTCGGCTCTGCGCCCATCGGTGCTCTCCGTGCGCTCACGCTGCTGTGCCGCGAGCCCGACCTCGAGGTCCAGGCGCACGCCGCCAACGCCATCGCCATCGCGTCGATGCACGACGGCAACAACGCCGCGATGGGTCGGATGGAGGGCCTCGTCTCAGTGCTCGTGCGGCTCTGCCGCGACACAGAGGATGCCGAAGTGCAGAAGCACGCGGCGGCGGCGCTGGCGAATGTCGGCTACAAGGAGAGCGCGAACCAGGAGCTCATCGGACGGCTCGGCGGCGTGGTGGCGCTTGTGGAGATCTGTCGCCGCACACGATGCGTCGATGTGCTGGAGACGGCGTCCGCGGCGCTCGCCAACTTGATCTGCCGCAACGATGGCAACGCGCTGCGCCTCGGGCGCGCCGACGGCATCGAACTGCTTCTGGACCTCACACACACGGCGCTCGCCGCTGACATCGCCGACGTCTCGCTCATCGAGGACGTGCAGGCCAACGCCGCCGAAGCGCTCGCAAACTTGACGCGGCTCGAGTCGACAGAGACGGCAGAGCGTCTGCGCCGCCGCGGCATGGGTCCGGTGGTGCGCATGTGCGCCTCGACCAACGCGATGGTGCGCGTTTTCGCGCCGCTGGTGGTCGGCAATGTAGCGCAAAACGATCGCAACCGGCTCGCGCTTGGCTGCTCGGGCGCCATTGAGGCGCTGTTCCTTCTGGCTGAGTCCCCGGACCAGGACATCCAGCGCAATGCCATGTGGGCGCTGTCGAACCTTGCATGGGCACCGGACAACCAGGAGCGCATTGGATGCTTCCTGGGGCAGCTAGTGCGGCTGTGCCGCTCCAAGTGGGTTCCCGTGCAGGCGAACGCTCTCGTGGCGCTAGCAAACTCGCTGTTCTTCCACGACGGGAACAGGCGCCGGCTTGGGCACATGCCCGGGGCGCTGCAGCGATTGATGGCGCTTGTGCGCGCGGCGCCGGGCGCCAAGGCGCAGGAGCACGCGCTGCGCGCCATTGCCGCCTGCGCGCACAACGATGCGTGCTCGCTGCTGCTGGGCGAGGCTGGACTTGCAGCGCTTCTGGTCGAGTTGGTTGAGAAGGCGCAGCCGGTGGGCTCGCCGCGGCCGGAGACCGAGGGCGACGAGGCCATGGTTACTGTTGGTGGCGACGCCGCGCAGGTTGGTGCAACCCTCCCACCCGCGCTGGCGCGCCAGGTCGTCACTGCATTTGTCAACCTCTCCGTGCACGACGACAACAAGCGCCGTATCCTGGACGCCGGCGGGGTGGAGGCGCTGGTACGGCTGCACGGCGATCCAGACAAGGAGGTGCGGGACACCGCTGCCACGGCGCTCGAGATCCTTGCGGATGTGCCTGCAGACGAAGATCTGGCGAAGAAAAAGCAGGTGAGTCTATCGCCGCCGCTGTACCTTTTGCGTTATTTGCCTTGCCGCTTCAGCTGCTTGCCCGCGAGACTGACACCACCCCACACGACCATTGTGCACCACGAACCACAGGCCTTCGGTATTGAAAACATGGTCGAAATGCTGCAAAACGACAACGCACTCGTGCAGTCGATGGCCTCAGAGGCTCTCGCAGAGGAGGTGAGCTGAAGCGCACTGCTCCTACGTGCCTCTTGCCTGTCCCTGCAAACTCACACCCCTGCCACCTCGCACCTGGTCTCGCCAACACAGGTCTGGAATGACACCTCGAAGCAACAGATCATCCTGGAGAAGAAGGGGGCAGAGGCACTGCTGGCTGCCGTCTCCAACAAGGAGGGAGACAAGGATACGATGCTGCCGGCGCTGTGGGCGCTGCGCAATTTGGCATACGGCAACGAGGCCGCGAAGACCAAGATCGGCAAGAAGGAAGGCGTGCCTGCGCTGCTTGACATCTGCTGCAATGAGGTGAGTCTTTTCGTGCCGCCGTGTCTGCGCGCAACCCAGCACTGCTTTGCCCTCGCGCTGACTCCCCTCCCGCGCTGTTGTCACCGTGCCCGCTGCAGGGCGAAAAGGACCCCGAGATCCTCGAGGCTGCGTTGTCGACGATTCTGAACATCGTCATCGACCACGGCCCGAACTGCCGCCGCTTGCTCGCCGCCGGGCTGGACACGCTCATCGAGCTGGCCGAGGCTGGCAACGCCACGGCCCAGCTCGCCAAGAAGACGGCGGTCGGCGGCGACGATGAGTTCGAGTACGGCGAGACCAACGGCGCGCTCGCCTCCGACCTGCTCCAGCTCATTGGGCCGTACAACTACATCGTGTGTGCCAACTGCAAACACCGGAATGAGGGCGGCACGACATGTGTCATGTGCGGCCACGCAATCTCCTTCGACCTCGGCGAAACGTCACAGGATTCGGCAGATGCGCCTGACGGCCGCGTTTCGGAACTTGTGGACACCACTTGAGACTGAACTACTACTGAACTCGAGCTGCTGCTGAGGCTGACTTGAGCTGCTGCTGCTGCACCGAGTGTGTGAATTTGCGAGACGACGAGACGACTTTATTAAAGATGCGAAGAGGAGGGAGCCAGCTTATAAATATACATCAGTCTCTCCCTCTCTCTCACATCATCTCCGATTGTAGTTTTCAGAGATTTCTCATTCAGAGTTCAGAGAGAAGGAGCTCACACACTCACACAAGCTCGTCACACGTCACACGTCACATGACATCACTCAGGATGCACCCAGAAGGCCACGTTCGTGCAGCCGCTCGCCACCATGGCCACCCGCGGGTTCCATCGCACGCTGTGCACCGGGCCAGCGTGGCCCTGCCACACTGCCACCTGCTCCGTCGAGCTCGCGTCCCACACGAGCACGCTGCCGTCCGCCGAGCCCGCCAGCACATACTTGGAGTCGGGCGTGAAGCAAGGGCGCCACAGCACAGGGTCCGCCGACCCGCTGCCCGTGTGCCCCGTGTAGTGCTGCGCAGCGTCCTTGCCGAAGGCGTCGATGCGCATCAGCGCGGAGTCCGACGTGCCCACGAGGATGTGGGAGTTGTCGGGGGAGAACTCGATGGAGGTGGGGTACGAGCGCGTCTGCACGCAGTGCTCCAGCGCCAGCGTCGTGAACGGGCCCGGGCGCAGGTTCCGCACGTCGAACAGGCGCAGCTCGGTGCCCGTGGTCGCGGCGAAGCACACGCCGGTCGGATCGAAGGCGCAGCACGGGAAGAAATCGCTGCCGCCCGCCTGCTGCCCGCCGCCGACGCGCAGCATCGCGGCGCAGTTCTTCGCCCGCAGACTCCACAGGCGCACGCAGCCGTCCATGGCACCCGAGATGAAGGTGTCGTCGATGGGCGACATGTCCAGCGCCACGACGCGCGCCTGGTGGCCGCGGAAGTAGCCGATGTACTTGTTGTCGTACAGCGAGAGGTAGCGCACGTCGTGGTCGCCGGCGCTGTTGCGCGAGGAGCAGATCACCGCTTCCTGGTGGTGCGTGAACCGGATCAGCTCCGCGCCGTACTTGGCGCAGCGGATGGTGTTTGTGCGCCGGCCGCTGTGCGCGTTGAGCAGCTGGATGTCGCCCACGGCGTTCGCCGAGGCGCAGAACTCGCCGCCGTGGTGGAAGTCGATGGAGGTCACCACGGCGGGTTCCTGGTTGGCGCGCACCACCGCCGGCGTGAACACGCCACCTAGCGCCATACCCTGCAGGGTAGACGGGGTGAGCGTCAGCTGGGGTGCTGCAACTTCCTCCTTCGACGACATCAAACTTCGGCTGCGCTGCGCATACAGCTGTAAGCAAGCCTTCTTTTTCTGAAAATGCAGACGAAGGTCGCCAGACCATCAGATTTATCAACACAATCGAACAACCAAGGTTAGGTGCGTGCCATGGCGGCGGGGTTTGCGGTTGGGCGGCTTGTGTCCTGGTGGCGCGGGCTTGCGGTTGAGCGCGATGATGCTATGGGGGACGAATTGCGCTCGGAGCCCCGCCAACGCCCTTTGGGGTGTTGTTAACCCTAAGCGAGGATCCAGTGGGCACCGTCAGGCTCCCACTCCCTACTCCCATGCATTCCGCATCGGAAATCGCGCGCCTTTTCAGGCCATTCTTTCCCGCGCGCTACAAGTCGGAAAGTTAGCTTTCTCCAGCGCAGCAGATGGGGACTGTGCGGCGCGGGGGGTTGCGTGCTCGGCTATTTCAGCCCCAGTCGCAACAAAGGCTCGCCCTTGCTCCCTCGTGCCGGCCACATCACAGACAATGACCCATCTGCGCCCCTGCTGAGCGCAGCAAGCAAGACGCGCCACCACCACGCAGCCACCACTGCCCAACCAACCCCCGCTAGCGCCGCGCCGCGCTGCCGCGTGCTGCCGCGCAAGACCGCCGCCCCTCACTGCTCCTTACTGCGCCTACCTTTTTTTTCGCCGCCCGCCCTGCAAATCGATGCGCAGCCGTGCCTGAGCGAGCGCGACGAGCCGCAGGCACCGGCATGGCGGCGCGCCCCCCGCGCGCGCGACGCAGTGTCGCTCTGCTCTCCCTGCTCGCGGGCGCGGCGCTCGCGCTGTCGCCACGCTGCCTCGACGATTTGCGGGTGCTGCAGCTGGACGGAGCTCGTGTGCTGGTGCACAGGGAGTGCCTCGGCAACTGCGTGCGCGCGCCTGTCGCGTACGAGGTCACGGTAAGGGCGCGGCCACAGCGCGCTGGTCGATATTGCCTGCCTGCGCGTGCTCACCCCCTCCACCGCTCCCCCGCGTGCTGGCTGTGGCTGGCAGGGCGTGGCGCCCCACACGGCGACTGGCGTTCCAGAGCTGCTGGCGCAGCGGTGGTTCGTGGCGGACGACGAGGTACCGCGCACGCTGGCGGTGGTGGACGCGGCCTTGTGCGAGGAGAATTCTGCGGTGCACGTGGTGAGGACCGCTACCAAGGATGGCGCCGTCGTGCCCGCAGCAGAGCGACAAGTCGAGCACGCTTCATGGTTCGGCGTCGCCAACGCCGAAGAGCTGTGAGACGCAACGTGCGCGCGCGCGGAGCGCGCGCGCGGCACTCGTTCTCGTGCGGGTAGCGAATGGCGATCCCCGCTCGACACGTACCAGCCGCTCGGCGCCATGTTCTACCCGGCCGGCAAGCACACGCACTTCCGCGGCTCGCAGAAGTGCACCACCGCCAAGCAGTGCTACAAGACGCACAACGGCGTCTTCTGCACCGGCGTGCGCCG
>Ga0308021_10001487_pt1 | contig 10696 bp, 10 predicted proteins | sample Neamet351_FD_201296 | JGI IMG/M metagenome (GOLD analysis project Ga0308021, IMG submission 201296) | Marine microbial communities from water near the shore, Antarctic Ocean - #351 | ecosystem: Environmental > Aquatic > Marine > Unclassified | place: Southern Ocean | collected 2014-10-02
ACTTGCTTGTAATAAGAAATCGTATATATTTGCAAACCAATTTAAGGGCGATTAACTCAGTTGGTTCAGAGTGCCTCCTTTACACGGAGGAAGTCGGGGGTTCGAGTCCCTCATTGCCCACTGATATTCTACCAAAAGAATCCAAATTTTAGCAACAACCCTGTAAACTAAGTGTTTATGGGGTTTTTTGTTTCTCTACATTACCAAATAACACTATTAAATCCCATATAAAAGGTGTCCTATTAGGTGCCCTTTTTTAAAAATTGGAATGGGACACCAGAAAGTGTATAAAGTATTGATAATATGCATATTATATAGTTTATTATGTTGCATATTAACTTAAATTTTTGTAAATTGTAAGCAATAAATAGGATCATAAAATACTTTAAAATGACAAATACTTTTTCTCTCTTGTTCTATATTAGAACAACAAAAACAAAATCAAATGGCACTGCCCCAATCTATGTGCGTATAACTATCAATGGGAAAAGAGCTGAATTTTCTGCCAAAAGAACTATTGAACCCACTAAATGGAACAATGCTAAAGGCAGAGCAAAAGGCTCTAACGAACAAATAAAATCCCTTAATAAATACCTAGATACCATACAGGCAAAGGTTTATGATAAACAACAGGAGTTAATGCAGATGAATAAATCCATTACAGCAGGAACTCTTAAAAATGCTGTATTGGATATTACTCCTGATAAAAAAACACTTCTTGGTGTTTTTGATACCCATAACCAAAAAATCAATCAGCTTATCGGCAATGGCTATGCTATAGCTACTGTTGGTAAATATGAGTTATCCTATAAGCATTTAAAGGAGTTCATCAAGCTAAACTATAAAGCTGATGATTTGCATCTAAATGAAGTGTTGTTCGGTTTCATTACAGATTTTGAGCATTATCTCTTAAGCGTAAAGAATATTAGCAGAAATACAGCTAATAAGTACCTCTCACACTTAATTAAGATGATTAATATTGCTCTGGATAATGAATGGATAGATAAAAATCCTTTCAGAAAGTTTAAGATGAAAAACAAAGAGGTAGTTAAGGGGTTCTTAACAGAAAATGAGATTGAGATTCTACTTAATAAAGACTTTACAATAAAACGCTTAGAGCAAGTCAGAGATATATTTGCTTTCTGCTGTCTTACAGGCTTAGCTTTTGTTGATGTAGAAAAACTAACTCCTGATGATATACATATAGGTATTGATGGCAACCTTTGGATACATATCAGAAGACAAAAAACCAATACAGCTTCTCACATTCCTTTGATGGCTCATGCTCTTGTCCTTATTGATAAATACAAAGACCATCCCTTAGTAGTTACTAAAAACAGTGTTCTTCCAGTACTTTCAAACCAAAAGATGAATGCCTACCTAAAAGAAATAGCTGATTTGTGTGGGATTACTATAAACCTAACTATGCACACTGCAAGGCATACTTTCGCAACATATGCACTCACTAAAGGTGTTCCTATTGAAACTGTTGGAAAGGTTCTAGGGCATAAGGATTTGAAAACCACACAGGTTTATGCTAAAGTTATTGACAGCAAAGTAGCTGATGACATGAAAATACTAATGGATATAGCTCCAATAGGCACTCAAATAGCCTCATAAAGCAATAATTACCCTCTTTTCACACTTTATACTGAAGTTTAGTGCCATTTTACTTGACATTGTCAATTTAAAACTGTTACTTTGCAAAGTTAAATTTACTATAACAGCGTTTTTCTGTTATAATATTTTTAAGTTTTTTATCGTAAATTTTTTACATTTGCATTGATAAAAATTAATAAAATAACTACATGAATTTAGATATACTAACTAAACAAGACCTTGAAGATTTCAAGGCAGATATTATTAAAGAAGTAGCAGCTGTTGTTGACTGCTCATCTTGTGATAAAGAATGGCTCAGATCATCTGAGGTTATGGAGATGCTAAGCATTTCTACAGGTACATTACAAAACCTCAGAATAAATGGAACTATTTCTTACACTAGGATGGGTGGCACTCTCTTCTACAAAAGAGCAGATATTATTGCTACTCTAAATAACAATGCTGCTTAATATGGAAAATAGCTTAAACTACTTATTCTATACAGCTGCGGTTTTAACCCTTTACACTTCTTCCTTGTACCTTATAAGGAAGATTAAAGAGTTCTAACCTTTTGTATAACCCTTTGCACCAACAGTAACCAGCCTGGAGTACCTTACCACGAAAACAAAAATGATATGAAGTGAGGCAACTATGTCTCGGTTGCTATTACCAATTTGAAAATAGCACGCTTAAAAAATAGCTTAGGACGGGAATAAACACAGGGGCATGGGGCGGGTGTGTAACAATTAACACATCAAACAGATACAGCAAAAAACCTTCTAATAAATCATATATAATCTCTATAGCAACTGCTTTATAAGTCCCTGTTTAAGTAGTTACACTATCTATAATGTAAATAACTCTTGCTGCAGCTATATCAATAGTAATACGGTAATACTATCTGATAAATCACTGATAAAGCTGCTCTATAAGAGATAGACAATCCCTAATTATCACTGCTCAGTCTATACACTTAAGTTATAGCTACAATCTACCATAAAAACACAAGATAATCTATCACATCATCTATACATAACACTCACTACAAATCTACCTAAAATCTATTCCCAATTTCTGCTTTTTCTATAGCCGCTAACATCTATGGCTTATAGTACAGCCCTAAAACCTACCACTTAACACCTCCTACCGCCTACTTATAAGTACTAGTTCTGTCTGATAAACTTCTGTTAATTCTGTATCACAAAGATGTATTGTTATCACTGTTCTATAAGCTCCTTCTATCATACCTACTAAAGTCCATAGCTTAGCAGTTCTAGCATCTACCACAACCATAGCTGTGCTTATCAGCTCTGCTATCGCTTATCATATAATCTCCTCTAATACAACCCCTAAAGCACCCTACTATCGTCTATTGTAAAACTTCTACAATTATCCTATTGTAAACCCAAAAAATCTTAGTTATTTTATGCTTCTAAAATTTAACAATATTCATTAATGAAAATCAACAAAATACACAACACAGACGCACTATCTGGTTTAAAAAAACTAAAAGACAATAGTGTCGATATTGCCTTTATAGATCCTCCTTACAATGTGGGTAAAAAATATGGTGAGGGTATAAATGACAAGTTACCTGAAGAAGAATTTAATCAACTTATGCAAGATGTAATTGCTGAGTTTAGGAGAGTTACTAAAAAAGGTTTTGCCTTTTATCTTGACTGGAAACAATTCCAGAAATTCTGGAAATGGATGCCAGATGCAGAAGTAATTATCATATTTAAACGATCAACAGGAGTTGTTTATTCTCCATTAAAAATTGTACAACACCACCATGTGATATTAACAACAGCTCCAGCCTTAAAAAAACAATGCAAGAGTCTATGGGATGATATAAGAGTAATGGGTGAAGGTTATTTCTTTAGAGAAGAAAAGTTTGCTCACCCAGCACAAACATCCTTAAAAGCATCTAGGAGATATATTGAACATTTCTCTGAGGAGGGTGATACAGTTCTTGATTGTTTTATGGGTGTAGGTACAACCGCTACTGCTGCTAAAATGGAGGGTAGGAATTATATTGGTTTTGAACTTAATAAGGAGTTTATTAAAAGAGCTGAAAAGAGGATTGATAGCTCTGTACTAGATCTAAAGTTATCATTATAAATGGAATGGATTGATAGATCAGAAGGTAGGTATTTAGATGTCTTACATATTGCAGTTCTTGGTTTATCTACAGGGAAAACCTGTAAGAACAGATATGAATTACTCCCATTGGGGGTAAAGAAGTTTTCTAAATCAATACACCCTTCATCTATTGATAACTATCAAGAACTTAGTCAAGGTAAATACATTAGGTGTCTATCAGATGTTTTACTAGCCTTAGATTTATGCTATGACACTAACAAGCCTGCTTATGTAAAAAAATATGTTATTGATAAAGTTACTGATGTAGATAAACAAATAATGAATATTGTTCAATACAAAGACTCTTGTTTTCTTCCAACAAGTCAGGGCATACATTTAGCAACTTGTTCTTTTGCTTCCGAAAAGTGGAGAAAGCAATTATTAGTATCCGTATCAACATATGGTTATTTTATACATTATCTTGATTTACTATCTTACTTATCAGCTATATCTACAAATAAATCTGTCAGCATTCTTCATTGTAAAAATCTAATTGGCCCTTTTGATAAAGTAGTGAAAGGTGGTGCACCTGATTTTGTACAAAAAACATTTTTATCTTGGGGTTTCTTCTCTGGTGCTCTGTCAATCAAAACCAATGGAGCTCTATCAACTTATACTAACGCTATGCGTTTAACCTACTTAGGTCGTTATCTTGGTTATTTTGGACAATACGCTTCTAAATCCTATAGGATACTTTCTAATCTCAGGAAATTCACTCCTGTTATTAATATTCACACTGATAGCATAATAATCAACCTTCCATCTTTTATTAGGTTTTCTGGTTTAACTCTATGGAGGGCAGATAAACAGAAATCTTTTAGTTCTTCTTTACTTAAAGTAAGAATCATCTATTTGCTTGATAAAAAATCTTTATCTATTGATGAGCTTAATAATGATAAATTAATAAAGCACTTATCATCTCACATTGGCACAGTTGATATATTAGAAATGCTATTGGATATTGAGGTGATGGGACTAAAATATAAATCTCCTCAATTCAATTCAATTACTGAGTTTGTCCTTGGTGTTTTAATGTCTAAAGCTGATTTTATGTCTGCAATCAATCAAACTCCAACTAGTGGCAGGAGTCCACTTCCTAAATATATAGCAATGTATAGGAAATCAATATCTATTAATAATGTTAAATTAAAATCAGTAAGAAAATTTAACAAAACGCTATTTGAAACAACTTTACCTAGTGGTAATTTAATAAAAAATACTCTCAATGTATAAGCTATCAGATTTTGAAGTTAAAATAAAAAATAAGGAAGGAAAGAACCGTAAGGTTAAATCATACAACAACTTTATTTGTATTGGTAGTGGTGCTATTGATCAAAAAGCTGTAGCCCTGAATCCTATTCAAGAAACAAGTTCTGGTTTAGTTGTTAAAAAGGAGTACTGTTCCAAATGTTACCTTTGTTTATTAAGGGAAGATCCTCCTTTCCTGGATAGTGACAACTTCCCTTCATTCACTGCAACTTCATCTATTGTTAGTTTTACAATTCAAGATAGAATTAGGTTTGAAAAATGTTTAGAAGAATATAATGAAGAAACAGGTATAAGTAAATGGGTAGCTTTACTTTTCTATTTTTATGGGTTCAATGAAACTTTTGTTGAAGCGAGCATTCCTAAAGATAGTATTCCATCTAATATTTTATCATCATTCAATGGGAATAACCCTAAAAATGTATACAAAAAAGGGCCAGTTGCAGATATAGAAATTAATGGAGATAAATTTGTCTTTCTTTTTGAAAACAAAAAACATTCAACTAAAGATGATAGTTGGCTAAAGACTGCGGTAAAGCAGGTGGTTTACTATGCTTCTTCTTCTATTTACACTCCAGTACCCAATCAAAATATTTATTTCATAATATCCTACAATAGTTCATCATATGAGCTAGATAGGTTTAATAATATTATATCACAACATCCATACTCAATAATAACAACTATAGCAAAAAAACCTGGCGTAAAAATATGCATGTTACACTCGAACCATTTTTATGAACAAATGCTTACTGACATAACAAATAAATCCATTAACAAATCAAACCTTATTTCTCTAATTAAATCCAATGTGGTAATATGAAAGTAATTGATTTATTTGCAGGCTGTGGCGGTTTATCAAAAGGGTTTGAAATGGCTGGTTTTGAAGTAGCTGGTTTTGTAGAGTATTGGGAACCTGCTATTGAGACACATCTAAAGAACTTTCCAAATTGCTCTTTTATCGGGAAAGATATTACAACAATATCTAATGAAGAGATCTTGGAGTTTATATCTGTAAATGGTAAAATATCTGGTATTGTTGGTGGCCCTCCATGTCAAGGTTTTAGCACTATAGGTAAAAGAGACAATAAAGATCCAAGGAACTCATTATTCAAAGAATTTCTCAGGTTTGTTAAAATAATTGAGCCTGAGTTTTTTTTAATGGAAAATGTAAAAGGGTTATTGTCCGCAAAGATGAGTAATGGTAAAAAAGTTATAGATGTTATAATTTCTGAATTTACTAGTTTAGGCTACCAAACTAATTTCTTTCTTCTTAATTCTGCAGAATATGGCGTGCCTCAAATTAGAGAAAGAGTCTTCATCTTTGGCTCTAAGTCTGGTGTAATCAATAAACCGAAAATTACAAATACTAAGCAATCTTATGTTTCAATATTTGATGCACTATCAAATCTCCCTTCTATTGATGCATCAAATACTGGTAATATTTTGCAAGTGATAAAATTACCTATCAATTCAACTTTTCAAAAGTATTTACATAAGAATAATAACTCTAAACTTTACAACCACATTATTAAACCTCCTAATAACAAGGATATTGCAAGAAGTAAATTTGTTCCTGAAGGCAGGTATATTCGTTCCACAAAAGGTGGTTTAAAAAATGGTATTTTCCCTGATGAAACTTTGCACTTAAGCTCTGGGGAGATGTCACAGCAGAAATATTGCAGATTAGACAGAAACTTACCTAGTTGGACTGTATTAACTGATTGGCATACTATGCGTCAAAAAACACATTACAATCAGAATAGGCCCTTTTCTGCAAGGGAGGTTGCTAGGCTACAATCTTTTCCTGATGATTTTATTTTATATGGCAAGAATATAACTGATTACTACCGTATGATTGGCAATGCTGTACCTCCATTATTAGCTAATGTTTTAGCAAAAGAGATTAAAATGTTTTATTCTAATAAAGAATATCATCTAGCTGTAGGTGTTCAGCAGGTTTTACTATAATGGCTCAAGACTACTTTGAAGGTGAAGTATATGAGAATTTAATTAAAGAAATTTTTAACTTTTATAGTATTTCAATAACTGTTTATAGTTATAAGGATTTTCCTGACTTACAAAATAGTGGTATTGACGCTTCAATAGTAAGTCCTTCACAATTTGAGGGCACAACCTTACAGGTTAAGATGTTTAGAAATTCTGAAAAATATCAAACTTTTCCTTGGGAAGTTTCTCGCTACCTTGTTGGCTCAAAGGAATTTGTTATAGAACCCCACGCCTCAGATTTTCATGTCATAATTGATCCAATTATTAATGATCAAATTGTAAATTGTACAATTTGGATTATTAAAACTGGTACTCTTCCTTCATATTTTAGTAATACCTGGCTTGACGCTATTAATATTTATGGCACACCAAGTCACTCTAATGATAATTGGTTAGTTAAGGAAGGTAGAATTGAACCATATTTTTTCAAAATACATAAAAATGAGTCTCTTTACCAATTAATTAAAAAACATACTGCATCCCAAAGGAATATAAGGTTTAGGCTAGATCGTTTACAAAAGAACTATTACAAATTTAAATTTAACATACCTTTATCTATGCTTAATCTAATTGAAAGAAATCAATATGTTAGGCATCAGTTTAGTGATGTCTTATCTGATATGAACACTCAATCTTCTGGTTTAGTTAATTATTTTAGGTTTAGTATTACTTAGTTTTACTTATCAATTTTTTTTATTTTTTGGTTTTTTCTCTTCCCTACTCTATTACAACTTATAGGGTGCTCCTCCTTTGTTTCATTTTGTTCCTGTTAAGAAATCAACTAAACCTAAATCTGATAATAAAATAATGCTTAAGTTTGAGCTCTATAAAACAAAAGATTAGCAATGAAAAAACTAATTTAAGTAAACTGTAAAACAATGGCAAAAGGTGAATTAAAACCCAGTAAGTTTTCTGATACATTCTACTTGATACTATTCATTCTTGCTCTTCTGTTTGGGGATTGCTAATTAAGGAAAAAAGAAAGGGAGAAAAAAACTAAGATTATGAAAAAACTACTATTGATATTACTTATTCCGTTTTCATTATTCTCTCAGAGTACATTGATATTCTCTGAGTATGGAGAAGGGTCTTCCAATAATAAGTGGGTAGAAATATATAACCCTACATTTATGAATGAATCTTTAGATGAGTATAGGTACAATTTCTGTTGGAATGGTTGTGATAGTATGCAGTGGGAATTTTCAATTCCCTTTGATAGTGGGTATGTATTATTGCCAGGTGAAACTTATCTGCTTGTTCATCATAATGCAGATAGTATTCTTTTAAATAGTGCCAATCAAACTACAAATATATTAAGTAATGGTAATGATGTTGCTGGCTTGTATTATTCATCTTTTGATGCTATAGTTGATATTATTGGTGTGTTTGATACTTCTACTGTAAATACTGGTTGGGATGTGGATGGTGTTGTTAATGCAACACAGAATCATACTATGACTAGAAAACCTGATGTTTGTGGTGGGAATATTGGTGATTGGTCTTTGTCTGATGGCTCATCAGCACCTTCAGAGTGGATTGTTGGTTTAATAGATGATTTTAGCAATTTAAATACTCACACTTCTGGTTGTATCAGTTCAACTTCTATTGAGGTGTTAGAGCCTCTTAAAAGGGAGCTTATTGTGGTTAGAGATGTGTTAGGTAGAAAAACTAAGTTTAACGCAAATCAACCTCTCTTTTACATCTATAATGATGGTGTAGTAAAGAAGAGAATAGTTATTGAGTAAAATAATTGGTTAAAGTTGGTATCATTATTTGAATAAACTCTCAAATCATACAGGTTATAAGGTGTTCCTCCTTTGTTCCATTTTGTTCCACTAAAACATACAGCAAGGGTAAACAAGCTCTTTGCATTCGCCCTTGCTTTTAACTTTCACTACTCATCTTATTTGCGCTCCAGTAGGTGCTCATAAGTGGTAGTTCTCTTGTTTTGTTGCACACATTACTCTCAGTTGTCACTCACAATTTCTACATCCCCCCAAACCCTTTTAAGTGTTCCTCTTGGTCACAAGATATTTTATTGGGGGTATGCACTTGTTTATTGTTGTGCTCGCCTGCTGGTCGCTTTGGGCTATTTCATTTCAGGCAGTTTTATTTGTTATTGCTCTACTTCAGTCTACTGTATTCTGGCTACTGACTACTGTATTCTGTTTCCCTTTCTTTCTGATAACAAAACACTGCCCTTATGGTGTAAACTACATTAGCACAGCACCTCTCTCATTTCTGTAAGACTGACAACAGAAAATGTTCAAGGTATCTACTGTACCACCCAAAGCTCCTCTCGCAGGGCGGCTTCGCCTATTTTGCCACTACTATTTGTTTCACAAATCCCTTTCTTTGCTCAGGGCTGTTTAACCTGCATTCTTCAATACTTTTCTATTCAGGACTTCCTGACTGACAGACAAGCAATCTCTCCTCTACATCTATCTTATAGTTGATTTATCCTTATAGAAAATTTAAGGCATAAAAAAACCCCTAATTAAAGGGGCTTTCTCATCATAAAAAAGGGTAATAATAGGATTTAAAACACTTTTCCAACTTGCATTGCATTTCCACTTGCAAATAAATAATATTGTCCTCCTACCTCTTGGTAAAATTCAATTCCAATAACATTTGTAACACTCACATCAGCAGTTAATACTGGTGCTCCTGCCAAAGTAGAAGTCAGTGTAGTCGCTACAACTGCAGTATCCAAAGGCAAGTAAGCAGTATACTCAATAGCACTCAAGCCATCTAATGTAGGTTCTACTGCCTCATAAGTTCGTTCAATATCATTGTAATGATAATCTGATACAGTTGCTATTCCATTAATTATTCTAAAATGTGTTGCTCCAGCAGGTGCATCAATACTATCCCAAGGATTAAATGCTGTGATGTCCATTGCTGACTCATCTCTTGAAACACTTTGAGTAAGCGTAAGTGGTGCTGTATATACTCCTGCAAAAGATATATTCTTATTAAATTCAAATCCATTTATTTGTTCTTTGTTTAATGATAAATCAATATTTCTTTTCCCTCTATCTCCAGTACCTTCAAGGTTTATTGCCTTAAATGCTTTAGTAACTCTACCTGTTACTTGTGAATCAGAAAATTTCTTAATTACACTTGCAAGTCCTCTTCTAAAGGATTTTCCTGCTTTTGCACTTCCTCCAAATTCCATATTGTTTTCCCTTGTTCTTTTGAAAGAAGGGTCATTCATTATTTGGTCTTTGCTTGGTCCTGTTGCAATCTTTGCAAGGTCGCCAGCAACACCTTTCATTTTATAGTGACTGATACCTCCAAGGTTTCCACTATATCGTACTATTCCAGTTTGTTTAGCCATTTTTTTAAAGTTTTAATTATTAATATGTTATACTACAAATATACAAAATAATAGTTATATTTACCTCATTATCAATACATTATATATACTTCATTATGTCTAATTTTAATACAAACTATACCGTTATAGCCATAGTTGATGGTGATGGACTTATCATCCAAAACAAATTTTCTGATGAATTGATTGAAATTCGTTTACTTGGCATTGATGCTCCAGAGATTAAATGGTGTAAAAAGCTTAAAAAGGATGAACAAATTACTCATTTGGCAGGGGCTTTTCTTATTAAGTTAGGTCTTTTGAGTAAGCGTTTCCTTCAAAAAGTGTTAAAAGTGGGTTCAA
>Ga0308021_10001488_pt1 | contig 10692 bp, 1 predicted proteins | sample Neamet351_FD_201296 | JGI IMG/M metagenome (GOLD analysis project Ga0308021, IMG submission 201296) | Marine microbial communities from water near the shore, Antarctic Ocean - #351 | ecosystem: Environmental > Aquatic > Marine > Unclassified | place: Southern Ocean | collected 2014-10-02
AGGCATCGTCGCATTGTTCACACAGGGCTGTGTTACATGGTTGCGACTCAGAGGTGGTACCGCACTCGGTGCCACCGTACGCTGCACCAATAGAAACTGGCCGAGCTCGCAGCTGCGTGCCGGAGCCGCAGGCGCGGTCGCACAACGCCCATGCCCCCCAAGAGCCAAGCGCACAGTGCACAGGGCATTGTTGCGCGTTGCAGGTTTGTTGCTCAGACAAGGCGGGGCAAATAGTGCCACCGAAGGAGGGGTGTACAACCACGCTGCGAGAATGCGTCATTGTACCTCCACCGCAGCTCTCACTGCATCCCGTCCATGCTGCCCATTCTGAGGTCACACAGTCGGTTGGGCATGGTTGCGTATTGCAAGGAGCAGATTCGACCATCAGGGCGCACCCGGAACCGCCAGCGGACTGCGACTGCTGCACGTTGCGCGAGCGATACCTAAGTCCTGTTGCGCCGCACGTAACGGTGCAAACGCCGAAAGAGGTCCAATCGGTCACCACGCACGGCACAGGGCAGGTGTGTGTGTTACACGAGGATTGGTCGTGCACTGCAGGGCACGCGACGCCATTGCCTGATGGTTGCTTCGCCACTAAGCGGCTGCGTGTCATGGAGCCAGTCCCACATGTTGTGCTGCACTCCGACCACTCTGCCCAGTCCGTCACCTCGCAGTTCACATCACACGGGGCAATGGTGCACGTCCTCGGTTCCTCAATCGCGTCGCACGGCGGCGCGCCATATTGTGCTACAACGAGGATAATCCGGGTGCGCACCTGTATTCCTGCGCCACATCCAGCGTTGCACATGCCCCACGCCCCCCATGGGGACAACGAGCACGCCACAGGGCACTCCGCGACGTTGCACTCCTGACCTTGCGTCAGTGACAGGCACGAAGCACCAAAGAAAGCAGACGGGTGCACAATGCTGCGCTGGCGCAATTGTGTACCACCTCCGCACTGCTTGCTGCACCCATCCCATCCTCCCCATTGGCTTAGGATGCAGTCTTCCGGTGGGCAAGGGTAAGCACCGCAGGTCTGGCAAACTTGAGTGTTGCACGTATCGGTGTCTTGCAAGGTCGGGCACGGTGAGCCATTGTACAGGGCGTCGACCACAATTGTCCGCGTCCGCAGCTTTGAACCACCATCGCACACCTTGTCACAGCCACCCCAGGGGCCCCACTCCGAAACTTCGCAGTGGATTGGGCACGCGCCGTTGTGGCATGCGGTGCTCTCCTGCAGCGGGGGGCAGATGAAGCCACCCTCGGCAGCTTCTCTGACCACCGAGCGAGACCGAAGTTTGTGACCGTGGCCACAACTCATATCGCATTCACTCCAATCACTCCACGCCGACACCTCGCAGTCAACAGCACAAGGATGTGCATTACAGCTCGTTTCGCTTGTGAGAGATGGGCAGCTCGCACCACCATGCTCAGCCGGAGAGGTCACGCTGCGCACCCGAAGGTGTGTGCCACCACCACAAACGTCGCTGCAGGAACCCGGATTGCTCCAGTCGCTGACTTGGCAATCGGCAGGGCACGGCCCTGCATTGCACGAACCCGTCTCGGTAAGCGCCGGGCATGGAAGCCCACCATGAAGCGGTTCCACCGCGACAGTGCGCGCACGTGTTGTGCTTCCACCGCCACAACTAAGGGTACATGCCACCCAATCTGTAAAGTCGTTGACCTCGCAGTTGACGGCGCACGGGTGCGTGTTGCAAGGCTCAAATCGGATAAATACAGGGCTGGTGCAGGCCGCGCCGCCATAGGCAGGAGGAACAGTAACTGTCCGCTGGCTCACTTTCTGGCCGTTGCCGCCACACGCTGAGTTGCACGGTCCGTACGAACCCCACTGAGATAGCACACAGTCGACAGGGCATGATTGCGTATTGCAGTCTGCAGTTGCCACAGTGTGGGGGCAGGCCGTGCCACCGTACTGAGCTGCAACCTCAATGGTCCGGGTCTGTTCGTGGGCGCCACCGCCGCAGGTCGAAGAACATGTGGACCACGCGCTCCAAGCCGAGACTTGGCAGTGCACTGCGCATGGTTCGGTGTTGCACACGCCTGTTTCAACGAGCGGAGCGCACGGGGCACCGCTGCAGCGCTTCGGTGTCTCGACGGTGCGGTAGCGCAGGCGCTCGCCACTGCCGCATACCACGGTGCACTGGTCCCAGTCGGACCACGGTAGAACGTTACAGTCCTGGTCAAGCGAACCATCTGCCGGGCACTCTGGGCATGTTTCCGCGTTACAGCTCCGCTCCTCGTACAGAGCGGGGCAGCTGCTCCCACCGTGGTTGGTGGCAGCTGTTACGTGTCGGACGCGCAGCTGAGTACCACCGCCGCATGCAGCTGTACACCCCTGCCAATCGAGCCAGGAACTAACTTCACAGTCAAGGGGGCACGGCGCGTCATTACAGCTGGCTGTCTCGGATAGTGCCGTGCACGCCAACCCTCCACAGCCCGGCTGAACGACGATGCTTCGCGTATGCGTGTGCGATCCACCGTCACATGATGCAGTACATTCGCCCCAAGGACTCCAACCGCTAAGCTGGCAATTGGAAGGACAGCAATGCGTATTGCAGGCGGAATGTTCCACCATCGGTGCGCACGCCGCTCCGTTGCACTCCTGCTGCACAACAACAGTGCGCGAGCGGACGTGATCACCAGTGGCGCACTCTGCAGAGCACGCACCCCAGCCGGACCATGGCGAAAGTTCGCAATCGACAGGGCAGCAAGCATTGTTGCACTCCACGTGCACGTCTTCCAGCGGGGGGCATCCAGCACCTCCATGGGCAGCTGGAACCACTACGACGCGATGGCGCGTCTTGCTGCCCCCACCGCAGGTCACAGAGCAGTCTGAGTACGCCTGCCAGTCAGAAACGACACAGTCTATAGGGCAGCTAATGTCGCTGCAAGGCGCGGTCTGGGCCAGAGAAGCACAAGGCGAACCTCCACACGACGATGGTGTGACCACCGCGCGAGTGCGCGTCATCGTCGCGCTCGAGCCACACGTCTCGGTGCACACACCCCAGCCGCCCCAGTTCGAAACGACGCAGTCGGTAGGGCAGCACTCGTGGTTGCAAGTGCGAGACTCGGTCAGAACAGGGCAGTCCAGCCCGCCACAGTAGCTCGATGGTGCCAGGATCTGGCGCACACGCCGTTGATGGCCGCCCCCGCATGACAGCGAACATATGTCCCAGCTACCCCAAGAGTCCACAATGCAGTCGCGGATGGCGCTGCCATCATCAGGGCATTCTTGACATGTTTGCGTGTTGCACTGCTCATCCTCCGTCAGCGTCGGGCAGGCGGCACCCCCATTATTTGGCGCAGCTTGAACTTGGCGGGTGCGCGTGCGGAACCCACCAGTTGAGCCCGGTGCAGCACATTCCATAGAGCATGCTCCGTAGTCAGTCCAGTCGGATACGGCACAGTCCGTTGGGCACACCGACGCAAAAGTGTAGCACTGCCGCGTCTGGGCGGTGCCTGCGCACGCGCCGCCGTGGGTCGCGGCAGCAAGAACGCTGCGTGCGCGCGTTTGGTGCCCACCGTTACACGATTTGTCGCAGCTTGTCCATTCTGACCACGCTGAAAGGGTGCAATCAACTGCGCACGGGTGCGCATTGCACGCCTCCTGCTGGATCAGCTCCCCGCAGGCGCTGCCAGAAAAGGCCTGCGTGGTGATGACGTTGCGCGAGCGGATTCGGTTGCCAGACCCACAAGCGACGGGGCACGAGCCCCAAGCGCCCCATGCGGTCAGCGAGCAGTCGACGGCACACGGGTGCGCTGCGCAGCTCATGGTCTCTGTTAGCGCCTGGCATGTAGTACCACCGTATTCAGCTGGCTGTGTAATCGCTCGGTTGCGTGTGCTTGTCCCGCCCCCGCACGTCGCCGTACATACGGACCAGGCTGAGAATGCGCTGACTTCGCAATGCATCGGGCACGCGTGCTCGTTGCACGAGCGACTCTCGTAGAGCTCCTCCTCCAGTGGGCAAGCAGCACCACCGCAAGCGGCCGCCGCGAGAATCGAACGATAGCGGGTCTGGGTGCCAACAGGGCAAGCATCATCGCAAGCCTGCCATTCGTCCCACGCAGACACCACACAGTCGCGCGCACCACTGCCATTGGCAGGGCACGATGGACAGACGTGCTGGTTGCAGGGCTGCGTATCCGTCAGCAAAGGGCAGGCTACGCCACCATGAGCAGCACCTCGTGTGACCGTACGGACGCGCACCGACAAACCACCCCCGCACTCGTGCGAGCAGCCACCAAATGTGCCCCACAACGAGACCGCGCAGTGCACAGGGCACTCCTGCGAGTTGCAAGTAGCCGTGGCCAGCAACGGCGGGCATACTGCACCACCGTATGCCTGAGGAACAATCACGCGGCGTGTGCGCTCGAGCAGTCCCGAGCCGCACGTCACAGAGCACTGTGCATCCTCCCAGGCGGAAACTTGGCAGTCCCGGGGACAAGCGTGCACATTGCATGGCTGCGAGTCGATTTGAGCGGGACAGGCAACGCCTCCGGCCGTCGGCGCGCTGAGCACGCCGCGCACGCGCGTGACGGCGCCACCTCCGCACCGACGGGTACAGATGCCCCAGCTGGTCCACTCAGACATGACGCAGTCAGTGGGGCAGGCATTGGCGCTGCAAGACTGGGTCTCCTGAAGCGCATGACAAGGGTCGGCTCCGTTTGCGGCGGCTGAGATCACGTTGCGGGTGCGCACCTGGCTGCCAGAGCCACAGTTTGATGTGCACTGCGACCACTCACTCCATGCCGATAACACGCAGCTACTGGGACAGCTTGCAGCGTTGCATACCGTGCTCTCCGTGAGCAAGGGGCATGCGCGACCGCTGTTCACAGCATATTGCAGCACAGGGCGCGTACGCGTTGCAATGCCGCCACCGCAACTGACAGAACATTGCGACCAGCCGTTGAACGTGCCCACGAGGCAGTCGCGTGGGCATTCGTGCGTGTTGCAGGCTTCTGTCTCTTCCACCGCGCCACACGCAATTCCGCCGCAGTGCTTTGGTAAGAGAACCATGCGGCTTCGTACCCTCAGGCCGCCCTCACAAGCTGCCCCGCAGGTGGACCAGCTGGCCCATGCCCCCATCACGCAGTCATGCTTATCGCTGCCGTCCGCAGCGCACATACCGCACTGCTGCGTGTTGCAGACGCCTTCCTCGGATGTATGGACCGCACACGATTTGCCAAAGTGCGCATTTTGCCGTGCAACAGAACGGGTGCGCTTGCGCTTGCCGCCCCCGCACATCATGCTGCAGAGCCCCCACTCGCCCCAGTTTGTCAGCAGGCAGTCCACGGGGCAGTTGTGCTCGTTGCAAGGCCCAGAGCCGGTTAAGTTCGGGCATTGAACACCACCGTGTTGCGGGTGTCGTACGATGTGCCGGGTTCGATCAGCCATGCCCCCGTCGCATGTTTTCGAGCACGCGCCCCACTGCGTCCACAAAGAAACAACGCAATCCACAGGACAACTGTGCGTGTTGCACGGCTGCATCTCAGCCAGCGCGGGGCAAATGGCCCCTCCGTGCGCCGCAGCGCGTACAATGTCGCGTTGGCGCATTTTAATGCCGCTGCCACAAGGGCGAGTGCATACGCTCCACGCCTGACCCTGATCAAGCAACGTCCAGTTGCCCACCTGGCAGTTGACCGGGCAAGGGGTCTTGCTGCAAGCCTCGGTGGCCAACAACATGGGGCATGGAACACCACCACCAGACGGCTCGACACGAACAGAACGCGAGCGGGTCGATGCTCCAGTCCCACATGTGCGATCGCATACCGACCACTGCGTCCACGAGGTAACTTCACAATTCACCGCACAGGGCGATGTTGAGCATAGTGCGGCCTTCTGCGACGTTGGACACGGCGCACCACCGTGCAGCGCGCTTGTTGCTACTTTGCGGGTGCGAACGCGCTCACCACCACCACACACAGTGCCGCATAGCCCCCAGGGGCCCCAAGAAGACATGGCGCAGTGAATGGGGCACGCAGGAACATTGCATGCCTGCGACCTGGATGAAGCCGGCGGGCACGGCACGCCTCCGTGGGCCTCGGCCACAAGCTCGAGTCGCGTGCTGTACTGTATCCCACCGCCGCAAGCCCGCGAACAATCGCCCCACTCGCTCCAGGCGCCCATCTCGCAATTGATGGGGCAGAATCGGTCATGGCACGGTGCCGAGTCACCCAGAACAGGGCAATTTACGCCACCTGCGGCGGTGGCGGTTGTCACAGAGCGAGAGCGGGTTTTGATGCCATGGCTGCATGTTTTTGAGCAGTCGCTCCAAGCGCCCCACGAGGAGACGATGCAGTCGGTTGGACACGCATGCGGGTTGCACTCGCGGGATTGCGCGTCTGGGCACTTCTTGCCGTTGAACCGGGGGACCACGCTAATCTCGGGTGTGCGGCTCTGCGTGCCCTTGCCGCACGATAGCGAGCATTGAGACCACTGACCCCACGTGAAGGCGCAGGCGATCGGGCATTCCAGCAGCTGGCACGCCTGACTCTCGATAAGCTCGCCAGCAGACGGACACGCCACGCCGCCATGCGCGGACACGAGGGAAACAATGCGCGTGCGGTAGTGCTCGCCTGGGCCGCACCACTGGTCACAGGTGCTCCAACTGGACCATTGGGTGACCACACAGTCGACCGGGCACGGTTGAGCCTCGCATGGCCCGGTGTCATCCAAAGGGGGGCATTGCACCCCGGTACTTGATGGCTGCGTCAGCACGTAGCGCCCACGCGAGCGTGTTCCAAGGGCGCACGACTTGCTGCAATCGCCCCACGACGCCCACGAGCTAACAACGCAGTCCACTGGGCATGCGTGCGAGTTACATGTGCGTTGCTGGGCAAGCGGGCACTCGGTCCCGCCGTGCTGGTGGATCGTGTTGACCACGATGGGGTTGGTCTGCGTCCCACCGCCACATGACTTGGTGCACGTTTCCCAACCTGCGAAGGTGAAGTCGCAGTGTACCGGGCAGTGGTGCACATTGCAGTCCACCATGTCCTCGATGTCCGGGCACGGCAAGCCACCGTGCTTGCTTTCAACCTGCACCTCGCGGCTGCGCACCTTCACTCCGCCGCCACACGCTTCCGTGCAGTCGCCGAAGGTGCCCCATGACGACACCACGCAATCGATCGGGCACGGCTGCGTGTTGCAGCTCTCCGTTTCGTCGAGCACGGGGCACGCAGCGCCGCCAAAGGCGCCGTGCACCTGATGGCTGCGCGTGCGCTGCTTGATACCGCTGCCGCATGTTTTCGAGCAGTCGCTGTAGGCACCCCAGTTCGACAAGACGCAGTCAACGGGGCACGACGCCAGGTTGCAGTCCTGGTACTTGGTGTCGGGACATGCGGTACCGTTGTGCTGCGGCACCACGCTCACCTGCGGCGTGCTGCTCTGAGTGCCACCGCCGCACGAGCGCGAGCATGCCGACCAGTCGTCCCAGGTGAAGGAGCAGTCGATGGGGCACGGGATGAGCTGGCAGGCCTCCGCGTGGCTCATCTCGGGCTCGCACGGCGTGCCATCGTGCTCGGCCGCCTGCGACACGCTGCGCGAGCGCGAGCGCAAGCCGGGGCCGCACCACTCGCTGCAGTCGGACCAGGCGCCCCACGATGTTAAGACGCAGTCAATGGGGCACGGCTGCGTCTCGCAGTCGCGGGTCGCCGCCTGTGAATCGCAGATCAGGCCGCCGTAGGACGGCGGCGTCTCGATTTCGCGCGTGCGCACCTGGTCGCCACCGGCGCACGTCTTGGTGCACGCACCCCAGCTACCCCACTGCGCCAGGACGCAGTCCACAGGGCAAGGCGCGGTGCTGCAGGTGCGGTCCATAGCCTGCGGGCACTCGTCGCCACCGTGCTGAGCATCCGTTGTTACGGTCACGGGGTTGCGCTGAGTGCCTGTGCCGCACGTTTTAGTGCACGCTGTCCAGCCTTCGTAAGTGAAGGCGCAATGGATCGGGCACGGGTGCTCGTTGCAGTTTTGCACGTGTTGAGTATCCGGGCACAGCGCACCACCGTGCGCGGAGGCCGTCACGACGCTGCGCGAGCGGGTCTTCACACCGCTGCCGCACGCTTCGGAGCAGTCGCCGAAGGCGCCCCAGCTCGAGATGACACAGTCAACCGACTGCGGGGTGGGCGCTGGGGTGGGGGGCACCGGCGTCGGATGCGGCGTGGGCGCGGGCGTGTGCGTGTTCACCACGATCAACGTGCGGCACTTGGCCACGGGCGGCGCCTGGCCGTCGTCGCACTCGTACTTCAGCGCGTGCGTCCCCGGCGCGTAGAGGTCGTCGACCGAGATCGGCTGCTGCAGCCCGCCATCGCACTCCACGTCGGCACCGTTGGCATCCTTGCAGGTGTACTTGCCGCCGCACTGCCCGTTGTACGCCGTGGTGGTGCACTCGCTGTTGCAGCTGCCGATGCAGCTGTCGAAGCACGTGAAGCCCGTGCCCGGCGCGAGCAGTTTGTTGACCTCGGTGTGCAGGTCGTCGTCCGCCGTGCCCAGCTGGACGACCGTGTTGCCGACCATAGTGACATCCGGCGGCGTCGTGTCCACAATGTGCACGGGGCGCGAGCGCGGCGCGGCCGCCAGCCCCCTGTGATCGGCGCAGCTGTAGTCGACGGCGAAGCTGCCGGGTGGGCTGAGCGCGTGCGTGGCGCCCTGGGACGCGGCGTGCAGAGCGGTCCGGTCGGGCACCGCCGGGTGCTGCGGGTCGAAGGAGTCGAGCATGTCAATGCACACCGCGCCGGGGTCGCTGTAGTTGGCGCCCTGCACGCACTCGACCTCATTGGGCGCCCACGTCTGGCACTGGACGTTGTGGCCCAGCAGCTTCTTCGCGGTGGCGAGCGCCGCGTTGAACTCGTCCTTCGCATGCGCGCCGAACAGCCGGCACGCGCCCTCGCCGCCCGCGTCGGTGGTGGCCACCTCGAAGTACTCGCACAGCGGCGGCGCCTGCGCGGGGTCGCTCTCCGTGCTGCTCTCGTGCAGGGTGCCCGCGGCCGTCAGCGGCCGCTCGTACTGCTGGCGGTAGCACGCGTCGGCGCACGCCTGCACGGTCATGGCGCCGAGCTCCGCCAGGGGCTGCGTGGCGTGGATCTCGCCCGGGCGCGTGGCGGGCTTGCCGGTGGGCTCGCAGTAGAGCGTGGGCGCCGCCGTGTCCTGCACGTGCACCGTGTACGGCGGCAGCACGCGCGTGTTGTTGGCGCCGTGCAGGCCGAACATGCTCGCGCCATCGTGCGCCTCGTACTGCACGGTCCAGGGGCCCAGCATGCTCGCCGCGCCCGTGTCGAGCGCGACGCGCGGGATCTGGCCGTGCGCGGTGGTGGCGACGCCCGCGGGCGTCGTCACGGTGATCCGCAGCGAGGCGCTGACGTCGCCGTCGTACGTGTCTTGCGCCATGGCGCGCGGCAGCACGTAGTGCCCGCGCTGGCCACCCAGCTGGTTGTCGATGGGCACGGCCCAGTCTGCCGCCTCGAGCGTGAGCGGGAAGTTCTCGAACGTCATGATGTTCGGCGGCTGCGTGTCGCGGAACTCCATGGTGAACACGACCTGCTCGGCCTTGTTGCCCGCCGCGTCCTGCGCGTCGTACTTGAGCATCCACTCCGAGCGCTTCGTGCGGTCGATGGCGGGCCAGTCGCGGTCGGGGTCGGACGGCGTGGCGCCGTCGTCGTTGATCAGGTAGATCTTGGTCGTCACCGCCGTCGCGGGCAGCGCGCCGTCGTGGTGGTCGATGGCGCTGGCCGTGGGCAGCGGGCACGTGTCCTTGCCCTCGCCGACCTCGCACACCTTGAACGCTTGCGCGTGGTCCTCGGGCGTCACCTTGTCGTGGCACAGCGCGTGGTACGTCAGTGCCGCGCGGCCGTCGTACCCGTTGCACGGCGCGCCGCAGCGCGGGCCCGAGCAGTAGCTCACGCCCGTGCCGCCGTACGCGCTCAGGTCGAGGCTGATGCGCGGCGCCGCCACGTCGACCGGCCCGGCCGCCGCCGAGACCGACGAGGCCACCACACAGGCCAGCGCCAGCGCGCACAGGCGGCCCACGGGCGCGTGGAACGTCATCGGTCGGAGACGAAGGAGCCTCTTCTCAACGAAAGTGGCTTCAGGTTCGATCAAACCAATACCTCGAAAATCGTAAACGCGGCGATCTTTTCAGAGTTTGATCAACCCACCTACGCCACCCCTTAATACCAATATCAAACTAATGGCGCACAGCGTACTACTCACGCATCAGTGTGCATATTTTCAACTTATAAAATTTATGAGTCTTTCGTGTTCTGGCGTCGCCGCTCGCCCCACGCCCCTGTGACCGCAACGGGGCTCAACGGCGATCATGAACGCGGCGATCTTTTGCCAGAGCGACCCAACGCTTATATTAAACTGGCTCAGAAATTGAGGGGCGGTATGAGCTTATCGCTGAAGGTAACATCGCTTGAGAACAGCTGTGCAGCTGTGACAGACACAGTGGGCTTGTTGGGGAGCCACAACGGCTCGCGGAGCCGGTCTAGCAGGTGAGCTGCAAGGTGGTGCCTGGGACTGCCCCCGCCGGCACAACCAAAATGAGTTGCTGGCCCGAAGGTGCCTGAACAGTGAGCTGCTGGCCAGGTACCGCGTTCGGAGGCACCGTGACTTGCATGGCCGGCTCAATCACTCCAGCTGGCGCCACCTGAGCTGCTCGGCCAGCGGCACGCCCA
>Ga0308021_10001490_pt1 | contig 10687 bp, 8 predicted proteins | sample Neamet351_FD_201296 | JGI IMG/M metagenome (GOLD analysis project Ga0308021, IMG submission 201296) | Marine microbial communities from water near the shore, Antarctic Ocean - #351 | ecosystem: Environmental > Aquatic > Marine > Unclassified | place: Southern Ocean | collected 2014-10-02
CATTGATCATGCAGGACGAAGTGTTCGGCCCGATGTTATCGATAAAGACTTATCAATCTCTTGATCAGGTTATTGAATTCATCAACGACAAGCCACGGCCTCTTGCGCTGTACTATTTCGGTAAAGATAAAGGAGAGATGACGCAGCTGTGCCAGCGCACAACCTCCGGTGGAGTCACCATCAATGATTGTGCACAACATGTTGCTTGTCCGGACTTGCCCCTCGCGGGGGTTGGTAACAGCGGCATGGGAGCTTATCGCGGCCATCACGGTTTTCTGCAGTTCAGCCATGGTAAGGCAGTCTATCAGCAGGGGCTATTTAGCCTGGGAAAATTTATGCGGCCGCCCTATACAGCACGAAAAATGAAAATATTTGAGGCGATGATTAAATAGTATCACCACCTTTACAACACGATCGCCGGTGTGTGCTCGATGAGTTGGTGAGCTATACAGTAAACGCGCCAAAAGCCGCTATTTAAAATTCATGGTGAGAAACGGTGACCTACAATGAGTCCTTTTCATTGCTTGTATCTTTTAACAGCTTTGCCAGCTCGATATTTCTGGTAGGCAACGATACGAAGAGTCAGTACCAGCAAACCCAATATCGAGTAGGCAGTGGAAGCGACCGTGGCACGGTCGCTTAAAGTCAAATCAACATAGGTGAACCACATCGCCGCCCAGAAATACCAGACACCCACAAGGTGCAGTGCGCGCCAGTATTTGGGGCGCATTCTGCGGCGCACTGCGAAGAACGAGGTGGTAGCCATAGCAACTAACAAGATGTAGCTGCCGGTACCCAACCAAAGGTCACTTGCCGTGTGCACTTCTCGCAGATAATAGTCTTGTTGCGATACAAAGAAAGCCACCAGAATTAAGAGGTGCCAGGCAAACGCTGCGGCGAAGGACAAACCGATGTAACGGCGATTGCGCAAAAGCCACTGGGGCGCGCTACCCGGGAAAAGCTTTGCCACTGGCGATGCCGCAAACACCAGAAATATCGAAGGAGCTGTAACCTGACCAGGCTCTCCATCGCTTCCGGCGTAGAAATACCGTGCAAAGCCACGCCCGCAATTATGACCGCCAGGCTCAGCGCAGTGATCAGGTAGAAGAGTGGCCAACCGTTAAACAGCCTGTACTGCAGCAGGTTCATGCCGCCACGTCGTTCAGGAAGTAACGCCGGGAACAGTACCTTTCACTACGGCATACTCCTCGTAAAGAAGGGGCTCACTGACATCGTATAAACGTTAAAAGGGCAAACTTGCTCCTCCCTAACGTGATCGGGAATTGGCGGTATCTGCATTTGGCTCATGGGCAAACTCATTTATTGAAAAGAACAATTACACCGCTAACCCAGGTTTTTTGTGCTGTAAACCGGCAAATCATCTGGTCCATAGATGCCTGCGTTAGCCTCAACCAATACCGGAATTGCGTTAACAGTATGGGTTGCAGTTTGAATAATGGAGCAATCGACTTTATCGTCCTCCATAAAGTCAATATGAAAGTCGATAGTCTGGCTCGGTCGGCCTTCAATTTGAATGCGTACCGCGGAGTGACCCGCCTCTACCGGTCGCTGCGGCCAATCTGGGGCAACGCTATTGTCTGCACGCATAAATTGTTCAAGAATCAGTGGTGTATCTTTACCAATTACTCCACGTAACGACCATCGGTAAGCACCAATCGTACCTTTCGGCACGGGGCCAAAATCGGTTTCCAGATCTTTGTCCGTAACCGCAGTTTCCCATTCAAAGGTAACATCGCGCAGCTCTTCGCCTAACAGTTTTGCCGCATGATGAAGTAGCGGGCCCCACCAGCGCTCGGTAATGCCGTACGTCACACGCAGTGGCACATAATCGGCGGGCATCCCCATACCAACAGTATCGCGCATCGCCTCTGGCACGCCATAGCGTTGAACATTGACAAATTCCTGCATTCGCAAAGCGTCTACTCGCCCAGCTGCCGAGAGTGCCGCACTCACCAGTCCCAGGGTAAAAAATCCCGGACTGCTACCCGTGGCAAAAAAGGAAGAACCACCCTCAGCACAGGCTTTTTCGAGTGATTCTCGAATGGACTCCGGCGCTGCAGGAGGATACACCATCGAAATCAGTGCAAAAGTCACTACATCAATACCGGCGGATAAAAACTGCGACATATCCGCCACCGCTTCTTCTTCCCTGCCTGCTGCCTTAGCCGCATAACACAAACACTGTGGCTCAGCATCAAAAATTGCTTGAACATCACCGGTTGCGCTAATACCTGTAACTTTGTCGAGCCCACAAAGCTCAGCTGCATCTTTACCGGCTTTGCCGGGGTCAGAAACATACAGCGCTACCAATTCCAATTCGGGATGTTCAATAATCGTTCGCAGCGCTTCCCGACCGGTTACCCCAGTTGCCCAATGAGCTACACGTATTGCCATAATATCCTCCAAAAGTTTTTATCGGTGTAAATTGTGAAGTACCTAACCATTAATATGAAAGTTTTTTCCCAGGGCACGGCCACTGCATAGAAATCAGTGCGCCACTAATTGATGCCGTTATATATGCCTGCTGGTTATTTTCTCCACCAAAACATATATTGGTAATTCCATCACCTGGCACTGCCACATGATGGATGCCACCCGTTTGCGGGTGAATACGAGCAACTGACTTATGTTCCAACGCCGCCACGCAGACATAACCTTCACTATCGACGGCAAGTGAATCGAATTCCAGCTCATCGCTTTGGAAGAGCAAATGACCACCGCAACGGGATGCTTGGTCGGCTATCAGCTTGCCCGGTGCAGCAATAGCATAGGCCCATACCGCGCCAGCATTAGTTTCAGATACATACAGGGTTTTCTCATCGGGCGAAATGCCTACCCCATTGGCACGCTTAAGCCCCGTTGCAACACTGTGAATAGCCGACCCATCGGCCAGTGCGTAATAGACCCGGCTCGACTGGGGCTGGCGCACTTTTAACGAACCAAAATCGGTAAAATAAAATCCGCCGTGCTGATCAAAAACTAAATCGTTAGGAGCAATCAGCTGTTCACCATCGCAGCGGTCATAGAGAACCCGATATTCACCACTGGCCAAATCAACCACTTCAATCCTGCCTTGTGGCTCACCAGGGTTCAGTGTTTCATCAGGCGTATCCGATCTAAGCAGCGCAATCTCCTCCACTGTAATACCGCCGTTATTACAGATATAACAACGACCATCTGGCCCAATCGCGGCACCGTTTGGACCACCGCCCAACTCTGCAATACGGTTGATATTGCCCTCAGCATCGATTTCAGTCAAAAACCCGGCTAGTACTTCAACCGCCAGATAACGCCCGTCGGCAAGCGCGACTGGCCCCTCGGGGAAGTTCAGTTGATCGGTAATAATTTTGGCTTCACGCATCTGCTCTAGTCCTAGAGGTATCAATTGCGAACAATCACTCTACTTTGCGGAAATAAACGGCATGCTTAACATCGACTGGCACCCAGCCTGGGCCTCGATAATAAGCGGAATCATATTGATTGCCCGCGCGGCATTAATATCAATGACCGCCTGGATATCATCCGCACCTTTCAGAGATGCAAAGGTCATCTTAATTCCAGGCTTACCTTCAAGAGTGACCGTATACTCCGGCTCGTCCATAGACTGTCGCCAGCCTTTGCCCAAACCACAGACGGTCGGCAACTCCACTTCACAGGAATAGACGCAACGATCACCAGAAAACGCACCATAGGTCCAGCGCACCCCGGCGACATGCCCTTTTGCTATTGTCACACCACTTTTGGGTAAATGGATTTCCTCAGGCGCAGCGCCTAAATCTTTAGCGAGCAAGCGAAAGTCGGTCATTTCTGCGCCAATAGCATCCATCACCATCTTGGCTGACTGCCGCATCAACCATTCCCACGGCGCGGGATCCAGATTCTTCTTGGCATCTTCCATACTTCGACCAATACCCATGGCCGCCTGACTGATCGCCGAGGGGTAATGAAAAATCACATCGCTTTCACGACAGTGAATTCGCGTGATATTAGTAGTAAAACCGGACGCAAAAATCGGCATGGCATCACTGACCAGTCCCGGCACATTGCCCGCTGCGGCAACTGAGGTGTCACCCGCGGCACAAGCCTCGGTTAATATCTGCAATTCCTTATCTTCCGGATACCAACCGCCCCAGCCGCTGTAAACATTGATTCCCGAACGCAATAAACGAGCGACAAGGCCGATATCCCAGAATCCAGATACGTCACCCCCGAGGTCACTACCCCCGCCCAGACCGTTGTAACTCGCACAGTCCGCGTCCAGCGCACAGATTTCATCGATCGACTGTGTCGCCTTTACGCCAATTGGATCGACGCCGAGTAGTTCACCGACATCCTGGCCGTGCTTGTCATCGGAGTGGACCAGGCAACCCACTAATTCAAACTTGGGGTTGTCAATTAACAGACGACCTATATGACTACCAATGGTACCGGTATAGCATTGAATAACTTTATATTTTTTCATTGAACTGTGCCGATACCCACTTACTTGGAATGTAGAGGAGCTGCGCTTTAGCTAGCTTACTCAATCCAGTTAGCGCTGGTGCCAATGGCTTCGGTAATAGCGGCAGAGATATCTCTCATTGTTGGCACCTTTCCTTTTTCTGAGGTTATAATCACACCTTCAGATGAAAGATAAGAAAGGTCTACATGAGCTGCAGCCGCACGCAGCGCACCCACCGTGCAGTCTTCACGTTTCATGTGCTTGAATGGATCAAATTGGTACACTCTCATGGCATTCAGGTGAGAGATCTTATTGATTTCTTCGTCGGTACAGCCTTCGAAATCCGGGTACAGTACTTCAGGTGATTTTGGCCAGGTAGTGTCAGAGTGGGGGTAATCACACTCCCAGGTCAAATTATCAATACCAACCACATCGCGACCACGAATTGCGGTTCGATCCTTGATGAAACAGGCGGTGAATTGGCGATCAAATACCTGGCTTGGCAACAAGCCACCAAAATCCTGATTGGTCCATGCACTGTGGTGGTTGTAGGTAAAGTCGGCACGCTCTTTCCAGTGTTCAATCCACCCGGCACCACCTTCAGACAATCCGAACTGAACATTTGGGAACTTGCGTGAAATGTGAGACCAGACTATCTCTGACGTCGTTGAAAACAGGGTTACGGGCATATTGGTAATAAATACATCGACTGCTGACTCGGGCGAGGGCACCGCTGCTGCCGTATCGGAAATATGCAGGTTAATCACGGTGTTCATTTCCTCGCAGGCGGCCAATAGCGGATCCCAATAACCGCTACTCCAGCTTGGAAAGCCTTCCACATTGGGTACGGGTAACAGGCTCAACGAGTGGCAACCTTTGTCTTTCAGGCGGCGGGCTTCGGCTACGGCAAGGTCCATATCCCAAAGTGGCACGATACCGTTGGGAATAAAGCGCCCCGGGTGGGCACCACACCACTCATCAATGTGCCAGTCGTTATACGCTTGAATTACCTGATTGGATAATTTTTTATCATCACAGATAAAAGCATGGCCCGCGACACCGGCAATTTGGGGAAAGTTTAATCCGGCGAGCTGGCCATTCGCGCTCATGTCGTCAACCCGCGCATGTACGTCGTAACAGCCTTTGCGCAATGCTTCAATCGACAAAGGTTCTACGCCATACTCTTCAGGGCGTCGACCGACTACCGCATTCAAGCCAACATTTGGTGTGCGCTTACCCTGAAATTCCCACGCCTGGATGCCATTTTTATCTGTTACACACTGCGGCATTACACCACGCAGTTGCGACGGCACGTTGTCAAATACCGTCGGCGGCTCACTGATATGGTCATCAGTACTGATTAATATCATGTCTTCGAGTTTCATAATGTTTCCTCAATTTTTTGGGTCTAATCCACTACAGCTTGCAGCGGAAATGTTTATTCACTATTGCCATTGCTGGCAACGCGAAGTTCTTTTACATAGCACTAGTTCCTCAGTTCGAAATAATCTTTGGGTGAGCCACACTCGGGGCAGGTCCAGTCGTCGGGCAGGTCTTCGAAGCGAGTACCGGGCTCGATGCCAAATTCCGGCAGACCCAGGGCTTCGTCAAATACAAACTCACAGGTTATGCAGTACCATTTTTTCACTATAGATCCTCTCTTGGGCTTTACTGCATAGGGCCGGAATTGCGCAGCGGTACATGAACGTCCGGGCCGGGGCAGGGGTAGGCGGTTTCAGAACCGCAGATACCATTGCTCAGGTAGCTGGGAAGGGCCGGGGTGGTGTCCATCTGAAAGGAGATGATCCCCATGGCGATGGCGTAGAGTACGTAGGCAATATTGAGTAATCCGGCGATCGCCGCAAAGCGCAGAAAGTTGCGCCGGGCCGGTGAACTGATCTGGTCACTGCCCACCTCGACAAAGGTTTGTCCCTTGTCATCGCGAAAGTACCAGAGACTGGCCGCGACGGTTTGTACGCCGCCCCAGAGGATTGAATTGTAGAGGGGGAACTGGAACCATTCACCGCCCCACAGGGACCAGGAGTGCACTGAGCCGCTGAACACGTAGAGCCCCATGCGCACCCATGCGCCTTCAATGATCAAATCGCCCAGCGCAGCTGCAAGAAAACACACGCCGATTAACCCGACCATACCGATTCCAGGCCATCGCGCCTTGGCTTTACGCATAATCCAAGCGTAGAAAATACACAGCAGCGGCACAATGGACATGTAGGCGCCGATATTGAATATCAGTGGTTCTGCGATCAGGTGCCCGTTGGGCATTACCCAGCCGGGGATGAAGTTGGCCCAGGAGCCAAAATTCACCATGTGGGAATTATAGGTATAGACCAACCGGAAATAGTTGGCCAGGGGGTCCACCCAGAAAGTGGCAAGCCAGGCAAAAACGAACAGTAGAGCGACTGTTATGTGGCCCTCTCTGCGGCAGCTACGCACAGCCCAGGTGATGACGCCAATCGCCAGCAAGACGTTAAATACCTGAAAGAAAATCGCCATGTTGGCGGTATAGCCAGGTATCGTATCGGGACCCGGGTTGACCGGTGCGAAATCCTCGGAAGTAATCCAGCTGCCATAAATATAAAGCTGGAGTGTCAGGAAGAAAATACCAATGGCCGACCAAACATGAATGGCTTCGGTTTTCGTGCCCTCAATCGGCAGTACGGCGACCGCTCCAATAGTCATGTGAGACCCTCTTCGACAAGATTCAGTATACTATATACTATTCATGAGCCCAATATATCTCACGCGGCCCTAGAGGTCAATAGCGACTCAAATATAGGCCGAGTGAGATCAGCCCTAAAGGCTTTTTACCAAGTGCCCACCATCCACTACCAGGTTCGCGCCGCTGATAAAAGAGCCCGCATCGCTGGCCAGCAAAAGCAGGGCACCGTTTAACTCGTCCAGGTTTCCCGGGCGCTGCATCGGCAAGGTATTGAAGTAGGCCTTACCGCTATCGCTGTCGAAGAACGCGTCGTCGAGTTCGGTGCGGAAGTATCCCGGGCTGAGGGCGTTCACCCGAATGCCCTTGCGCGACAACTCCAGCGCCATGGACCGCGACATCTGGATTAGCCCCGCTTTTGAGGTCGCATAGGCAGCGTTGCCTATACCAACCCCCACGCCGTACACGGATGCTATATTGATGATGGAGCCTGGCTTGTCAGCCTCCAGCATCCTCCGTGATGCTTCCTGGGCCACCAGCCAGGCGGCTCGCAGGTTGGTATTGTTGATCAGGTCCCAGGACTCGATATCGATTTTCATCACGCTTTTGCGATCGGCTATTCCGGCATTGTTGATCAGTATCTGGACAGTGCCGCAGGCTGTCTCGGCTAGCTCGAAGCCTTGGACCACCGAATCCTGGTCGGTCACATCCATGGCGATGGGATGAATGCTGCCGGGTAACTCTGCGCAGCTGTCTGCCAGAGTCTGTAGCCGGTCGTGGCGCCGTGCGGTGGCTACAACTTGCGCACCGTTGCGGCACAGTACCTTGGCAAAGTGCGCCCCCAACCCGCTGGATGCGCCCGTGATCATGGCGACTTTGCCGGTCAGTTTGAATTTTTTGGCGTCATTCTCATGCATGCTTGCTTCCCTTTCTTTATGTCTCTGATCCTAGCGCGGCAGGCCAAGTCCGCGCTGGGCAATCAGGCTGCGTTGAATTTCATTGGTGCCGCCACCGATCACCATCATAATCGACATGCGGAGCATGTGTTCCAGCTCGCCAGGAATCGCCCCGGGAGTGGTCGCATGGAGGGCGGCGTCGTTGCCCAGAATATCAAGAGCCGTCTCGCCCAGCCGCTCCATCAATTCGCTGTTGTACACCCCGCTCATGGAGGCCTCGTATACCGGGATACCACCGGCCTCGCTGATGCGGGTGGCGTTCATGATCAACTGTCTTGAAGCCTCAATCTCTGCTGCCAGTTCGCCCACTTTGTTTCTCACCCACGCATTGGCGGCGAGGCCTTCAGGGTCCTTGCGAATGGCTTCGAGCAAAAAGCGAAATTTTTCTCTCACCTGGGCGACGAAGCCCCCCATGATGATTCGCTCAGTGGCCAATGCGGCCAGAATGACCTGCCAGCCGCCGTTAACAGGGCCGATCAGCGTTTCTTTGGGAACCCTGACATCATCCAGAAATTCCTGACAGAACGTTTTGCCGTATAGGGCCATAGAGGGGCGGACAGTGATGCCGGGGGTGTCCATGGGCACCAGAAAAACGCTGATGCCAGCATGTGGCTTGACCGCGTCTGGGTCGGTGCGCGCAGCCAACCACATATAGTTCGCCTCTTCCGCCAGGCTGGTCCAGATTTTCTGACCGTTGATCACCCATTCATCGCCTTCAAGCACAGCGGTGGTCTTTAGTGACGCCAGGTCTGAACCGGAGTCGGGCTCGCTATAGCCCAGGCAGACTTTCATTTCACCAGCGGCAAATTTAGGTAGCAAGGTTTGTTGCTGCTCTGGCGAACCGAACAGCATCAGTGCATGCGCCTGAATTTCACAGGGCAGGATGATGTCGTGGGGGACGCCTGCGCGCTCGCACTCTTCGAGAAATGCCTGTTGTTCCATCGGGCTGGCGCCCACCCCGCCAAATTCCTTGGGCCAGGTCACCTGAAATAGTTGACGTTGCTGGGCTGATTTCAAAAATGTTTCAGTGTCCCGGGGCGGCCAGTGCTCCGCCAGCCACTGGTGAATGTCCCGCCGAAAGGCGTTGCCGGCTTCGCCCAGATCGTAGTCCGGCATATTATTGTCCGAGTCCAATAGATAGGACGCCAGGTCTTCGCGGGATGAGGCGACCCCGCCCAACCGAACCATATCGCTGTGAATACGTTTGAACTGATGTGGCGCTTCGTGCTCTTCCGAGTAGCCGATGGCGCCAAAAATATGGTGTGTCTCAAGTGCTGCCTGCCGCAACGCCGTGCTGGCGAAAGCATGTGCCGCATCGGCAAAAACCGGCCAATCCGGATTGCCAAAATCCCGTGCCTCTGCCGCCTGCATCAGGGTCAGGCGGGTAGATTCCAGGCGAATCATGTTGTCCGCCAGCTTGTGCTGAACGGCCTGGAAGCGACCGATGGCCTGTCCAAACTGTTGGCGCTCCTTGGCGTAGTCGACGACTAACTCAAAGCCGCGACTGGCTGCACCCAGAGCGCGCGCAGCCAGAAACAGTTTTGCTATCCGCTGAAGCTGCTCTCCGTCTGTGGCGCCGGCTGGGAAAAAAGTGACTACCGTGTTCTTGAATTCGACCTCGGCCAGGGCGGGGTGAGCGAGTCCCGGCAGCGGGGTGACTGACACTGAGTCCTGATTTAGTTCGGCGCAGGCCCAGCGGCCATCGACGGCGAAGATAATATGGCTGGCGGCCTGTGCATCCTCGACGTGCCGAAGTCGCCCAGTAACCGTCTCACCGTTCAGCGTTACAGTACCGGCATTGGTGTCCCTATCAAAGTGGCTGAAATGGAAAGCAGCTATAGACGAGCCCCGATGGATCTCCTTGAGTAAATGCGCTGTGTCACCGTCGTGCTCTGACCATAGGCAATTGGCGAGGATTGCACCGCAGACAGGTACCGGTGCCCCGCAACGGCCTATCTCTTCAGCCACGATCAGCGCTTCTTGCAACCCCCCTTCACTGGGGTCGGTCCCGAGCTGATTAAGCCCCAATTCAACGAAGCTCAGGTTCAGCTCGCGGGCAAAGGTCGCTTGTCCCGCTCGTTCCGTTGCGGTTTCCATCGACTCTAGCGAGCAAGACGCTTCAAGCAGCCTGCGCACGGTACTGCGGAGCAGGTCTCTCTCTTCATCCGAGGGCAGTGCTTTGTCAGTGTTCATAAGCTGTGTTTCCAAGGTAATAAATCTGAGAATGCGCCTCTGGAATAGCGTGCCGGATAATAGTATATTATATGGCTGATCGATGTAGAATACACGAACCCGTATAATCCTGCATCGAAAGATACTCAGCAATAAACCCGGATAAGGATAAAAAAATGACAAGCACCCGACCCGAACCCGTAATCATCGGCATTGGCGAACTGTGTGAGCAGTTGCCTGAAAACCTTGAATCAGCCAGTTCATTGGTGGATTTGCTGGTGCTCGCGACGCAAGCGGCTTGTGCAGACACCGGGGCATCGAAAGAGGTGATTGCACAGATTGATACCATCGCCATGGTTCGAACCTTTGCCGATTCTACGCCTCGCTACGCGAACACCGTCGGCAAAGTCAGCAATTACC
>Ga0308021_10001509_pt1 | contig 10634 bp, 6 predicted proteins | sample Neamet351_FD_201296 | JGI IMG/M metagenome (GOLD analysis project Ga0308021, IMG submission 201296) | Marine microbial communities from water near the shore, Antarctic Ocean - #351 | ecosystem: Environmental > Aquatic > Marine > Unclassified | place: Southern Ocean | collected 2014-10-02
CGCTACCACGACATTCTATTAGGAAAAATCACCAAGATTAAGGGCGTAAGCGGCGTAAAATCTGCCTTCGTTATGCGAAAGGTGCTAGACAGTACGGCGTTGCCGTTGGGGTATGTAAAGGACTAGTTTAAGGCCTAAACATCGGTTACCCGACTAGACCTGACTCAACAACCAATCCTTAAAAGCCCTTACATCAGCACGCTGAAGGTGCGCTTTAGGGCACACCACATAATAGGAATAGTCAGTAATTAGTACCTCATCAAACACGGTAACCAAACGCCCAGATGCCAAATGGTCTTCCACAAATAAAGTGGAACCAAGGGTTACACCTTGGCCATCTATGGCCGCTTGAATTAATACATTGGTGTCATCAATAGTGATGCCCCGTTGGTTGTTAATACCCTTCACACCCGCCTGCCTTAGCCATCCGTTCCAGTAATACGGGCTGGTATCATGCAGTAAAGTGACATTAAGAAATTCTTCTGGCTTAACTATGGGGCCGTTATTGGCGAGCCATGTGGGGCTTGCTACGGGGAAAAAATCTAACGTAATAAGGGCTGTACTTTCTACTCCCTTCCATTCCCCTCGGCCATAAGTCACGGCTAGGTCTATGTCTTCACGTTCAAAATCGACCGCATTGTGAGCATGGAATAAACACAAATCAATTTCTGGATGAAGTCGCCTAAACTCTTTTAACCGTGGCGATAACCACTTAGCCGCAAAGGAAGATGCTAAGCGTACATTAAGCAAAGACCCCGCCTTTTCTTGTTTCAGACTCACAATCGCATTGGCCATGTCATCAAACGCATCGGCTAACACAGGCATCAAAGCCTCACCTTGTGAGGTAAGCGTTAAGTTTCGTGGTAAGCGTTTAAACAAACTATGGCCAAGATATTCTTCCAAGCCTTTCACTTGGTGGCTAATAGCCGCTTGGGTGACGCATAATTCGTTCGCTGCGCGAGTAAAACTTAGGTGTCTCGCTGCTGCTTCGAAAGCTCGCAAACTATTGAGAGGAGGCAGTTTTCTGGCCATTTATGAACCCTGATAATACATCGCATTTTAGATTAGTTATTCTAATCCATATCAATAGAATTAATCAATTGAATAGAGTGGAATTTAAGCTAAGAATGGCCCTGTTTTATACTAATAAATACCCCATTGGAAAACCACTATGTCACGTAGATCAGGTGGCCGTCAGGCCCGTGTAGCAGAGCGTACAGCCCCTTTAACTGAAGAAGCAAAACCCGTTCATCCAGGCGAAACAGGCGGCACGTTTCAACCACTGTCAAACGACGAGATGGCTGCCATCGCTGCCAATGCCTATCGCATACTCGCGGAAATAGGCTTTGGTAGTTCTACCCCGCATGCTACAAAGGTTATGGTAGAAGCTGGCGCCATTATGGGTGAGGATGGTCGCTTACGCATTCCTCGCAGTTTAGTTGACCACACATTAAGCATTTGCCAGCGTAAGCTCACACTCCATGGCGTTGATCCTAAACATGATTTAGAACTAAATGGACAACGTGTGCATTTTTCTACCGCCGGTGCAGCCGTACACATAGCCGACCCAGTGAACAACACCTACCGCAACTCCACTAGTAAAGATTTATATGACATGGCGCGTATTGCCGACACCTGTGAGCATATCCACATGTTCCAGCGTATGTGTGTATTGCGCGATATAGACGACACCAAAACCATGGATTTAAACACCCTGTATAACTCGGTCATGGGCAGCAGCAAGCACATTGGCACAAGTTTCGCAGAAGCGGATCATGTTGCAGCGGGTTTAAAAATGCTACATCACTTTGCGGGTAGCGAAGAAGCTTGGCGCGCACGGCCTTTTGTGAGCATGTCTAACTGTTTTGTAGTACCACCAATGACCTTTGCAGAAGAATCAATGGAATGTTTACGGGTGGGCGTAGAAGGCGGTATGCCTATTCTGTTGCTGTCTGCCGGACAAGCCGGTGCCACCGCCCCTGCCTTGTTGGCGGGTGCAGTGTCTCAAGCTTGGGCTGAGTGCTTAGGTGGTTTAGTTTATGTGAACGCTATTAAACCAGGTGCGCCAGCTATTATTGGCACTTGGCCTTTTGTGTCTGATTTACGTACAGGTGCTATGAGTGGTGGTTCGCCAGAACAAGGTATTTTATCGGCTGCCTGCGCACAAATGGGCAACTACTTTGACTTACCAACAGGCACCGCCTGTGGCATGACCGATGCCAAATTCCCAGATTATCAAGCCGGTTCTGAGCGTGCTTATACAGCCGTTGCTGCAGCTATGGCGGGCGCCAATGTGGTATACGAATCTGCTGGCATGTACGCTAGCCTTATGGGCGCATGCCCTGAAAGCATACTGATGGACAACGATCTGTTAGGTTCTTGTATGCGCATGACCAAAGGCGTTACAGTGGATGAGTCTAGCCTTAGCTTTGATGTGATTAACGATGTGTGTATGGGTGGCAAAGGCCATTATCTTGGTTCAGAGCAAACCTTATCGGTAATGCAAAGCGAATATATTTACCCCGATTTGGGCGACCGCAGCAGCCCTAATGTTTGGGCCGAGCAAGGCAAGCCGATATTGCTTGATAAGGCGGTAAAGAAAAAGAACGAACTACTAAACAGTTATTACCCTAAACATATCAATGATGAAGCCGATTTAGCAATACGCGCTGAATTTGACATCCACCTTACCCGCGAACAAATTGGCCGTTAATACTGGTCTTTAGAGAAATACATTATGTCCCTACAATCCCATGCCCGCGTTGTTATTATTGGTGGCGGTTCCCTTGGCGTTAACCTCATGTACCATCTCACGGAAGAAGGCTGGACCGATGTGGTAATGATTGAAAAGGGTGAGCTTACTAGCGGGTCAACATGGCATGCAGCAGGCCTTTGCCCTAACTTTAATGGTAACCACACCCTGTCTCAAATTCACGACTACACCATTGAGTTATATGACAAAATTCTACCTGCCAAAACAGGGCTACCTTCCTCATTTCATAAGTGTGGCAGCCTGCGGGTAGGCTATACAGAAGTAGAAGAGCAATGGTTCCGTAATATTATGAGCCGGGCTCACAACATTGGTTGTGAAATGCGCTGGGTGTCTAAAGAAGAAGCCAAAGCCATTAACCCTGTGATGAACTTTGACGGTGCTCGCTGTATTTTATACACGCCAAATGACGGTCATGTAGATCCGACTGCTGTGGTAATGCCCTTGTCTCAATTAGCCCGTGAAAATGGTGCTAAAATTAGCCGTTTTAATCGCGTCACAGACATTAACATCCTGCCCCAAGGCGGTTACGAGGTGATTACCGAGCAAGGCAATATTATTGCCGAGCACGTAGTCAACGCAGGGGGTTGTTTCGCCCCAGAAGTGGGCCGCATGGTGGGTGTGCATGTACCTATTATCAACCTAGAACACCAATATTTGATCACCGAAGATCACCCCGATATTGCGGCCTTAGTGAAAGAACTGCCCGTCACCAGAGATTCTACTGCTGCTGCTTACATTCGCCAAGAAGGTAATGGATTACTGGTAGGCCCATACGAAACCAGAGGCTCAAAGCCATGGGCCATAAACGGCATGGATTGGGATTTTGATCGTGAATTGTTTGCTGGCGACTTAGTGCGCCTGATGCCTTGGTTAGAACGCTGTATGGAACTAGTGCCTATCTTCCAAGAAGTGGGTGTTAAAACCATTATTAATGGCCCTATTACCCACACCCCAGATGACAACTTTTTAGTTGGCCCGGTAGCTGGCCTAACTAACTTTTGGAACATGACCGGCGCTTCTATTGGTATTGCTCAAGGTGGCATTGGTAAATACATGGCGCAGTGGATGGTTCACGGCCAGACAGAACTCAATATGGCCTCATTAGACAGCCGCCGTTTTGGTGATTGGGCTAATAAAAATTATTGCATTACCCGCGCTATTGAATCCTACGAACGCATGTACTCCAGCGGTTCACCTACCGAAAACCGCCCCCATGGGCGCCCTATTCGTACCAGCCCATTACACACCATAATGGCGCAAAAAGATGCCGTACACTTTGTGACTGCAGGCTATGAAAAGCCAGCTTGGTTTAAAACCGATGCGGTACGTAGCGAAAGCGAAACTTGGACCCACAGCGAAGCACATGCTGTAGTTGCAGAAGAATGCGCAGCAGTGCAAAACACTTGTGGTATTACTGACATCAGTGGTACGGCTAAATTTCGGGTGACCGGGCCAGACTCTTATGCCTTCTTAGATCACCTGTCGTGCAACAAGCTACCCGCTAAAGATGGCCGTATTAGCCTCACCCTATTCCACGCAAAGAACGGTGGCATCATGGCCGAGCAAACCGTTAGCCGTATTAACCAAGACCACTTTGTATTGATGGGTGCTATTGGCTCACAAATTAAAGACATGCAGTGGATGCAGCAACATGTAGGTGATTATGATGTCACCCTTGAAGATTTCACCGAAGACTGGGGTGGTTTATTACTCACTGGCCCTAAAGCCCGTGAAATTCTTCAACAAATTTGTGAAGATGACCTATCCACCAGCGCCTTCCCTTGGCTGGCCTGCCAAACTATTCAGCTAGATTCTGCCCCTGTTTTTGCTATGAGGGTATCTTACGCTGGCGAATTGGGCTGGGAATTACACATGCCTGCTTGGCAACTCATTTCCATCTATGAGTCGTTAATGGAATTTGGTCTACCTTTGGGTTTACGAGACTTTGGTACACGCGCGTTTAATAGCATGCGTATGGAAAAAATGTACCGCGCTTATGGGACTGAATTCACTGAAGAAATTTCGGGCTTAGAGGCTGGCATGGACCGTTTCTTAGACTTAAGCCGCGAGTTTATTGGCAGTACTAACATGCGTGAGCGCCAAGCTAACGGCCTATCTATGCAGCTAGCTTACCTAGCATTTGATGACGAGGTGCCTGCAGAATGTTTTGGTAACGAAGCAGTGTTTGCTAATGGTGACCATATAGGCATTATCACCGGTGGCGCCTATGGCTATCGGGTAGGAAAAAGCTTAGCATTCGCCTACCTAAAACCCGAACATTGCAATGCGGGTCAGGCACTTACTGTAGAGACCTCTATTGGCACTCGACATTGTCATGTAGAACTCGACGCTGCGTATAACCCCAACAACAGTTTATTGCGCGGCTAACTACAAATAATAAAACACTGTGGGGCTATTCACTGCCACAGCTAGCGAGAATGTTATGAGCGACACCAAAGTATTGCCAGAAAAAGCCCGTATTGCCATCATTGGTGGTGGTATTATCGGCACCTCAGTAGCCTACCATCTAGCCAAACGCGGCATCAAGGACGTAGTGCTAATAGAGCGTCAACAGCTCACCAGTGGCACCACTTGGCACGCTGCAGGCCTAATAAGCCTTGCATGGCCTACACCCACTCTTACCAACTTAGCCAAGTACAGCCACGAGCTGTATGCCAGTTTAGAAGAAGAGACAGGCCAGGCTACAGGTTACAAGCGTATTGGTAGCATCTCCTTAGCGCGTACAGAAGCACGTTTAGAAGAAATTAAGCGCACTTCGTCTATATGCAAAGTATTTGGTGTGGAATCAGAAATGATCGACAACACCCGCTTAGCAGAGCTTTACCCTGGCATTAATACCGAAGGTGTTATTGGGGCGCTATACACTCCTGGCGACGGCCAGACCAACCCCATCGACACCACCATGGCATTAGCCAAGGGTGCCAAGATGAATGGTGTGGAAATTTTTGAAAATACGGTAATGGAAGAGTTGCTCACTAAAGACAACGTGATTACCGGCATTCGCACTGACAAAGGCACCATGGAAGTAGATCAGGTGATTCTATGTGGTGGCATGTGGACCCGAGATCTTGCTAAAAAAGTAGGGGTGCAGCTGCCTTTGTATGCCTGTGAGCATTCCTACATTGTTACAGAAGAGATGGAAGGCCTAACACAGCGCCCAGTATTACGTGACTTTGACCGTGGCCTATATTTTAAAGAAGACGCTGGAAAAATGTTGGTAGGCTGGTTTGAAGACAACGCTATTGGACTCCCCATGGATAAAATAGCCGACGACTTCTGTTTTGGTCAGTTCCCCTTAGACCAAGACCACGTAGAGCCCTACCTTTTAAATGGTATGGAAACCTTCCCACAGTTGCAGGAAACAGGAATTCGTACTTGGTTTAATGGCCCAGAAAGCTTCACTAACGATAACCTTCATCTGCTTGGCCCTACCTCTGAAGTAGACAAGTTGTTTATAGCGGCAGGCATGAACTCCAAAGGCATTGGTGCTGGTGGCGGCGTGGGTAAAATCATGGCCGACTGGATGATTGATGGTTTTCCATCAGGTGACGTAAGCGAGTGTGATTTGCGCCGCCATCACCCGGCCCAACAACATGACGAATATGTGTCTGAACGTATCCCAGAGGCCCTAGGTCATAGTTACGCTATGCATTGGCCGTTCTATCAATACGAAACAGCACGTGACCAAATTCATTCACCATTACACCAAGAATTGACAGCAGCAGGCGCCTGCTTTGGTGAAGTGTGCGGCTACGAACGTGCTAACTGGTTTGCTAATCCGGGACAAGAAGCCAAATACGAATACAGCTACCAAAAGCCCAACTGGTTTGAAAACAACAAACAAGAACACATGGCGATGCGAGAAAGTGTTGGTATTTACGACATGTCATCCTTTGGTAAATTTGAAGTGACCGGACCTGCCGCTGGCAAGAACTTGCAATATATTTGTGCCGGCAATATTGATGTGCCTGTAGGTAAAGTGGTGTACACCCACTTCCTTAATGCCCGTGGTGGCATCGAAGGAGATCTAACGGTTGTACGTACCGGTGAGACGACTTACTGGGTCATCACCGGCATTAGCTCCCATTCAAGGGATTGGTGGCACCTTAATCACCGTCTGATCGACGATGTGTTGTTGCAAGACATTAGCATGAACTTTGGTGCTATGGCCCTTCAAGGCCCATTAGCTCGAGACGTGTTGTCTAAAGTCACAGCAACAGACTTAAGTAACGAAGCCTTTCCGTTTGCTACGGGTAAAGTGATGGACGTGGCTGGTGTGCGCATGTGGGTACAACGCTTAAGTTACGTGGGCGAACTAGGCTGGGAGTTGTTTATTCCAGCTCAACACGCAGTCACTGTATACCGTGCGTTGTTTGAAGCCGGTGCCGAGTTTGGTATACGCAATGTGGGCATGCATGCCGTTAATAGTGCCCGTATGGAAAAAGGTTTTGTGCACTGGGGCCATGATGTAGGCCCAGAAGACACCTTGTTTGATGCCGGCCTTGCGTGGGCTGCCAAGCCAAAAGCGGGTGACTTTATAGGTATTAATGGCTTTAAAGAACAGCTTCAATCTAAAAAATCTACTCGCAGGTTGGTGCAGTTTAAGCTGGACGATACTGAAGCGATGTTATTCCATAACGAACCCATCGTCATGAACGATGAAATCGTGGGTTATCTTTCCTCAGGTATGTATGGCCATTCCGTAGGCAGTGCCATTGGTATGGGTTATGTAAATTCTCCTGACCTCTCTCCAATTCGCCTATCAAAAGCGAAGTTTGAAATTGAGATTGCTCTCAAGCGCTACTCAGCTCAAGCTAGTTTGCAAGGCTTCTACGACCCTAAAGGCCTGCGTCCAAAAGCGTAAGCCTTAATCTGAGTTCATAGGGTTGTTGGTTTTTTTACTAACACCCTATGAACTCAGCCATCACTTTCTGCATCATCCATCATCATGATAATTATGTAAAAACGAGTAAAAAACACTGTGTTATAGGCAACATTGCTATGATCTAACGTTGTTATGATCTAACCTAGCTAGACTTAACCCTCGTCAGATTCACTAGTTTTATTACATGAATATATTAATTACCGGCGCCAGCGGCATGGTGGGCCAAATTATTGAGGCCAATTGCCTACAGCGTCCCGATGTAAATCAGGTGCATTGTGTATTACGTCGACCTAGTGGGCGCAGTCACCCAAAGCTCACAGAACATATTCGTGAAGACTTCAATAATTGGCAAGACCTGCATAACACCTTGTCTAATATCGATCAGGTGATCTTTTGTCTTGGTGCTTACACGGGTAGCCTTCCAGACGATCAATTCAAGGCAGTTACCGTAGATATACCAGTACAACTGGGCAGCCAGTTGCTCAAAGCAAATCTCAACGCAGGTTTTATCTTGCTTAGTGGCCAAGGAGCTGACCCCAAAGAAACAAGCAGAGTAGCCTTTGCAAAGTACAAAGGTATGGCCGAAAATCAATTAATAGCACTTGGCTTAGGTCGCTTCCATAGTGTACGGCCATGTTATATTTATCCGGATGAACCCCGTACCGAACCCAACATTGCCTATCGTATTTATCGTAGAATATACCCGTTGATCAAACGATTAGGCCCCAACTTTTCTGTCCCATCATCACGCCTTGCCGCGGTGATGCTGCACCTTGCTTTGCATGGTGATTGTCGTACTATTCTAGAAAATAAAGATATCGTGAGTTTGCGTTTAAATGATTAAAAAAATAGGCCTCAGTTTAGTCGGCATAACGCTCACGGTAGCCCTAGCTGCTGCAGGTACTGGGTATTATTGGTATTCGAACGCAGACGTGTTTGGTGCACCTATGACACCCTCACAACAGCTGGCCTACACCCACTCAAAAAACTTTTCACAACCCCAGTTTGTTAATGAAATTGAAACCAATTTAGAACAATCTTTTGGCCTTATGGCTAGCGCATTATGGGATTATATAACTGCTCAGAATCTAGCTCCAGAACGCAACCTAGATGTCATCAAAACAGACTCATCGAAACTAAACAGCGCGATGGATAACACCCAACTCCTGTGGTTTGGTCATTCCTCGTTTTTACTACAAACAGCCAATCAAACCTTGTTATTTGACCCTATATTTAGCGACACAGCCGCACCTCACCCTGCCCTTGGAAGCAAACGTTATAGTAAAAACCTACCTATTGAACCGGCACAACTGCCTTCTATAGACGCTGTCATCATCTCCCATGACCACTACGACCATTTGGACTACCCTAGCATTATGGAGCTAGATGCCAAGGTTAAACACTACTACGTACCTCTTGGCGTAGGGCAACATTTATTGCATTGGGGCATAGCGCCAGAGCGCATTAGCGAAATGGACTGGTGGCAATCTAACGATTTAAATGGCATTAAGCTTACGCTGACTCCCGCTCGCCACTTTTCTGGCAGGCGCCTAGGCAATCGCAACTCTACTCTTTGGGGTGGATGGATGGTGGAGGCACCAGATCAGCGCATATTTTTTAGCGGTGACAGCGGTTATGGCCCTCACTTTAAAGAAATTGGCCAACGTTTTGGCCCAATTGATATAGCCCTAGTAGAAGCAGGGCAATATAATTATCGCTGGCAGGCCATTCACATGCTGCCAAACGAAAGCGTACAAGCTGCACAAGACTTAGATGCTCGTATTATGATGCCCGTGCACTGGGGCGCATTTACCTTATCGTTACATCCGTGGGCCGAGCCCGCAGAACAAACAACCTTATTGGCTCAACAACAAGGTCAGTCCATTGTAATCCCACGCATAGGGGAATTGATGCAGTTACTCCAAGAACCTATAGCTAGGGATCCGTGGTGGCAGAAATACTGAAAAAAGCCCAGTTAACCTGGGCAAAGACACACTAAAGTAATTCATACATTCAATAAGAATAGACCATAAATTACTTTTGTGTAGCCATGTTCAAAAAACATAACCTAAATACTGCACTCATTAGTTTCACAATGCACTTCCACATCGGCTGCGGTAATAGCACTCATGTTAAACATGCCACGGCCGGTAACTGATGGAATTACAATGTGAGCAGGTTTAGCTAAACCATGCACAAAGGGGCCAATAAGTAGGGCATCCGTTAACGAGCGGATAAGACCCAGGGTAATGTTAGCCGTATCTAAGTTGGGCATAATCAACAAGTTTGGCTGGCCCGTTAGATTTGAATTAGGGAAAATAGTCTGACGCAGCTCTTCATTAAGGGCTGTGAATGAGTGCATTTCACCTTCAATTTCCTCATTAGGGTAACGTTCACGCAGGATTGCAGAAGCTTGACGCATTTTATTGGCTTGTGGGTCATTGGAAGTGCCAAAGTTGGAGTGCGAAAGAAGAGCAACTTTGGGTTTAATACCAAACTGACGCACAAATTTCATGCTCGCTTCGGTGGAGGAAACGATCTCTTGCGCAGTTGGATCTACAGTTAAGAACGCATCTGCTAAGAATAATGGCCCGCTAGGCAATAATAACGCACATACGGTAGATACATGAGTATCTCGAGTCTTGGGACCAAGCACTTGTAAAAGGGTTTTAAAGTGGGTGTCAAAGCGCCCTACTTTACCGCAAATCATGCCATGGGCTTCATCCAAATCCACCATAACAGAGGCCAAAGCGGTGCTATTGTTGCGCATTTCTTGTTTGGCGGTCTCTACAGAGATGCCTTTACGTGCTACTTTTTTGTGGTAATGCTGCCAATAACGATTGTGCAGGTCACAATCTTTAGGATCAAACACTTCTACCTCTTCGCCTAGCTTAAAGCGCAAACTCAAACGGTCGATAGACGCTTCCATCACACTTTGTCGGCCAATTAGAATAG
>Ga0308021_10001515_pt1 | contig 10616 bp, 11 predicted proteins | sample Neamet351_FD_201296 | JGI IMG/M metagenome (GOLD analysis project Ga0308021, IMG submission 201296) | Marine microbial communities from water near the shore, Antarctic Ocean - #351 | ecosystem: Environmental > Aquatic > Marine > Unclassified | place: Southern Ocean | collected 2014-10-02
CTCTTTTCAAAAGTTGTAAACCTAAATAAGCCGCTCCCAAATCGCCAGTACAAACTACCAAATCATTTACTTTTGCACCACTTCTATAAACAATATTTTCTTTTTCTACTTCTCCTAGAACGGTAACGCTAATCATTAAACCAGCTGTGGATGATGTAGTATCTCCACCAACTAAATCTACTCCATAATGTTCGCATGCCAAATATATTCCCTCATATAGCTCGTCCAAAGCTTCAACTGTAAATCGATTACTCATGGCCAAACCAACCGTAATCTGCTTTGCATCACCATTCATAGCGCAAATATCAGATACATTCACAGCAACTGCTTTATATCCTAAATGCTTTAGCGGAGTATAAGCCAAATCAAAATGAACGCCTTCAACCAACAAATCAGTACTTACTAATTGATATTTATCACCCATATCAATAACAGCAGCATCATCCCCCACGCCTTTAACCGTAGTTGGGTTTTTTATGTTAATATTCTTAGTTAAATGGTCAATTAAACCAAACTCTCCCAATTCAGAAATTGGGGTAGTATTTTGCGATTTTTCTTCAAGTAAACTCATACGGCAAAGATAGGTATTAAATGGTATGGATTTTGTAGCTTTGCGCACATTTAGATTAAATAAAAATAAGATGATAAATATTAGTGATTCGGCAAGAGACAGACTACTACACTTACTAGATACAGATGTTGTTAAAAAGCAATTTGTAAGGGTGGGTGTGGAAAGCGGTGGTTGTTCAGGCTTAAGCTATAAATTAGACTTTGATAACGCTAAAAATGAAGATGACGAGCTGATTGAGGATAATAAAATAAAGCTTTTAATAAATAAAAAGAGCTTTTTATACTTAGTTGGAACTACACTTGAATTTTCTGATGGGCTGAATGGAAAAGGGTTTGTATTTAACAACCCGAATGCAAGCAGGACTTGCGGCTGTGGAGAGAGTTTTTCTCTATAATAATTAAGGAAAATGAGCGAAAAGAAACAACAATCGGAAGATGAGTTATTAGAGAAAGTAACCTCAACCGAATACAAGTACGGATTTACAACCGACATAGAATCGGACACCATTCCTAAAGGACTTTCTGAAGATGTAGTACGCATTATTTCTTCAAAGAAGAACGAACCACAATGGATGTTGGATTACCGACTAAAAGCATATGCTGCTTGGTTGGAAATGGAAGAACCAGAATGGGCTAATGTAAGTTATACAAAGCCAAACTATCAAGATGTAATTTATTATTCTGCACCAAAACAAAAGCCTGTCCTGGACAGCTTGGATGATTTGGATCCGGAAATGAAGAAGATGTTTGATAAGCTTGGGATTTCTATTGACGAGCAAAACAAATTAGCAAATGTGGCTGTAGATATTGTGATGGATTCAGTGTCAGTTGCTACTTCATTCAAAGAGAAACTAGGTGATTTAGGAATTATATTTTGCTCTATTTCTGATGCCATTCAAGATCATCCAAAATTGGTGCAAAAATACTTAGGAAGTGTTGTTCCTGCTAGGGATAATTTCTTTTCTGCCTTAAATGCAGCAGTATTTTCTGATGGTTCATTTTGCTATATTCCAAAAGGAGTAAAATGCCCAATGGAACTTTCTACTTATTTCAGGATTAATGAAGCAGGAACAGGACAATTTGAAAGGACATTATTAATTGCTGATGAAGGTAGTCAAGTAAGTTACTTGGAAGGCTGTACTGCTCCAATGAGAGATGAAAATCAATTGCATGCAGCAGTGGTAGAACTTATAGCAATGGATGATGCAGACATAAAATATTCTACTGTACAAAACTGGTATCCAGGAAATGCAGAGGGTGTAGGTGGTGTTTTCAACTTTGTAACCAAAAGAGGAATTTGCTATAAAAACGCAAAAATATCTTGGACACAAGTAGAGACAGGTTCTGCTGTAACTTGGAAATATCCTTCTTGTATTTTGAAAGGTGATAATTCTATTGGAGAATTTTTCTCGGTAGCGGTTACCAATAATTTACAACAAGCCGATACAGGTACAAAAATGATTCATCTTGGAAAAAACACCAAGAGTACCATTATTGCAAAAGGAATATCTGCAGGAAAGAGTAACGGAAATTATAGAGGATTAGTGAAGATATCTAAAGGAGCTACTGGCTCAAGAAATTTCTCGCAATGTGATTCTTTATTAATGGGAGATAAATGTGGTTCGCACACTTTCCCATATATTGAAGTGAAGAATAATTCTTCCAAAGTAGAACATGAAGCAACTACTTCAAAAATTGGAGAAGACCAAATATTCTACTGTAACCAAAGAGGAATTGGAACAGAAGCAGCAATCGCACTAATCGTAAATGGTTATTGCAAGGATGTACTCAACCAATTACCAATGGAGTTTGCAGTAGAAGCACAAAAATTATTAGAAATCAGCCTAGAAGGTTCAGTAGGTTAAAAATACCAAAATGTTAAAGATAAACAACTTAAAAGCAGGAATTGAAGACAATCAAATCCTTAAAGGAATAAACCTTGAAATAAAAGCAGGGGAAGTACACGCTATTATGGGGCCAAATGGTTCGGGTAAAAGTACACTTGCATCTGTAATTGCAGGGAAAGAAGAATATGAAGTGGAAGGTGGAGAAATAGATTTTGAAGGAGCCGATTTATTGGATCTTACTCCAGAAGAAAGAGCACACAAAGGAGTGTTTTTATCTTTTCAATATCCTGTAGAAATTCCAGGAATCTCAGTTTCAAACTTCATAAAAACTTCTATTAACGAAAGAAGAAAAGCGGCAGGTTTAGAGCCTATGCCAGCTAAGGAATTATTGAAAAAGTTGAAAGAGAAAATGGAATTATTAAGTATCGATAAAGGATACCTTTCCAGAAATATGAATGAAGGATTCTCAGGTGGAGAAAAGAAAAGAAATGAGATTTTCCAAATGGCAATGTTGGAACCAAAACTTTCTATCTTAGACGAAACAGATTCAGGTTTAGATATTGACGCACTTAGGATTGTTGCTAATGGCGTAAACAAGCTTAGAAGTGAAGATAACGCAACTATCGTAATTACACATTACCAAAGATTATTAGACTACATTATTCCTGACTTTGTACATGTACTTTACAAAGGTAGAATTGTAAAATCAGGAGGAAAAGAATTAGCCTTAGAATTAGAGGAAAAAGGATACGATTGGATAACTAAAGAAGCAGATAAAAAGTGGGCTTAATAAATAACATAAAATCTTATTCTGAAACTCTGAATTTGAGTGCAGAAAAAAAGGGCTTATTAAACTCTTTTTTAGAAAGCGGATTTCCTACAACTAAGGATGAAGACTGGAAATATACTTCTTTAAAAAAGATTATTGCAAACGATTATTCTGTTGAAGAAAAAGGAAATGATATTGACGCAACTGAAATAGCTAAATATTCTTTAGACTTTGAAAATCAACTTATTTTTGTAGATGGAAAACTTATTTCATCTCCTCAAATTGAGGGGGTATCAATTAGTGGTTATTCTGATTTTGAAAGCAGGAATAATGATGCAATTATGAACTTAAACGCATCAATTTGTAGTAATGGGTTTAGCATTACGGTTGATAAAAATACGGTTGTAGAACAAGCGATAGAAATTCTGTTTTTTACAACTACTGAAAACAATTTTTCACAATACAGAAACTTGATTATTGTGGGCGATAACTCTGAAGTAAAGTTTGTAGAAAGAATACAAAATTTAAATGGGGCTGTATCATTTGTAAATTACTTTACACGAATCAACTGTGCTAAAAACACAAATGTGGAATTCAATAAAATACAAAATAACACTTCAAAGTCTATACTCATTGACAATGTTGATGTGTACCAAGAAAATGATTCTACTTGTGATGTAAATACCTTAATTTTTGGAGGTAGTTTTACCAGAAACAACCTTAACTTTGAACAAAACGGAACAAATTGCGAAAGTAATATGAATGGAGTTTCTGTTTTGGATGACAAGCAGTTTGCGGACAATCATACTTTTGTCGATCATAAAAGTGCACATTGCAGAAGTAATGAAATGTACAAAGGTGTTTATTTAGGAAGTTCGAAAGGAGTGTTTAATGGGAAGATTATGGTTCGCCCTGACGCTCAAAAAATTGATGCTTTCCAATCGAACAATAACCTTTTACTAAGTGAAGATTCTACCATTGACAGCAAGCCACAATTGGAGATTTATGCGGATGATGTGAAGTGTAGTCATGGCTGTACTATTGGGCAATTGGATGATGAAGCACTTTTCTATATGAGAAGTAGAGGAATTGGAGTTGAAGAAGCAAAAGCAGTATTAACCTATGCATTTGCATCAGAAGCAATTGATAATATCACGGTTTCGAAAGTACGATTAGTAGCACAAGAATTATTAGCAAAAAAACTAAATGTTGATTTAGATTTTAGTTTATAAATGTTGGATATAAACAAAATACGAGCACAATTTCCTATCCTAAACCTAAAGGTAAATGGAAAAGAGTTGGTGTATTTTGATAATGGAGCTACTACCCAAAAGCCACAAGCGGTAATTGATGCTGAAGCTAATTACTATGCAAATGAAAACGCCAATGTACATAGAGGGGTTCATTTTTTAAGCGGATTGGCAACCGATAAATTTGAAGAAACTAGAAACACTATTCAATCTTTTATTAGCGCTAAGCACAATCATGAAATTATCTTTACTAAAGGAACTACTGATTCCATTAACCTAGTTGCAAACGGATTCAGAACACTTTTAAATAAAGGAGATGAAATCATCATTTCGGAAATGGAGCACCATTCCAACATTGTGCCTTGGCAAATGTGTTGCGAGCAAAGTGGTGCTACTTTAAAAGTAATTCCTTTATTGAATAATGGAGGTTTGGATATGAATGAATTTGAAAACCTGCTTTCTGAAAATACAAAACTAGTAGCCGTTACTCATATTTCCAATGCACTGGGGACAATAAATGATATTGAAACTATCATTGCAAAATCGCATAGCTTTGGTGCAAAAGTAATGATTGATGGAGCACAAGCAGCTTCTCATATTACTTTGGATATGCAAAAACTGGATGCTGATTTCTATTGTTTTTCTGCACACAAGATGTTTGGACCAACAGGAGTTGGAGTGCTATACGGAAAAGAAGATAGTTTAAACGCATTACCTCCTTACCAAGGTGGTGGGGAAATGATAAAGGAAGTAAGTTTTAAAAAAACTACTTACGCTTGTTTACCCCATAAATTTGAAGCAGGAACACCTAACATTGCTGGCGTAATTGCTTTTAAAGCTGCCATTGATTTTATAACTAATTTAGGAGTGGAAACAATTGCAAGATATGAAGATGAACTCTTACAATACGCAACAACCGAAATACTAAAAATTGAAGGAGTAAAAATTTACGGAACAGCTAAAAATAAATCAGGAATCATATCCTTTAATATTGAAGGGTTACATCCTTATGATATTGGTATGATAGTTGATAAAATGGGAGTGGCTATCCGAACAGGGCACCATTGCACTCAACCTATTATGCAGAAGTTTAATATTCCTGGAACAGCAAGAATTTCAATAGCAGTTTACAATACTAAAGCTGAGGTTGATGTATGTATTAATGCAATTAAAAAGGCAAAACAGATGTTATCATAATGGAAACACTTAAAGATATACAAACTGAAATTGTTGAGGAATTTGAGATGTTTGACGATTGGATGCAGAAATACGAATACCTTATTGATTTAGGGAAAGAGTTAGCACCAATTGAAGAGCAATACAAAATAGAAGATAACTTAATAATAGGATGCCAAAGTAGGGTTTGGCTACATGCTGAAAAGCAAGATGGGCAAATTATATATACAGCCGATAGTGATGCAATAATGACAAAAGGAATTATTGCAATATTAATAAGAGTACTTTCAGGACAAAAAGCAGCAGACATAATACATGCCGACTTAAGCTTTATCGATACAATTGGCTTAAAAGAACAATTATCAGCAACCAGGGCAAACGGATTAGTTTCAATGATTAAAAAAATGAAGCTATACGCCTTGGCTTATCAAAATTAAAAAAATGAAAACAGAAGAAGAATTACAAAAAATAGGAGAAGAAGTAGTGGAGGTAATCTGTGAAATTTACGATCCTGAAATTCCTGTAAATATTTACGCTTTAGGGCTTATTTATGATGTAGAAGTAAGTGAGGAATGTGATATAAAAATCACTATGACTTTAACTTCCCCTAATTGCCCAGTTGCCGAAAGTTTACCTGTTGAAATTGAGGAAAAAGTAAAGGTAATTCCTGCAGTAAAGAAAGTAGTAGTTGAAGTTGTATTTGAGCCTACTTGGACGAAAGATATGATGAGTGAAGAAGCAAAACTAGAACTAGGAATGTTATAATTATGAGTGGAGAAATTGTAAATAGAGTAGCCAATAGTAGTTTAATCACTATTGACTTGGCGGATTACGCACCAATAAAATCTATTGCAGTTTTAGAAGTTAAGGATTTTCTTTTTCAAGGGATTATCCTAAAAGAAAAAGAATTCCGAACAAGTTTAAAAGAGTTTGATTTCTCTATCTACCAAGACAAAACTGTAGCCATAAATTGTAGCTCGGATGCCATTGTGCCTATGTGGGCTTTTATGTTGGTTACTTCTTACCTTAAGGGTATTGCTAGCGAAATCCATTTCGGTAAAAAAGAGGATGTCTTTCAACAAATTTTTACTACTAATATTGATGTCATTGACCCTTCTGAATTTGAAGGTAAAAAAGTGATTGTGAAAGGTTGTGGGCAAATCCCTTTGAGCGCTTCACTATATATGGCAATTACCAAAAAGTTGCAAAACACAGTAAGTAGTCTAATGTTTGGGGAAGCTTGTTCGGCTGTTCCTGTTCTGAAAAATAAATAATGAATAAAAATATTCAACATATAAATACTCAGATTTATGAGTATAAACAAGCAGTTGTCAATCATCCTTTATATAACCAGTTAAACACCATTGAGGATGTCCAAAATTTAATGGAGATTCATGTATATGCTGTTTGGGATTTCATGTCTTTATTAAAAGGTTTACAAATTGAGCTTACATGTACAACCTTACCTTGGAAGCCCATTGGAAATACGAAAATAAGAAGACTAATCAACTCAATAGTTTTGGAAGAGGAAAGTGATGTAGATTCTGCAGGGAATCCTTCTTCTCATTATGAAATGTATTTGGACGCCATGAAAGAATGTGGGGCTAATACCAGTGATATTGACAAGTTTGTTAATAGCGTTTCAGATTTAAACTTACCTAAAGTAAATATAGCTATTGACTCATTTTTAGCAACTACATTTGATATTCTAAATAGTGGGGAGGCGCATAAAATTGCAGCAGCCTTTACTTTTGGTAGGGAGGATTTAATACCAGATATGTTTACTGCTATTGTAAATGATTTGAGTAAAGAACATAAACTTAATAAGTTTGTTTACTACCTAGAAAGACACATAGAATTAGATGGAGGAGAGCATGGCCCTTTGGCTTTGGAACTTATTAGTAATTTATGTGGAGAGGACGAGCAAAAATGGAAAGAAGTAGAAGAAACTGCTATTGCCTGTTTAGTGGCTCGTAAAGAGTTATGGGATCTGGTTTTAAAAGGGATTAGGTAGATTCGTTTAAATAAAGGTTTTTTTAAAACTCTATTTATTTTCACTAACATAACCATTATTTTTTAAGGGGTTACACTCAGTTTTTTGTAGTATTGCATATATGCAACTAGTTGTGTTCCATTATAACTAAGCAATAAACAATGATAAAATTCTTTAGAAAAAAACGATACGACCTTATGGAAAACAAGGAAACTGGAAAGTATTTTAAGTATGCTATTGGCGAAATTGTACTTGTAGTTATTGGGATAATGATTGCTCTTTCAATTAACAATTGGAATGAAAATCGAAAATTAGATGAAATTAAACAAATCTACTATCATCAATTAGAAAAAGATTTGGAAAGTGAAATTCAAAATCTAAATTCGAGAATAATTGAATTAAATGAAAGTATTGACTCATATAATACTTATAAAGAATACACCAAAAACTCAAATTTGAAGTTAGTTGAAATTATCCAAGCTATTAATAAAGTTGAAATTAACTGGAAATACTTATACTTTTATTCTAATACTATTGAAACTCTAGAATTAACAGGAGATATTAAGCTTATACCTCCCATTTTAAGAACAAAATTAATTGGGTTAAGACGCATGCAAGAATCATTAATTACAATAGCTAATAGCAATGACAATATCTACTTTATCGGTTTAGAAAAGGCTGGAGATTTAGGGTTTAGTAGTTCGCTTGATAAATCCAATAAAGTTATTGAACAGAAAATAAAACAGAATTACCTAGATATTATTCTAACAATGGAATCGAGTTTAGGTCTTAAGAATTTTACAGAGAAAATTAAAACCCAAAGATTAAAAACCCTGTTGGAAGAAGTTGAGGAATTAAAAATCTTAGTAGGACAAGAATTAGAAAGATAACTAAATAAGTATCTTTTTTATACTCACAATATCACAAAAAAAATTGTCTTAGCGAACTTTGCCTGCAATTGTGGCTATCTCTTTCTAGATTGCTTCATTTTATTTGCAATGACAAGAACAGAAAAGGGACTGAAGATCTTTCGGCTTGCGCTCAAGATGACAACATTTTTAGTTACTAGTTTTTTGTCTAAAATCTTATATCTAAAAGTGTAACGGTCAAGCCTCTATTTTTTACTTCCCTGCTTCAAAAGTTTTAATGGAATGCTCTATTGATTGATTGATTTGGTTCAATTCTCTGGCTGTAAAATCACGATACTCCCCAACAGGAATATCCAAGTTGATATTCATAATACGAACTCTCTTTAGTTGCCTTACATTATATTCCAAGTGCTCACACATCCTTCTAATCTGACGGTTAAGCCCTTGAGTTAAGATAATCTTGAATTTCTTTTTATCCATTTGCTTTACAAAACACTTACGGGTAACGGTATCCAAAATTGGCACACCACTTCCCATAGCTTCAATAAATTCTTTGGTTATTGGCTTACTAACGGTTACTTCATATTCTTTTTCGTGATTGTTTCTGGCACGCAAAATTTTGTTTACAATATCCCCATCATTGGTTAAAAAGATAAGTCCTTCTGAAGGTTTATCCAATCTTCCGATAGGGAAAATACGAGTAGGATAGTTAATATAATCAATAATATTATTCTTTTCTCGCATCTGGTCGGTCGTACAAACAATCCCAACAGGTTTGTTAAAAGCAATGTATACCATCTTCTTCTTTTTGGCTCTGTGTACTACCTTTCCGTTCACACTTACCTCATCTTCTTCCGATATTTTAGTTCCCATAAGCGGAACCTCACCATTTATCTTAACTCTTCCTTGTTCAATTAACTTGTCAGCTGCTCTTCTGGAACAGTAACCAATTTCCGATAGGAACTTATTTATTCTTGTCAAATTTGTATCACTCATAATTGTGGCAAAAATACGCTAAAATATTGTTAACATCTCACTTTAAAAATTGATAAACCTAAATATTGTAGAACACTCTGTTTCATTACATTTGCAACAAATAAAAATAAAACAATGACTAAGAAAATTTTATCAATCGTAATGGCAGGATTTTTCTCATTTTCAGCAATGGCTGATGAGGGAATGTGGTTGCCACAACTCTTGCAAGCAATGAACGAAAGCGACATGCAAGCACATGGTCTTCAACTTACTGCTGAAGATTTATATTCTGTAAATAACTCATCACTTAAGGATGCAATTGTATCATTAGGTGGTTTCTGTACAGGTGAAATGATTTCATCAGAAGGGTTAATGTTAACCAATCACCACTGTGCATTTGGTTCTATCCAAGAACATTCAAGTGTTGCTAATGACTATATAAAAGATGGTTTCTGGGCTATGAGCCGTGATGAAGAACTAGCAAATGAAGGCTTAACAGCATCATTTTTAGTAAGCATTGATGAGGTAACTGCTCGTGTATTAGCAGAACTTACTGATGATATGACTGAAAAAGAAAGATCAACAAAAATCAGAGAAATCTCAAAAACTATTGTTGATGAGAAAACAGAAGGGACACACTACACAGCAAGAATCAAATCTTTCTTTGGTGGAAATGACTTCTATATTATGACTTACGAAACATTTAAAGATGTTCGTTTAGTTGGTGCTCCACCATCAGCAATCGGTAAATTTGGTGGTGATACTGACAACTGGATGTGGCCAAGACATACTGGTGATTTTGCACTTTACAGAATTTACTGTGCTCCTGACGGAACGCCAGCTGAATACTCAGTAGAGAATGTTGCTTACCAACCAAAACATCATTTACCTATCCAATTGGATGGTGTTGATAATGGTGACTATACTATGATTTTCGGTTTCCCAGGAAGTACTGACAGATACTTAACTTCTTTTGGAGTACAACAAGCTTTAGACATTACAAACCCAACTACTGTTGATATCCGTGATGAGAAATTAGCGATTATGAAAGATGGAATGAATGCTTCTAAAAAAGTAAAAATTCAGTATGCTGCAAAATATGCTCAAACTTCTAACTACTGGAAATACTTTATTGGTCAATCAAAAGGATTGAAGTCAATGAGAGTT
>Ga0308021_10001518_pt1 | contig 10605 bp, 5 predicted proteins | sample Neamet351_FD_201296 | JGI IMG/M metagenome (GOLD analysis project Ga0308021, IMG submission 201296) | Marine microbial communities from water near the shore, Antarctic Ocean - #351 | ecosystem: Environmental > Aquatic > Marine > Unclassified | place: Southern Ocean | collected 2014-10-02
CAGCAGCAGCAGCAGCAGCAGCAGCAGCAGCAGCAGCAGCAGCAGCAGCAGCAGCAGCAGCAGCAGCAGCAGCAGCAGCAGGAGGAGGAGGAGGAACAGCAGCACCAGCAGCACCACCAGCAGCAGCAGGACCACCAGCAGCAGCAGCAGCAGCAGCAGCAGCAGCAGCACCTCTCTTGCGAGGTGCGCTCGGTGGAGCAAACAACAGACGGCAAGCATACCATGTTTGTGGTTCACGTGCGCGCGGGGAGCACATATGCCTGGGTGGTCAAGGCTCGCTACTCTCAATTCCGGGCATTCCGCTCAGTGGTGAAGCGCGAGGTCCCCGGCCTTCCTTTCCCTGGCAAGCTATTCAAGGGCGGCATGTCGCGTGCAGACTGGGAGCGGAGGCGGTGCGAGTTGGGGCAATATATGCGCGAGCTGCTCCACATCGAGCGCACTCGCGCACCGCTCTCGCTCAGCTCTCGATTTGCGCTTTACTCCTTCCTGCGCGTGCCCGCAGATTGCCCGTTGCGCGTGCAGCTAAGCAGGGAGGCAGGCATAGTGCGCCCGCGCGATGGCAGGGGCGCTGCTCTGGCGTGCGTGGACAGTGGAAGCGGTGCTGCTGCGCGGCATGCCGGTGCGGGGGCACGGCGATCTTCCGTGGACGGGTATGCGGCTGGGAGCGCAAGAGCAGGCGCGACGGCGGCAACCGCGGCCTGTGCAACAAGCGGGAGCAGCGGCGGCGCAGCCGCTGCACCTTCCAAACCTCTGCGCGGCGGTGGCGGAGCGCGCCGGCCGCGCAGCTCCTCGTTCCCCTTCGCACGGATGCGTATAGCCGACGATGAGGAGGATGATGAAGAGGATGCTCTGATACTTGCGGGTGCCAACGGCGAAGGCAGCTTCGGCGGGAGCGCGGTGATTCGGGGCGGGGACACCGACACGAGCGGGCCGCGAGTCGCGGAGATCGTACGCGTTCTGTCGCCGTGCCCCGAGAGCGTGGCGCGCAACGCGCTGCTGGCATGCGGTGGCGACGTGGAGGAGGCCATCATGTGCATCACGAACGCGCGCCATGCCGTGGTCAGTGCGCTGATGGGAAGGGGGTTCGACTTCGAAGACGTCGAGGCGGCGATGGAAGCTTGCGGTCACGACGAGGCGCGTGCTGAGAGCATGCTCCGGCAGCAGCAAGAGCAAGGAGAGGACGGTGGCAGTGGTGAAGAGCAAGGGCAGGAAAATGGCGAAGAGGGGAGGGGGGTCCCGCGCTTGCTCGTGACGACGGGTGCTGCGATCCCACTGGACGCCGAGCTCGCACTTGGCATCAGCGCCGATACGATCCCTGTGGGCATCCCGGTCACACCTGGGGGGACGCACGATGCCTCGGCGTCTTTATTGCCGTCTTTCTCTTCGTCTTCACTTTGGTCAGCAGCAGCACCGCCCTTGCATCAGGCGGGTGGCCCATTTCAAGAGGGCATCGGCATGCTGCAGCGCGCGACGAGCGCAGAAGCGCTGCTGGCAGCGCTACAGCAGCTGGAAGCGGCGGTTTGCGCGCCGCGTCCTGTGGACGGCGCTGCAACGGCAGCAGCGCGCACGCTGCTCATCCGTACGGCGGGGCGACGCCATGCCGTACTGAGTGGAGCTGCTCATGACGGCAGCCGAGCTGGCGGTGCAGCGGCGGCAGCGGTTGCCGAGGATGCGCTCGCATGGGATGACCGCGTAAGCCGTCAGTACGGCCGAGTGCTGGGGTACTTTTCCGCAGCGCTGGACGAAGGTGGTTCAAAGCGCATGCAGGGGTCGATGGTGGCAGGCTGGGATGATGGGTCTGCTAGCGAAGGAAGCGACCAGGACGGCGGGGATGAGGACGAAGCAAAGATGCAGGTCGCGACATCGCAGCTCAGCACATCGTGGCCGTCGCACAGCGCGGGGGCACTCATGCTTCTATCGCAGCGCCCAGCACCGCAGCGAGGTCGCGCGCAGGCCCAGAGCAAACTCGAAGGAGAACGCCAACGCTCGTCATCGCCGCCGCCATCGTATCTTTCAGCTGTGGGGGACAGCCCACCATGTGCAAGCGCGCCACCCGCAGAGCACATGCGCATGCTGCCGCAATGAACCCTCTGTGGACTTGAATTTAATTAAATCTACCCATCCCGCATTTACTTATGAAGGCGCGTCCCCTCTCTAAGTACACATAAAAACGAACGTTCAACGTTCAAACAACAACAACAACAACAACGATCAACGAGATCAACGATCGATCGAGTGATCGAGTGGTTAGTGGTTATAACCCTGTGTGTGAGTACGATTATAATAGCTTATAGAACGCCTTCAGCTGTATTAGGAGCATAAAGCTTATGCGGACACGGGACGCGGGGTGCGCTTGTCGGGCCAACGCTAACTCGCACAGCACATGCTTATTGGTGCACGTTGAAGCTTAGTACTTGCTTGTGCTAGTGCTTGTCGTACACTGTCGCTGTGAGCCAGCGGCGCCCACAACGGCGTATTGCACACCACATGCCCGTCGCACACGTCAAGCGCTGTCGCGCGCTCCAAGTTCCAGGCATACCACTCGTCTGCCATCCTCACAGGCGCTGATCGGCTTGCATCTTGTCGAGGTTGGCGATATGTGTGTAAAATTGCTCCTTCGATACCTGCTTCAGGCCGTTTCGATTGGCGCGCCAGACGCAGCAGCCCACGATCAGAAAAAGTCCAACAAGGCCCACCACGATGCCGTTTGCATGGGACATACCTCGCGGCCGGCACCGTGAGCGCGTTGCGGACCCCAACTTTCGGGCGGGTCCGTGGATTGTCTTTGTCAAATTGAAACGAGCGGAGAGACCCAAGAGCCGTTGAAGACTGTGCCCATGGTCAGCTGACACCAAAAAGAGGGCAAGTCACATTGGCCGCTGCACGGCGCCATCACGAGGTGGAGGCGACACAAAACGCACAACGCAGTGAATGACAAAACCTTTGGTGCATAACTTACCTCCTTGCACGGCGTTGTGGCAGCCTCGCCCATGCGCCCATGGGCGATTCATTTAAACGAGACAAGAGTAACGAAGGCGCGACTGGTACGATGATGCGATGGAGACGTGGAGACGGGAGAGAGTAAAGGGCAGAATCCCAGTGGACAATCTTATTTAAAAACGCTTATAGAGGTAGGAAGAGAGCTCGCGTGCCTGTCTTCGCTAGCGTTGAGCGCGCGCCGCGCGGTCACGGTCATCTGGCTGCGGCGTTGGCTAAACACACAGCACGCCGGCACCACCCGACCACCCCCTGAACCATGCTCCGCCCCTCCGCCCCTAGCTGCTTGCCACCCTTTCTTCACGTGCTTACTGGTTTCACTGAGCGCCCTTGAAGGCAGCCTCCAGCGCGGCCTCGGTCTCCCGGCACTTCTGAAACTTGTTGTCGTTCTCCTGGAGGCAGCGCTGGTGCTCCGCGAACTCGCGGTGCACCTTCGCGTCAAGCTCCTTCATCCTGTGGCGGGCGGGGCAGCGGAGAAAGAAGGTGAGCGCACGCAGGATCGCGCGCGCAGAGCGGCGGTGCGTGCGGGGGCAGCGAAGGTGCGAAACGCCCGCTATCGACGAGCGATCACGCGCGCGGGGGGGATGGCGGGGTGGAGTGCCGCTGCCGTTGCGCGCAGCGTGGGGGTCGCGCATACTCACACGCCGAGGGAGCAAGTGGCCACCGCCTCGCCCGCGCCAAGGCAGGCCTCGGGGTTGCGGTCCGCCTTCTTGCACTCCAAAAACGCGCGGTTCGGCTCGGCGCAGCCGCGGCCGATGAACTTGGCCGCCGCCATGAGCACTTCTGAGGTTGTCGATCCCACTTCCATCGTCACACGACAGGAGCGAGCTTTGGCGTGCAGGGCTTGGAGACACTCGTTCTCACAGCGCAGAGTTGAACTTCAACAAAACGCTGACAGGTCTGCACCAGCTACGCTGCCCCCCCCCGCGCGCCTGGTGCGCGCTGCGCTCTGCCCCCCCCGCGTGCCTGCTGCGCTTTGTTATGTAACGTAATATTATGCTGCACCGCCCCTCACACCGCCATCCCGCTGCTACTTCAAGCTGCGCTCGTTCTCATGGCTGCTGACGAACCCTTTCACGGTCGCTGGGTCCCCTCGCCGGGGTTGAAGGCCGCGCCCGAGCCCGCAGTGGAGCCCCAGCCCCAGTCGTGGGAGTGCGGCGGCACAGCGCACCTGCTTCCGGCGGAGCGCGCGCGCGCGAGCTTCGACACGAACAAGCTCACCTTCGTCATCGACGGCAGCGCGAAGAAGACCGTCAAGAAGCGCTGGATCTGGGCCGAAGGCGAGGGTTATGACAACTCCAAGAACATGGTGCTGACCCGCCCGGAGACGCACCGGCAGCACCTGCAGCGCTTCATCGAGATCCACGGCAAGTACACCTCCTTCGAGCGCGAGGGCGGCCCCTACATCCCCACGGCGCAGGAGGTCATGATGATGACCAACGCCGCGCGCAACCAGGGCGCCATGGGGCTGCATTACGGCGCGTTCACGCCCACGCTGCTGTCGCAGGGCACGGACGCGCAGCGCATGGAGTGGCTGCCCGCCGCCATGCAGCTGAAGATCACCGGCTGCCTCATCCAGACGGAGCTGGGGCACGGCAGCAACGTGCGCGGCCTGCAGACCACGGCGGAGTACGACCCCAGCACGGAGGAGTTCGTGCTGAACACGCCCACGCTGCGCAGCATGAAGTGGTGGCCCGGCGGGCTGGGCAAGACGGCCACGCACGGCTGCCTCTACGCGCAGCTGCTGCTGGGCGGGGTGGAGTTCGGCTTCCACGTCTTCGTGCTGCAGCTGCGCGACGAGCACCACCGGCTGCTGCCGGGCATCGAGACAGGCGAGGTGGGGCCGAAGATCGGCGACAACTTCACCGAGACGGGGTACCTCCGGCTGCGCGACGTGCGCATCCCGCGCGACTGGATGCTGATGCGCAACCAGGAAGTGACGGCGGAGGGCGCGTACGTGAAGAAGGGCGGCGCCAAGAAGAAGAAGCAGCAGCAGGGCGACGACGCGGCAGCGGGCAAGGACGCGGCGCCGCCGGCCAAGAACGTCTCGCAGTACTCCACCATGCTCGCCATCCGCGCGGGGCTGGTGCAGGGCGCGGGGTACCGCCTGGCGCAAGGCGTGGCCATCGCCACGCGCTACTCCTGCGTGCGGCAGCAGGGCTTCGTGGACACGGCGGGGCCGCAGGACCGCACGGCGCCCGAGCGCGTCGTGATGGACTACCAGAACCAGCGCTACCGCCTGCTGAAGCAGCTGGCGATCAGCTACGCCTACGTCTTCACTGGGCAGTGGATGCAGCAGCTGCTGGCCAAGGCGGGCTCCAGCGGCAGCTTCTCGCTGGCGCCGGCGGGCGAGGGCAAGAAGCCGGAGAAGACGGCGGAGCAGGCGGCCGCGGAGGCCGCCTCCGCCGACCTCATGCCCGAGCTGCACGCCTCGTCCGCGGGGCTCAAGGCCATGTGCACGTTCGAGGCGGCGCAAGGGCTGGAGGACTGCCGCAAGTGCTGCGGCGGGCACGGCGTGCTGCTCGCCGCGGGCGTGGGCGCCATGGCTGCGGACTACGCCACGTACAACACCGCGGAGGGCGACCGCATCCTGCTCGAGCTGCAGACCTCCAAGTTCCTCATGAAGCAGTACCAGGCGGCGCTGCGCGGCGAGGAGCTCATGGGCACCGCGCGCTACCTCGCGAGTCTGCGGGAGCATCACGCGGCACCCGCAGACGCCGCGGCGGCGCTCAGCGCGCGCCGCTGCCCCGCGGCCGCCGCGCCGTCGGCGTTCCTCGACCTCGCAACGTTGCGCGGCGTGCTCGCGCACCGCGCGCTGCTCGCCGTCGCCACGGCGGGCGGGCGCATGGCGGAGGAGGCGGCGCGCGCTGGCGCCACGGCCGACGGCGCTATGAACGAGTGCGCCATCGACCTCGTCGGTGCCTCTCGCGCCCACTGCCACCTCATCATCTTCAGCGCTTTCGAAGAGCAGGCCACGGCTGCCGCCGCGGAGGATGCCGCCGTGGGGCGCATCCTCGTCGCGGTGTGCGCGCTCTTCGGCTGCATCACGCTGCTCGAGAACCTGGGCGACGTGGTGGGGCACCTCGACGTGGCGCAGACAGGCGCGTGTCGCGCGGCGCTGCGGCAGCTGCTCGGCGTCGTGCGCGCGGACGTGGTGCCCCTCATGGACGCCTTCGAGTTCCCGGACAACGCACTCAACTCCGCCCTGGGGCGCCGCGACGGCAACGTCTACGAGGCGCTGTTCTCGAGCACGAAGCTCAACCCCATCAACGACCCTGCGAACGAGCCCTTCGACGGCTACAAGGAGGTGCTGCGCCCGGTGCTCGACCTCGAGTTCATCAAGGACCACGCCGAGCTGGTGCGCCAGGGCCCGATCGGGGCGCCGGCCGGCACGTCGAAGCTCTGATCAGAAAAGAGAGGCGCTCCTCCTCCTCGGCGAAGACAGATGCGCCAGAGGAAAAGGCAAAGAAGTGCAGGAAAAGAGAGGCAAGAGAGAGAGGAGAGAGAGAGAGCGCGCGTTGAGGGTCGCTAGAGAGAGAAAAGATGACAAAGAAGAAGACAAAACTCGGAGAAGAAACGAAAGACGCAAGACACAGACACGGCCGCAATAATTGTAGGTAAGCTTGGAAGGGTGCGTGCATAAGTAAGTATTGTATAGTAAGATTACTTACTTGTAAAAAGAAATATGCCATTAAAAACAAGCTTGTGCGAAGTACCTAACTTAGGTAAGTAAGTACAAGTAAGTAATAAGTAAGTAAGTAAGCTTATAAGTAGTGCGAACGCTTTTATAAGAGACACAGCTCTGCTCAATGTCTCACAATGACAGTGGCAGCATCGCCCAATCAGGTTTTACCCTGATCTCCAATGATCAGGTTTTACCCTGATCTCTCATGTCTCATGTCTCATCTTTCTGATCTTCTCGTTCTCGTTCTTATTCTCAACTCAATGATGCTGGAAGGACAGAGCGCTGCTTTTGCTGTCGATCTGCTTGAGCAGCTCAGTTGCCGCGCCAATGGAGAGCAGCGCGCCGCCACCCAAGCTGCCGCTCGGTGGTGGTGGTGGTAGCACTTGGTGGGCACTTGGTTGTTGTTGCTGCTGCTGCTGCTGCTGCTGCTGCTGCTGATGTTGTTGCTGCTGCTGCTGCTGTCGCTGCTGCTGCCGCCGCTGCTGCTGCTCCTGCTGCTGCTGCTGCTCCTGCTGCTGCTGCCACCGTTGCTGCTGTTGCCACTGCTGCTGCCGCTGCTGCTGCTGCTGCTGCTGCTGCTGCTGCTGCTGCTGCCGCCGCCGCTGCCCCGCTCCCGTCGCCGCCGCCGCCCCGTTCCGGACCGGACAGTCGCGCGTCTCGTGTCCCCGTTCGCCGCACCGATCGCAGATCATCTGTGGCAGTCCCAGCGATTCCCTAAACGAGACGCGCCCGCTGTGCTTTTTGCCAATCGCATCCTCCATCTTTCGCGGCTCGTCTGGGCGTCCGGCTACTGTGCCGTAAACGGCATCTTTGGTCACATCCACATCGAGCTCTGGGAAGACGAGCCGCAGGCAGCAATCGACGGCTATGGTTTTCCCCGGACCGGCAAATGCGCACAACAGCGCCTTGTGCTCCGCGATGAAGTGCATCGCCCCACCCCAGCGGTACACCATGTACTCCCGGCACCTCCCCTCGCCCATGCAAGCTTGGTGTTTTAAGCAGCCTTGTCCATGCTTCGGTACTCCCGGCACTTCCCCTTGTCCAGACCGTTGGCTCGCTTTGTAGCGCGGGACCTCGCCGACACCACCAAGGACGCGCCACACAACCGAATCGATGACCTCTATCACGCTAGCCAATCTACATGGCCTACCCTGCTTCCCCGATTTCGATGCAGGATGCTTCCGCAGTGTGACCGTAAATGCCTTCAGCAGCACTCGCTGCGCGCGATCGTGACCGATCTCCTCCCATGTCTTGCCAGCGAGCTTTGCTGCGCTGCCGCCACTGCTGCTGTTGCCGCCGCCACCGCCCTTGCGATCCAGCAACATCGAATCTTGCGCAAATTTTGTTCCTGAACGCAACTGCTTTGCGGTGTAGGCGGTGCTGAATCCACCTGGCAATGCGTGCGAGGGCACATGCTGGGGCATTGGCTGCTTTGCCAATTCAAGCGACAGCGCCTTGCGCTGCTCCTTGATCGACGCATCCCTTAGCCTCTTCCCTTCAGCCAGCAGAGCACTCTGCTCCGCCTTGGGTTTCCTTTGCAGCAGGGCATTCACCTTCGCAAATGCACTCGCATATTTGGGGTGCGCCTTGCTTGCTTCCTGGTATCGAGATCGAACTACCAGGACCGTGTTCTGCAGCACCTTCAGGCGCCCTGCGATCGCTGCGGGGTCCTCCGCCCCCGCTTGCCCCTGCGCCGCCTTTGCGTGCCCCCAAATCACCTTCCGTCTCGAGATGTCAACTTCAACTTTGCGGTCGACCAGGTCGATCGCAAACCCCCCCCGAGCCGCGCCCACAAACGTCACAGTAAACACGCCCGCATGCTTCTCCAAAAAAGCCTTGAAACCACCCCAGCAGTTACTCAGATAGCTGGCCGCCTTCGCGCATTTTGGCGACTGTTGAGCTCCGACCGACTTCGCCAGTGCAACATCTATCTGAGACAGCGCCGTTGCAACTGAAATCTGACCATCGCCTTGTTCGCGGATCACGAGCACAACCGCCTTCAGAAGCGCGTGCCGGCTCATTTCCTTGCCAAGCGTTTGCCATGTCCACAAATTTTGGCCCCTTGCAAAATCCCGCTGTTTGCGCATTGAGTTCTGCGGGGCAGTCGGGTCATGGGCATCGTGTGCTGCAGCAGCGGCTTCTGCAGCGCTGAGCGCTTTCGACAGCGCGTCCACCTTCGGCGGATTCAGCTCCAAGGCGACGCTCAGATCGGCGTACGCCTGGCTAAGCCGCCGCGCATCTCGATGGCTGTTAGTGAGCTCACCAAATTTGGTGCAGATCTCTGCACGCTGATAAAGCGCTTCCAGTCCACCCTTTTGCTGCTGCACCAACCTCTCGCAGCTGGCCAGACGCGCCGTCAAATCCGGGCGCGTCATTCCCGGAGCTGCTAGGGGTTGGGGTTTGGTCCCTGCAGCATTGCCCCCGCCCGACAGCTGCTGTCTCGGCTGCTGCTGCTGCTGCTGCAAACTTGGCTTCTGCAAACTTTGCTGCTGCTGTTGCATCATGTGCGCAACGCCCTGGGGCGCTTTCATAGGGGTTTGGGTAGGGGGTCGCGCTTTCGCGGCCGACGGCGGCTTTGCACTTGTTTCGACGCTGTCATCAAAATCGAGGGCAGCGAGCGCGATAGACACCGCAGCAGTCTCGCCGATCTCCTCCGCGTAAATCTGCGCACGTCCCTCCTCCCGCGCCGCGCTCACCGCGGCCTGGAGCCCTGCGGCTGCTTCTGCGCGCGCTTCGGCACGGACAGCCTCCAGCATCGCCGCCTCCGACACTGCCGCAGCAGTTGGCTTGGGACGCCGCTGACGCGTTGCCCCCGAAAGCTCTGCGAATGCGGTGAGGAGCATTTTACGTGGTCCCAGCTTGACGCCAAGCTCCTTGAGATCAGCGTCGTCCACCTTTGCAGCACTCTCCAGGGTCAGCTCCGCCTCATCCACCAGCAGTGGTGCCCACTTATCCAGACCGCGCTCGCGCAGGAACGCACCGAAGTCGGCAATAGCGGCGCCGCCACCGCCGCCACCCCTAGCATCTCCGCCGCCGCCGCCACCACCACCACCACCACCACCACCGCCGCCACCAAAACTTCCCCAGCCACCATCACCACCACCACCACCACCACCACCAATACGTGCAGGCGGCAGCGAAGGTGCAGTGGCGGCAAAAAGAGCGCCGCTCGTGTCGCTGGAGCCGGCAGAGTCGTCGCAGCCTGCGTCCAGCGCAGCATCGAGCCGCTCGCCAATTGTTTTGCCACCGCCCATCACTTCGCCCGTCATGAAGAAGGCTGGCAGCTGCTGCTCGCCTTCGAGCACCGCACTTCCGCCGGGCATGGGCGGTGCGAGCCCTGGCGGTGGCCCTCGCCTGGATGCGCCGCCCAATCCCGGAGGGGGGAGCCCAGGTTGCATAAGACGTCTTCCAGGGTGCCCTCTTCCACAGCGCTCCGCTTGCTAGAATTCTAGCTCGGCACAAAATGCAAACCGCCTTAGGTGAAAGCAAGCATGCGAACCGCCTCCGGTCAAGGGCAGAACGCCGAGGCACCCTACCCCATCGGCAAGTGCACGCAACTGTGCATAAAGCTGAAGTTGCCAGACGCCACCGCGGCATGCAATCGGTACATGAACGCGCTGCCCAAACCAACCGTAGGCAAGGACTGCAACACGGGCTTCGCCAAAGGCCGCCTGGCGGGCTGCCTCCGCGCGTGCGGCCACTATGCCAAGATAGCCGCGTTTGCGCCCGACCCGTGCCCCGCGCTCATGAACGAGGTGCGTGTGCCCGCCACGCAGTTCGCCGCGTGCACACTGGGGTATTCTAAAGCTTTCGGGGCGGCGCAGGCGATGATGGAGGCGGCGCTCCACCCCAGCGCTGCCACTGCTGCCGCTGCCACAACTTCCGCTCCACCAGCGGCACACAAGACATGCGCGCAGCGCTGC
>Ga0308021_10001519_pt1 | contig 10605 bp, 10 predicted proteins | sample Neamet351_FD_201296 | JGI IMG/M metagenome (GOLD analysis project Ga0308021, IMG submission 201296) | Marine microbial communities from water near the shore, Antarctic Ocean - #351 | ecosystem: Environmental > Aquatic > Marine > Unclassified | place: Southern Ocean | collected 2014-10-02
TGACTGCAGTTTAAGTGTGCCCACAAAAATAGCTGCATTCCGTGATGACGATATAAATCCTGATCATCACATGGGCGTAATAACACAGTACGATAAGTTGACTGCAGATGTTCTGCGTTTTGAAGTTGAGCTACCAGCTGACATTTCATTTCATGCTGGTCAATTTTTCGTTTTACAGGTGCCAGAGGTAAATGGTTTTCGAGCCTACTCAATGGTGAACTATTCGCCTGGCACGAATAAGCTTGAATTTATTATTAAGAAAAACCCCAATGGTGCATTATCAAAATGGGTGTTCGATTCAGATCGCTCTAACGAAAAGATAGAATTATTTGGCCCATTGGGTCATGCAACGTTCCACCCAGACGAATGCCACGATCTGTTTATGATAGCGGGTGGGTCTGGTATAGCAGGTTTAATGTCAATTCTAGAACATGGACGACAGGTTAATTATTTTAAATACCGCAAAATGTCTCTGTATTTTGGTATTCGCACTCCTGCCGATTTTTTCTTTGCTGAAAGGTTAAGAGCAGTAAAGGCACAATTCCCAGATACTGTTTCAATTAACATCGCTTTCTCTAACGAGCCACCAACAACTGAACAACTCAGTGGTAATGATGGCCTTAATTACGTACAGGGTATGGTTCACGAGCATGCGTTACCAGCAGTATTAGAAGGTGGTGGGAATGTAATGCACTACCTAGCTGGCCCAGCTCCAATGGTGGATGCGTTGATTAGGCCTCTAATCCTTGAATTTAAAATCCCTGTGCACAGGGTACGCTACGATAAATTTAGCTAATTACGGCCCAGAACATATCTGTGTGTTTGTGCGAACAAGCTAGTCATGTGTTTCGTCTAGTTTAGTAAAGTGTGCTTGCTAATTAATGTGTTGGTATATCTTCTTAAACAATAAATTCAATACTATCTACATTTATATCCAGTTTTTTAAACAAAATAATATAGGCTATTGATCCATTAGCGTAGTTATTATACCCCATGCCGACGTACGTGATAGGCATTATCAATCACTTAATTAAATTGAATTATTTTACAAATAACTCTTAAAGGGGTAAACATTAAGGACAGTCTGGTGCAATTACGGTTTGTATTGGATTGAAAGTACTTTGCAAATAGAAAAATAAATAATTTGGAGTATGATCATGAGGAAACAAATTCGCAATATTAAACATAAACTTACAACAGCTGCGCTGGTAATGGGTTTAGCAGCAGCTAGCTCAGTATCTACTGTTAATGCTGCAGTAATTGACTTTGGTAATGTGGGTGACCCCATTGACCTAGTTATAGGTTACCAGCCTTATTACACCGAAGCATGGTCTGGTGTTGTAATGAAGGGTATGAAATTCTACGAGAAGTATTTGCCTGAAGGCTCAACGGTAGAATTCCAAATCGGTTTGGCAGGTGGCGTTATCGTAAACGCGATGCTGGCAGGCAAGCAACATATCGGTTACATGGGTGACATGCCTGCGATCGTTGCAACCACCAAAGAACGTGTTGCAGATGTACGTATTGTCGCGACAGCCGGCTTAGCGCAAGATCAGTGTAATAACATGTTAGTTAGAACCACTGCTCCAGAGTTTGCTAATTCAGATGAAGCTATCCAATGGATGGACGGCAAAACTGTTGCCGTACCCAAAGGTGCTTGTACTGATAGATTTGCACTAGCAGTATTTGAAAAGAAAAACATTAATCCTAAAGAGTATCTGAACCAAAATATCGAAGTTATTACCAGTGGATTTCGAGCTGGAAAACTTGATGCTGCGGCAATCTGGGAGCCAACAGCTTCTCGCCTGGTTGAAGAAGGCTTAGCACGTAAGGTTGCAACTGGCGCGTCAGTAAACGAGAACGACGGCGGCTTCATCGATATGCGTGGTGATTTAATCGACCAACGTCCTGATGTTGTAAAAGCGTGGTTGAACGCTGAGCTTGATGCTCAACTGTTTATGTCTGATCCAGCTAATAACATGGCTATTGTTAAGATGGCCGCTGCTCAAACTACAGGCTTTGATGAATATGTACTTTGGAAGGCAATGGTAGGTAGTACTCCAAAAGCCCAAGGTGGTACAGATGTTCGTAATGAAATGGCATTTGCTATTACGCCAAAAGCGCTAGCTTTGATTACCACGGCGACTACGTTCTTGCATTCAATCAAGACTATTAAGGTTGACACTTTACGTGACAATGCAATCGAGACTAGGTTCACAGAAGAAATTCTTAAAGAGCGTGGCTTAACTGCACCTGTTGGTCAAATGATGGCGCTACCTGATTCAGCTTTCCCTGGTTAAATTATGCGCGAGTAACCAGTGCAAACTAGGCCCTGTGTGATAGTAGCTTAGGTCATTTTAGGCCTAAGCTACAGGCTATAGTCACTGCACCTTAGCTCCACCGTAATGGTGGGGCTAACATTCGAACACAGGTCTTCGAAGTGCCGGCTAGATTCCCTAATGATAATTAATGTATATTAATGGGGTAGTAGGCAGCGCCTAGAGTCGTAATTATCCTCGATAAAGGGCTTCTCGGGCCACTCAAGGATTAACCTATTTATTTAGAGCTGGACACTATGAGTCAATCTAACACGACAATGAACTTGACGATGTATCGCATTTCATCATGGTTAAAGAGCCCAAAGCCGTATTTAATGTTTATCGGTTTTGGCTTCATTCTTTCATTTTGGTATTTATCAGTAGAAGTATGGAAGCTTCCTCGCTTTCAAGATATGCCGGCACTAACTGAGGTTTTTGAAGAGTGGTTTAGTAAGGATCCTTACTACGGTTTGTCTATTTATACCCCCGAATACTATAAGCATATCGGCATTAGCCTTAGACGTATTGGATATGCGTTCTTCTTAGCAACTGCCTTAGGTGTCCCCCTAGGTCTATTTTTAGGCTGGTCACAAAAATTAAGAGAATATATCTTTCCACTATTTGAACTGTTGCGTCCAATTCCGGTGCTTGCATGGGTTCCACTAGCGATCATTATTTTTAGTGGCTCAGAAACCCCCGTTATCTTCCTTACCTTCTTGGCTTCATTTTTCGCCACCACGTTGAATACAATGCTGGGCGTTGAGTCAATAGATGAGGAATACAGTAGGGCGGCCTATTGCCTAGGCGCAAGCCGCTGGCAAACTTTTATTCACGTGGTAGTCCCAGGAGCAATGCCTTTTATCTTCACTGGGCTGCAAATTTCTATCGGTGTGGCTTGGTTCTCACTGGTGGCAGGAGAAATGGTGTCTGGCCAATATGGCTTGGGCTATATAATAAATACCGCTTACATAATGGTCCAATACTCACAAATCGTCATTGGCATGATTACATTGGGTATTATTGGCTACATAACTAGTGCCTTAGTTCGGGTAGCGGGTGACTACATGATGCAATGGAGAGTGCGTGAACTTGCACTAAGTGGAGATTAATTAATGAACACTTTAGAAAAAAATGATTCAACGCCAACCGTTAGGCCGATGCGAATCGTAGAAAAAAACGATTCAATGCCGACCAAGGGTGCGATTCGAATCGAAGATGTAGTTAAAATTTATGATCCTGAAGGTGCTGCTGTGATGGCCGTGGATCACTGTTCTATTGATATTCCTGCAGGTGAAATATGCATGATTGTTGGTCCATCAGGTTGTGGAAAAACTACTTTATTAAACACTATCGCTGGTTTTCACGGTCTAACGTCTGGACATATCTATTTAGATGATGAAATTTTATGCGGTCCTGGTAAAGAAAAAGCGGAGCCTGGTTCAGACCGAATTGTAGTTTTTCAGAATGGCGCATTATTCCCATGGAAAACTAATATAGAAAACATCGCCTTTGGCCCGATGATGGAAGGCAAGCTTAGCAAAGCGGAGATTTACCAGAAGGCTCGGAAGATGATGTTAGATGCAGGTTTGGAAGGAACGGAGGATGCTTACCCTGGTGAAGTATCATCCGGCCTAAGGCGCCGTGTAGAAATTGTACGTGCGTTAATGAATGAGCCAAAGGTCTTGTTGTTTGATGAGCCGTATCGAGCGTTGGATTCGTTGACCAAATCGGTTATGCACGAAGCGTTGTTAGACATTTATTATAAGAATAAGGTCACTATCTTTTTTATCACTCATGACTTGGAAGAAGCGATTTTTCTTGGACACAGATTGATCATTATGTCCTCACGTCCATGCAAGCCAAAGAAGATTGTTGAAGTTGATATTCCTCATCCTAGAGATTACAGCGTACTCACAAGTCCGCGCTTTCGTGAAATAATGAATGAAGCCAAAAGCGTGGTTAACGAAGAGGCTCGAAAGGCGTTTGAAGCTGGTGAGAAAGAAGGCTAAAACAATGAATATTAATAATTTTAAAAATAATTTTTCAACACGTGCTACCTTTCGAGGCTTGATCGCTATTGTGATTTTCATTGCTATATGGGAATTTGGAGCGAGGTCTCAAGATTTAATTGGCTATCGTGTACCCTTCATAGGATTGATACCGCCGCCCACTGCCGTAATGGGCACGTGGTCTGGCTTAGTTGTGGATCCTAGCTATTGGCAAAGTTGGTATATGAGCTTTATGCGTGTTTTTACCGGCTTTTTAGTGGCAATGGTTGTAGGCATTCCACTTGGGTTGTATATGGCAGTTAATAGAACGTTTTATGGCATAGCTTTCCCATCGTTTGAGATTTTACGGCCAATTCCACCGCTTGCTTGGGTCCCTGCGTCAATTATCTTCTGGCCTACGCAAGAAATGTCTATTGCCTTTGTAACGTTTCTTGGCGCTTTCTATACTATTGTAATCAATGTATTAGGTGGAGCTAGGTCGATCAATCGACAATATCTACAGGCTGCACAGTCTATGGGGGCTAGCCAAGCCGATATTTTTAGACGCATTATACTACCAGCAACACTGCCCTCGATAGTTGTGGGTTCAGCCGTAGGAATGGGCATCACGTGGGAAGTAGTTGTGGCAGCAGAAATGATTTCTGGTGGTGGTAGTAGTGGTGGTGCCGGTGGAGGCCTTGGCTTCTTTATTTGGAGTTCCTATGTCGGTGGATCTTACGAGCAAATTATTGTGGGCATGATCAGTATCGGTATCGCAGGTTATATTAGTAGTGAGCTGTTAAGAAAACTAGGGGGCCGCTTTACCCCTTGGTTGAAAACACGTTAATCAGTTTACAAATATTAACCGTAAACCTCGTATCAAATTTTATTTGATCTTGAATCGAAATCTTGGAATTATTAATGTCAACAGAAACATCAACACCTAAAAAAAGTAACGAAATTGTTGCAACAAACGTCGGGAAAACGTTTGGAGCGGGCCCATTCGCTAAAGAAGTTATCAAAGACTGCTCCTTTACCATAGAAAGTGGCAAACTAACTGTAATGATCGGTCCATCGGGCTGTGGTAAGAGTTCGTTAATTCAACTCATCGCTGGTTTCGACCACCCTACATCTGGTCAAATCACAATTGGCGGTAAACCAATTACGGGTCCAGGAAAAGATCGTTTGGTCTTATTTCAGGAATCTGCCTTATTCCCTTGGATGACAACCTGGGACAACGTCATGTACGGTCCGCGTGCGCGTGGTGAAGACGTCAAAGAATCTTCTGAACAAGCCGAGTTTTTATTGAGAAAGGTTGGCCTCGAAGCATTTCGTGATAAGTACCCAGCTCAACTATCAGGGGGAATGCAGCGCCGTGCGGAACTTGCTCGTGCAATGATTAATAAACCTGAAGTTATGATCTTGGATGAGCCTTTTCGGGGCCTAGACCACATGTCTAAAGAGTTGATGTGGGAATATTATGCTAGCTTATACGAAGAAGACCGGAATACTAACTTTTTTGTCACCACTGATATTGACGAGGCCATTTTTCTTGCGGATCGCTTATTAATTATGACTAACTTGCCGACATCAACTCGATCAGTGATCGAAATTGATATTCCACGCCCAAGAAATATTGAAGACATGGCGGACAATGAACGGGCTAACGAAATTAAAACTGAAGTAATGACCTTATTGCATGAAGAGGCAATGAAGTCGTTCTCGGGTGGCAGTAAGGCGGCAGCTGATTTCTTAGACGCTTACTCTAAACGAGTGGGTTAATTAAAAGGAAACTGTACGGTGCTAGTTAAACAGACTATGTGTTTTGTTGTTCATGCTTGATCTATTGGTGCAACGCTCAACTGTGGTTACGCTAGCAATAATTGGGGGTGTTTTATCCCTTGCCATCTCAGTTTTATCAGCGCGTGGGGTGTTGTCAGACTCTGCTATTAAACATTTAAACAAGGTCGCCTACGTATTTATGGGGCTTAGCATGATTTTTTTTATTGCAGCCGGACTAGCCGGCCCTTTAGGGGGTTAAATCCCCTTATTACCCACACCTTGCAGCTAAGCTATATGCCACCGAGAATAATCAGCAATCTCAGCCACTGCTAAAACATGGAATTAATTAAACTATTGCACGCATAAAGTGGTCATAAATTTGCCTTGCGCAACTCAAACATTGATTCATATTTTTGTTGGCATTTGTTTTAAGATTTGACAGTGCACCCTTACCAAGTGTGTACTCTAATGCTTCTGCATAAGCAGGGATAGCTCCCTTACCGTATCAGGCTCTATTTCAACATGGTTAAGCGATACTACACCTAGGGCCTGTCTTATTCCACAACCGCATCTAGGCGTACTTAACTTTAGGTAGCCTAACAAATCCTATTATTCCCTAACCTCTATTTGCCCTGAAAACCGGAATTTATTAGCATCTCAAAACGGGGTGGTACAGAAACTGGACTAGTCATTCAGCGAATCGGGCGATATTGTAAAAGTAAGTCGCCCAAAGACTGAGTCAAACATTTATCTAAGGAGAGCATTATGTCGATAGTTAGAATCACCACAGTAACCTTAATTTCTCAAGAAGTAGCAGATGCGGCAGCATCGTCTTATGCAGCTAATGCAGTCAATGATTTTCCATCAGCAGAACAGCTTATTGGAATTAAAAGTGATGGCAATAAGTTAATAGCGGTATCAATCTATGAGAGCCAAGCAGCGATGGACAAAGCCGATGCAGAAAGAAATAAGCGTATGGCGAACCCAGATATTGTTTCTATGGAAAGTGTTATTGGTACTGTGACACTTAATCACATAAATTAAACTGTTGGATAACCTATTTTGATGATAACGTCTAGTTTAACTAGGCTAAACCTCTGCACTTAAGGAACTAAAATGTCTTCAATAGAAATTAAGCATTTTGCAACAGACTCAGACGTAAGTACGCCAAATAATGCACGTGTTGAAACTGTCAACATTGGTGGTCAGCGGGTTATGAAACTTGTTGTTCAGCCTGGCTGGGTATGGTCTAAGGACATCCAGCCGGTTGTAGGAACCCAAAGCTGTGAGGCTAAGCATCTTGGCGTCATTGTTGAAGGAACCATTACCTGCCGTCATGATGATGGCACTGAAGCAACTTACTCAGCGGGTGATGCTTATGCCATCGAGCCTGGTCATGATGCTTGGGTAGTAGGTGACAAGCAAGCCGTTGCTTACGAATTCCATGGTGTATGGGGTGACAAGCACTAATTAGAAAGTAGTTCTTGAGAAGCTAGGGAGAATGGTTCTCTCCAGCTTACGCGGATGCCGCAGCTTATCCTTCTATTCAGAAGGAATGCTTAAATGGAAAATGCAGTATTAGACATGAATTAAACGATCGCCCGCATAAAATTGTCATAAATTTGCCTTGCACAACTCAAACATTGATGCATATGTTTGTCGGCATTTGTTTTCAGATTTGACAGTGCACCCGTACCTAGGGTGTCCTCTAAAGCTTCTGCATAAGCAGGAATAGCACCCCAGTTGTCTACAGTATCAGGCTCTATTTCAACGTGGTATTGCATAGACCAAGCATTGGACCCTACTCTCATTGCTTGAATAGGGCATGCATCTGACTTAGCTAAAACAATCGCACCTTCTGGGGCTTGTGCTACCCTGACCGAATGCCACTGAAGGCACTTTTGTGTATCAGGTGTGCCTGTGAAGAGTGCGTCAGCTTTACCTTCAGTAGTCAGTTCAACCTCAAGTACACCAATCTCTGGTATTTTTTGGGGCCCACAGGTTCCGCCAAGGGCGTCAGCAAGTAGTTGATGTCCAAGACATAAGCCTAAATATGGCTTCCCTAACACGCTAACCCAATGCCTAATGGCAGCTTTTTCAGCAATCAACCAAGGGTTTTCTTCTATGTCCCAGACATCCATCGGGCCACCCATAACCCAAAGTGCATCATAATTATCAAACCTAGGGATTTTATCGCCACGGTGTAAATACACGGCGTCCCATTCGATTCCATCTTCAGCTAAAAACTGCCTAAGAGAACCAGGATGTTCACAATCAACATGCTGAAAAACAAGGACGCGCATGACTAAGCTCCATAATCAATTTTATTAAAACAATCGGTAAACATAATAATACTAATTTATAACAATATGAAGTTCATTGTAACGAGCCATACTTAAGCTACTCTTTATTAACAAAGCTTGCCTATCCGTTAACAGGTTAGATCAATGATTCCTATTAACTCTTAGCTTTTTGTATAAGTTCATGCCTGTTCGTGTGCTCACTTATATCTATTCCTCTACCGATTCGATAAAAACAACTAGTAATGTTTTTTTGGTGGTGCTGTTTGTAGATGACATCAGTTGTCTCTTTGGAAATTACTTCTCATTTAAACCCCTTTGTCGTTTGGTGACAAACTTTCTTACACCCAATTTGAGAAATATGTGTGTGCATCATTAAGCAGGAGCAAGGCGCTGCTCTTTGGGGAAAGAGGGAGGCAGTGCGTTTCGATTGGGTCTAGTTGATAAAATAGCCTTAGCTGTAACACTCTTTAGGTCACTGTGATGGTGGTATTGCTGTGTACTTGGCGCAGGGCCATACGAGTTTGTGTGCCAACAACGCCCGGCAAGCGGAGTAATTTTTTGTAGTAAAGTTCTTCGTAGTCCTTAGCGTCGGTATAAACTACTTTAAGCATGTAGTCATTATCTCCAGCCATCAAGTAACATTCCATTACTTGCTCAAGTTGAGCAACGGCAATTTCAAACTCATCAAACACAGCTTCACTTTGTCTATCTAAGCTAATAAAGATGAAGGCCGTGCCCTGTACGTGGAACAACTCTCTATTTAATAAACCAACAAAACGATCAAATACGCCGCTGTCCATCAGAAACTTGGTGCGTCTCAAGCAGGCAGAAGGGGAGAGGTTGATTTGTTCTGCGAGTTCTACATTGCTTAAGCGCGCGTTGGTTTGTAGTGCATTAATGATTTTTTTATCAGTCTGATCAAGTTCTATATTTTCTGTTGAATTAAGTTGCATCATTACCTCTATATATGTAATTAAATTGATCAAATTATGATAATCATCGCTAATATAGCAAGATAATGCCTTAAAGACAGCACTATAATGACATTATATTCACTGGCCACATTTGTGGCGCTAATTAAGCAATCGTTAAATAAAAGGGCTGTGTAATGTTGATTGGTGTACCTAAAGAGACTAAAAATCACGAGTATCGTGTTGGCATGACGCCAGCCAGTGTGAGAGAAGTTGTTCATTTTGGTCATAGTGTGGTTGTTGAAACTTTGGCTGGCAGCGGCATTGGCTCTTCTGATGCGGACTATGCTGCAGCGGGCGCAGAGATCGCTCTTAGTGCTGCAGACGTATTTTCTCGAGCTGAGATGATAGTTAAAGTAAAAGAGCCTCAGCCAGCAGAGCGCGCCATGTTGCACTCTAACCAGATACTCTTTACTTATTTACACTTGGCTCCAGATGCGCCACAAACGGCAGATTTAGTAGCATCCGGTGCGACCTGTATTGCATACGAAACGATTACTTCAGCACAAGGTGGTTTGCCGTTACTGGCTCCTATGTCTGAAGTGGCTGGTCGTATGTCTATCCAAGCCGGGGCCCATGTACTGGAAAAAGCTCAAGGTGGCCGTGGCATGCTACTTGGCGGCGTACCGGGTGTAGCGCCAGCTAAGGTGGTTATTATTGGAGGAGGTGTGGTTGGGTCAAACGCAGCTCAGATGGCCTTAGGTGCGCGAGCTCAAGTCACTGTTCTAGATCGTTCGATACACGTTTTGGCGCGATTAGATAAAGAATTTAATGGTGCCGTTAAAACAGTTTATTCTACTCAAGACAGTCTTGAGGAATACGTCTTAGATGCAGATCTAGTTATCGGTGGTGTATTGATACCTGGCGCAGCGGCGCCTAAATTAGTCACTGAAGCTATGGTAAAAGCGATGAAGCCTGGTTCGGTGTTGGTAGACGTAGCGATTGACCAAGGAGGTTGTTTTGCAACGTCTAAAGCCACTACCCACGAAGATCCAACCTATATTGTTGACGAGGTGGTTCATTATTGTGTGGCTAACATGCCAGGTGGTGTCGCTATGACGTCTACCTATGCCCTTAATAACGCCACTTTACCTTATATTCTTAAGCTAGCTAACTTAGGTTGGAGGCACGCTTTGAAGCAAGACGAGCATTTTCTGGCGGGTTTGAATGTGCATGCTGGTCAAGTCACTAATGAACATGTTGCCAAAGCATTAGGATATGACTATTTGCCTCCAGAAATAGC
>Ga0308021_10001520_pt1 | contig 10599 bp, 9 predicted proteins | sample Neamet351_FD_201296 | JGI IMG/M metagenome (GOLD analysis project Ga0308021, IMG submission 201296) | Marine microbial communities from water near the shore, Antarctic Ocean - #351 | ecosystem: Environmental > Aquatic > Marine > Unclassified | place: Southern Ocean | collected 2014-10-02
CGAGTCATAACATTCGTACTTTAAACTTCCGCCCTTTAATTTTCCCGTTGATTAATTGACCCAGCGCCCTGCCCGCGACATCGCGTTCGATGGCGACATACGCGGCGAAGTCCATCACATCAATTTTTCCCACAGACTTGCCATCTATGCCTGCATCGCCAGTGAGTGCGCCCAGTATATCCCCAGGGCGAACTTTCTGTTTTCTTCCGCCGGCAATGCACAGCGTCACATAGACCGGTGCAGCCAGGCTCTGGGTTCTGTGCGGGAGTGTCTCTATTGCCTCAAACTCAAGCGATTGACTCAGGTAATCGCCAATCATGTCGAGTTTGTAGCGCTCGGAATCGGCAAATAAAGTCAGTGCAAGCCCCTCTTTTCCGGCACGGCCAGTTCGGCCTATACGGTGCACGTACACATCTGCGCTGCGCGGTAATTCATAGTTAATGACGGCGGAAAGGTCATCGATATCCAGGCCCCGCGCCGCCACATCAGTGGCAACCAACACGCGGCAACTGCGCTGCTTAAATTGCACCAATACCTGGTCGCGGTCGCGCTGCTCCATGTCGCCGTGCAGGGCAGCGGCGGCAATACCTCGCTCACTCAGGTGTTCAAAAACATCGCGTACATACGCCTTGGTGTTGCAAAATACGACGGACGTTTCCGGTTGGAAGTGTTCCAGCAGTTTCACTAAAGCGTCCTGTTTGGCGCTCTTCTTACAAATGTAAAATTGCTGACCGATGTGCTGATTACTGTGCAAGGTTTCAACCGATACCTGCACGGCATCACGTTGAAAACGAGCACTCAGCGACTTGATATCATCCGGGTAAGTGGCAGAAAATAACAGTGTCTGCCGCGCTTCAGGAGTCTGTTCGATAATGGTTTCAATATCGTCAACAAAACCCATTTCGAGCATTCTGTCCGCCTCATCCAGCACTAGGGTACTAACCCGGCTCAAATCGAGGGTTTTCTTGCGCAGATGGTCCTTCAATCGCCCGGGCGTGCCCACGACAATATGCGCACCATGCTCCAAGGAGCCAATTTGCGGCCCAATAGATTGCCCGCCCGTGAGCGTTACCACTTTAATATTTTGTTGGTGGCGCGCGAGGCGCCGAATTTCGGCGGCAACCTGCGCGGCCAACTCACGCGTTGGACAGAGAATGAGCGCCTGGGTACCGAAATCACGGGGGTTTAATTGGCACAGTAAAGACAGAGCAAAGGCGGCCGTTTTACCGCTGCCTGTTTTGGCCTGAGCAATCAGGTCTTTGCCTGCCAGCGCTAGCGGCAAGGCCTCGGCCTGAATTGCTGTCATGGTTTTATAGCCAAGGCTGGACAGGTTGTCCAATTGTGCCGGCGGTAGGGATAATGTTGAAAAAGAAAGTTCGCTCATGCTAATCGCTCTATCGAGCGCTCCTTAAGGGTCCAGGCCCATAGACAATATAATAAGACAGTACAAAAGCAGCCTATCCAGGCACCGCTATAACCAAAGACTGCTAAATTTAACCCAGCCAGCAAAGGGCCACCCACTCTACCCCAGGATGACGCTGCCCCGGTAAGACCCATCATGCGACCGCGCAGCCCAGAAGGTGTTCTGTAGGTGAGAATCGTGTTCAACAGCGGCATACACACCGTAGCACCGGACAAGGCAATGAAGGCCGCGGCCAGCATAAAAGGCATAGTACTGGAAAATATGGCTATCCCGACACCCACAAGGCAGGTTGTTACACCTAATCTCAATAATGGAACTTCACCCAAAACCCTTACAGCTACCCCCAACACTCCACCTTGTAATATCGCTATGAGGGCCCCCTGTACACCAAAAGCAATACCCACCTCAGGGGCACTCCAGTCGAGCAAGTCCCCAGCCCACAGCGGAAACAAATACGTTATCGAACTCACACTGCCGTTGTGTAATACATACTGAAATACCAACAGGCGGTTGCCAGTGGACTTGAGCATGGCAAGTGTAGAGGCATGGCCACCTTTCTTTTGATGGGCGTAGTTTGCGGCACGTTTGTCGGCAGACAGAGACTCAGGCAAAAATAACGCCGCGGCGCCTATCGCCAAAACTGACATCCCTCCGGCCACAATGCAGGGCAACACAAAACTGGTGCCGCCGCTAGACAACAGGCCACCCAGCAACGGCCCCAATACCAGGCCCATACCGAATGCAGCGCCTATCATACCCATACCTTTGGCGCGATTCTTTGGCGTGGTGATGTCTGCCATCATGGCCGAGGCCACACCAAAGTTTCCCGCCATCATGCCGGCAAAGGCTCTGGCGGCGAACACCATCCACAACTGCGATGCCAAACCCAGCATAACGTAGGACACCGCGGCACCGGCAAGGCAAATCATGATAACCGGCTTGCGCCCAAGACGGTCTGACAAGCGGCCCCAGTAGGGCGCACAAAACCCAGCACAAATGGCATAGATAACGATGATGTAAGCGATGTCCATTTTGTCTGCACCCAACGTGGGGGACAAAAACGGTAGGATTGGAATAACAATGCCAAAACCTATCAGGTCCAGCAAAATTACGCCAAACAAAACAGGCATGCTAGCGTACCTGGGTACTAAACTCAGCTTCCATGTACACCGTGCACAGTGCTACTGAAAGTTGCCCTGCATGTGTACCTAGGGTCACGACTTGTCTCGACTTGGTTTGCGTTTCTTTTCAGCTTTTCGCGCTGGTGGCTTTCGCTCGCGTCGCTCCATTCGGGTGATGCCCAAACGCTGACCTGCCACCCATACACCGCTCAAATGTTTGAACAGCTCTTTGGGCATACCTTCGGGTAAATCCACCGTGCTGTAGTCATCAAATATCTCGATGCGCCCTATGTATTCACTGTCCAAATCACCCTCATTGGCAATGGCGCCGACGATATTTCCCGGCTTCACGTCGTGCTTGTGGCCCACCTCGATACGAAAACGCTCCATATCTTTTCCCGGGGCGGGTGCCTCGCGGTTAGACTCTGGAAAAAGCTTCTCAGCGGGTTTCTTATCTTTGGGGGGTTTATTTATGGCAATTCTCGGTTTGCTGTCGCGCTCACCACTTTTTGCAGAGCGAGAATCTGCAGGGCGCTCATTGCGAGGCTTGCTGTCTCTTGATTTTTCTTTACCTTTTTTCTCTCCAACGGGCGCTTTTCCAATCAATGGCTGCTTACCTTGAGCCAGGCAAACCAGCGCCGCGGCAATATCAATAACAGGTACGCCGTATTCATGCTGATACTCGTCGACAATTTTTCGGAAGGTACCCAGATTCTGCGAATCCAGAGTTTCTGTAATACGCTGCTTGAACTTCCCCACTCGCTTGTCAGTCACTTCCGCGGCGGTTGGTAACACCATTTTTTCGATCTTTTGGCTGGTGGCTTTTTCGATGGCTCCTAGTAAACGGCGCTCTCGGTTGGCGGCAAATAGAATGGCATCGCCCTTACGTCCCGCGCGTCCGGTGCGGCCAATGCGGTGGATATAAGCTTCAACATCGTAGGGGATATCGTAATTGATGACATGAGAAATACGGGTAACATCCAAACCTCTAGCAGCGACGTCGGTGGCAACCAGAATATCCAGTTTGCCACTTTTGAGATTTTCGATGGTCTTCTCCCGCTGATTTTGCGGGATGTCGCCGTTGATCGCCGCACAGGAATAACCACGGGCCGATAATTTGTCCGCCAGCTCGGCGGTGGCAATTCTAGTGCGCACAAACACGATCATCGCATCGAAGTCTTCAACTTCAAGTATTCGCGTGAGGGCATCCATTTTACTGCCCCCCTCCATCATCCACACACGCTGACGAATAGATGCATTGGTGACGGTTTTGACTTTGATCCTCACCTCCTGCGCATTGTTTAAGTACTTAACCGCGATGCGATGAATGGCCGCGGGCATAGTGGCGGAAAATAAAACTACCTGGCGTGTGGGTGGGGTCTTTTCCAGTATCCACTCCACATCATCGATAAAACCCATGCGCAGCATCTCATCGGCTTCATCGAGGATGAGTGTTTTCAGCCCATCCAACTTGAGAGAGCCGCGGCGCATGTGGTCCATCACCCGGCCAGGTGTGCCCACCACCACGTGCACACCACGCTCCAGTTGGCGCAACTGACCGCGCATGTCCGAGCCACCGTAAACTGGCAACACCGAAAAACCCGGCAGGTGACGGGCGTACTTCTGAAAAGCCTCTGCCACCTGGATAGCCAACTCACGTGTGGGAGCGAGCACCAGAACCTGAGGTGATTTTTTCTGCTTGAGATCTAGCCGCGCTAGCACTGGCAGGGCAAATGCCGCCGTTTTACCCGTGCCCGTTTGTGCCTGGCCCAGTAAATCTGACCCCGCGAGCAAATGCGGGATGGTTTCGGCTTGAATTGCAGAGGGAGTTTCGTAACCTACATCGTTTAATGCTTTATGGAGCGCCGGTGGCAAGTCCAGTTCTGAGAAGCTTTTTATCGTGTTTTCTGTGGACATTACATCACCTTGAAAGAGAGAACCCACCGGGTATGGCGGGCGGCGATTATACAGCGCAAAGGCGCGTAAACAATGGCCTTGGTATTAAGTCACGTGGCAATAGTTTAGCAATGCCGCCGGGGCTTATGCTTATTTGATTTGCTCTAACATGTCTCCCATTTTGGCATGCAGCAAATTCATGGCTTTTAACGGGCGAACCATGACTTTAAATTCTTCAATTTTGCCTTCGGCGTTAAGCGTAATAATATCGACACCATTGATCAAAATACCGTCTACTTTACATTCGAATTCCAGCACAGCGTGCTCGGCGGAGACCACTTGTTTGACATAGCGAAAGCTGTCGTTAAATACCATCAACGCGCCACTGAGGTATAACTTGGTGAGTTCCCTCCCCTGCTGTGGCGTGTGCACAACGGGGGAGTAAAATACACAGTTGTGGGCGAGAATTTCGTCTAGCCTCTCGAGGCTCTGGTTTTGTACTATTTCGTGCCAAATTTGCATTGTATTCATCGTTAATTCCATCGATTTAGTTATTTTGTGAGTGCTTATAGCCTGCGTCTAATGGTCAATTTTTCCTCTCAAGGTTTTGAGTTTGCCGCGCTTCACCTTGGATTCCATACGCCGTTTCCGTGAACCCCTTGTGGGCTTGGTAGCTCTGCGTACCTTACGCCTCACAGCAACGCCCTTCACCAGGAGCTGCAGCCGTTTCAGGGCATCCTCCCTGTTTTTTTCCTGAGTGCGAAACTGCTGTGCCTTTATTACCAAGACACCGTCTTTGGATATTCTACTGTCGCGCAGATTTAACAGCTCTTCTTTATAAAACTCTGGCAGGGAAGAGGCCCGGATATCAAAACGCAAATGGATGGCGCTGGAGACCTTATTGACATTCTGCCCCCCTGCGCCTTGCGCGCGTATGCCCTGCAGATCAATTTCCGCATCCGGGATACTTACATAATTGGATATTACCAGCATGACAAAACGAGAAAACTTGGTAGACTCCATCATTATAACAGACAACTTCTTCGGAGCTCGAATAAACCATGATCAAAAACAACACGCTGCTAGTGGCCACATTCACCGCCTCTATGACTGCCGGATTATTCTGCGCACCCGCAATGGCGGACAACTTCGATGCTGTTAAGGAAAAGCTCAGCACGGCCATGTCAGCAGACATTCGCACCCAGGCCGAGACCGACAGGGATAGAAACCGCAAACCCATTGAAACCCTGCAATTCTTTGGCCTGCGCGATGACATGAAGGTAGTCGAGTTACTGCCCGGTGGTGGCTGGTATACCAAATTGCTCGCCCCAGTACTGACTGAGAACGGGCAACTGTCAATTGCTTACGGCACCCGTACTACCGAAGGACGACTCAAGGATGCCCCAGGTTTCGACAAGCTTCGCGTCATTGCCAAAGATGCAAAAATAGAGCGCCCAGAGGGCTCCAAGTTCTACACGGCAAGTAGCACCGACCTGGGGGTGAAAAATGTAGACATGATTCTGACCTTCCGCAATTACCACAACTTTGGGCCTGAAGGTCGAGCCGCGATGAACACATCGGCTTACAAGGCGCTGAAATCTGGAGGAACCTATGGTGTAGTGGACCACACCCGCCGCCACATGCAGGGCCTCGACAACGAAAACAGGCGCAGAATGGATCCAGTGCTAGCCATTAAGGAAATCCAAGCGGCGGGCTTTGAATTTGTGGATTACTCAAGCCTTCACTACAGGTTGGATGATGAATTGCGTTATGAGGTGGGCCGTAAGTCAGTGACAGGTAATACCGACCGCTGGACACTTAAGTTTGTAAAACCTTAAGGCGTGCGGCGCAAACTCCTGGTTTTGGCCTGGTTAGCGCACCAGAGAGCAAAAAACGGCGACTAGGCTAATCCAGGGCTACAAATCTACTTCTTGCTCAAATTCCCGCGAAATTTTCTGCTGTAACTCGTACTGAACTCCGCCCTTTTTTGCCTTCGAGCTTTTCATGCGCCTAGAAAAACGTTTCTTACGGTAGTGAGTGACCAGCCGGTCGAAGCGCCCTGCTTCGCTCTCTCCCGCTATCAGCTCTTCGATAAAAGCAATATCAATGCCTACACGGTAGGCAATACGTGCCGGTTGTATTTTGTGTGCATGAAACTCGGCAACAATATGAATTTGCCCCTCGCGGTCATGTATGCACTCCCGCGAATAACCATAGGGCGGAGATGGGGTGCGGCTGTCGCTTGTGAGCTGATTTGATTTCATTGTTGCTATTTAGCAGCATGGCTCATGAAATGCCAAGCCCACATTGCATTGTTTAGCACTATTTACCCTTTTCCAACAACTAACTACTAGGGTAAGATGCCCGCGCCCTCGCACCGCAGGGCGAATTTCAAATGCGTTGCACTTCAATCTATAGAGTAACTAATGACATTTGACCAATTCGGTTTGTCTGAACCACTGCTTCGAGCTGTCAGCGAAAAAGGCTACACAACTCCATCCTCCGTGCAAGTTGAAGCTATTCCCGCCGTATTGACCGGAAGGGATGTAATGGCAGCTGCACAAACCGGGACGGGTAAAACCGCCGGATTTGTTTTGCCTATTCTGGAACTTCTAAATAAGGGCCCCCGGGCCAAACCCAACCGTGCCCGGGTACTCATTATCACCCCTACCCGTGAACTTGCCGCACAAATTGGCGAAAGTGTTGAAACCTACGGACGCTATATGTCGATTAGCTCCACCGTGGTGTTTGGTGGGGTCAAGATTAACCCCCAGATGCAAAAACTGCGCCGTGGGGTCGATATTCTGGTAGCCACTCCAGGTCGTCTGTTGGATTTACATCAACAAAATGCTATCCGCTTTGACGATTTGGAAATTTTGGTGCTGGATGAAGCCGACCGTATGCTGGACATGGGCTTCATACACGATATCCGTAAAATACTCGCCGTACTTCCCCCCAAACGGCAAAACCTAATGTTTTCAGCGACCTTTGCCAACGAAATCAGAACGCTTACCAAAGGCATACTGCACCAGCCCATAGAGGTGGCCGTCGCAACAGCAAATGCCACAGCCGACAACGTTGAGCAGTGGGTTTACCCTGTGGATAAAAGCCGAAAAGCGGCGCTGCTGCGCGATCTGGTGAAAAATAATGATTGGCAACAGGTGCTGGTTTTCAGCCGCACCAAGCACGGTGCCAATCGCCTCACCCAGACCCTGGAAAAAGCAGGCATCAATGCCTGCGCTATCCACGGCAACAAAAGCCAAGGCGCTCGCACAAAAGCCTTGGCCGGATTCAAGCAGGGTAAAATCCGTGTTCTGGTTGCCACAGACATCGCCGCACGAGGGCTGGATATCGTTCAGTTGCCCCAGGTGGTGAACTTCGACCTGCCCAATGTGGCCGAAGATTACATTCACCGCATTGGCCGCACAGGACGGGCCGGGTCTAGCGGAAAGGCCTACTCGTTAGTAAGTGCCGATGAGATCAAACAGCTCAAGGGAATAGAGCAACTGATACAAAAGCACCTCACTCGCGAGTATATAGATGGCTTTGAACCCGACCATGACGTCCCGCCTAGCGGCCCTCTGACGAAAAGCCATAAACCCAAATACACCGCCAATACTGGCAAAGGCCGTCATCAAAAAGCACAGCGTAGTGACCACACGCCCAAGGGGCGGGGCAGCAATGGACCTAGCCGTCGCAAACGCCCCGCCAGCAACAGCGGCAACCGCTAAAGCCCGGGCCAGCGCAGGTCAAATTGCGAGCTTTTATTTTGAATTCGTGCGAGGCCTATTGTGGCCAAATTTAACCTGCACTTAAGGTTAATAATTAACCATATCGGGGCTATACTAACCGGCTAACAACCTCGAGGACACACCACATGAACGCACCCCAGAGCATTCCACAGCTAGAAGACATCGAAGCAAGAATGATTGCCGTGCTCGAAGCACAGCGCGCTGACTACCTGAAAGAGGGCGCCGTTTCCGCAGAAACTCGCATCGATAGGCTGGAACGCGGTATAGACGGTCTTATCAAATATCAGGACAAATTTGTAGAGGCCCTTAATATCGACTTCAGCTGCCGCCCCCGCCAAGTCACCATGCTCACTGATGTGGCCGCGTCCATTGCCGGAATGAAGCACGCAATAAAACACCTGCGCAAGTGGATGAAAGGCGAAAAGCGCCCCACCATGTTTCCCATTAATCTACTGGGCGGTCGATCCCGTATTGAATACCAACCACTGGGTGTGGTTGGTGTAATCGCGCCCTGGAATTTTCCTATTTACCTCGCTTTTGGTCCGCTAGCCGGCGTGCTGGCAGCTGGTAATCGCGCCATGGTCAAGCCTTCGGAGTTCACTCCCGCCACTTCCGCGGTAATGGCAGAAATGGTCGCAGACACCTGGAGTGAAAATGAAGTTGCTATATTCGATGGCGGGCCTGACGTCGGCCAGGCATTTTCCGGGCTGCCCTTTGACCACCTGTTATTCACCGGTGCAACCTCCGTCGCACGCCATATTATGGCAGCTGCCTCTCGCAATTTAGTACCTGTCACTTTGGAACTCGGTGGAAAATCGCCTGTTATCATCTCCCGCAGTGCCGATATTCAGAAAAGTATTGGCCGGATTATGCTGGGAAAAACACTTAACGCGGGTCAAATTTGCCTGGCACCGGACTATCTGCTGGTCCCGGAAGAAAAACTGCATGAAGTCATTGCCGCTGCACAAAAGTCAGTAGCGGAAATGTACCCCAAGCTGTTGGATAACGAAGAGTACACTTCAGTTATTAACCAGCGCCACTTCGATCGTTTAAACAGCTATCTGGCTGAAGCCGAGGAGCGTGGCATTAAAACTATATCGCTCAATCCGGCAAACGAAGACTTCAGCGCGCAAATCGGTACCCGTAAAATACCGCCCACACTAATTCCAGAGCCCGCGGATGACATGAAGGTAATGGAGGAAGAACTATTCGGCCCTCTCCTGCCCATTCGCACCTACAAGGACTTTGAGGAAACCATTGCTTACGTTAACTCCAAACCACGCCCTCTGGCCGCTTACTATTTTGGTGAAGACTCTGCAGAAGAAAAAGCGGTTCTTGAGCGCACGACCTCGGGCGGCGTGACCATCAATGATGTGATAATGCATATCATGCAGGAAGAACTGCCCTTTGGAGGCGTGGGCCCCAGTGGTACAGGAGCCATTCACGGCCATGAAGGATTCAAAACTTTCAGCCACGCAAAATCTATATATCGCCAGACCAGTCTGAATGTTGGGAAACTGGGCGGCATGCTTCCTCCTTATAGCAAAGCAACTGAAAGCACTATAAAAATGCAAATGAAGAAGTAGGGCCGGTCGCCTGACTTGAACCGCGGCTTTAATACCTAGGTGCGCGGTACTTCAACTACGAATGGGAAGCTATCAGTGAAGCGATGCACGACACCCATTATAATCGCCCACCGCGGTGCGAGCGGCTATCTGCCGGAACACAGCCTTGCAGCAAAAGCGCTGGCCCATGCAATGGGCGCAGATTTTCTCGAACAAGATGTGGTTTTGACCAAAGACCACGTCGCCATCGTGCTCCATGACATCTACCTTGAAACTACCACCGACGTGCAGTTTCGCTTCCCCGAGCGCGCCCGCAAAGATGGCCGATTTTACGCCCTAGATTTTACCTTAGACGAAATTCGCGCGTTACGTTTACATGAGCGCAGCACATGCAATGAGGTAGGGATTGAGGTTGCGGTGTACCCAAACAGGTTCCCACTTGGGCCCGGCACTTGTAGCATCCCCACCCTGCGCGAGGAAATCGATTTTATCGCAGGGCTGGACCGCAGCCGAAATAAGCGCACCGGGCTGTATGTAGAGCTTAAAGCGCCGCACTGGCACCTACGCCAGGGCTACAACATAGCTGAGGCTGTCATGGATGTCCTTGAGAAGACCGGTTATTCACAGCGCCAAGACCAGGTGTTCCTGCAGTGTTTCCACGATAAGACTCTGCAATATCTTCGCAATACGCTAACGACACAGCTACCCCTTATACAACTGATAGGCGATAACAGTTGGGGTGAAGATGGCGCTGTAGATTATAGTCATATGATAACATCGGCCGGTCTGGATGCTGTGGCAGAGTATGCCGATGGCATTGGTCCCTGGATTAACCAAATCTA
>Ga0308021_10001522_pt1 | contig 10596 bp, 1 predicted proteins | sample Neamet351_FD_201296 | JGI IMG/M metagenome (GOLD analysis project Ga0308021, IMG submission 201296) | Marine microbial communities from water near the shore, Antarctic Ocean - #351 | ecosystem: Environmental > Aquatic > Marine > Unclassified | place: Southern Ocean | collected 2014-10-02
TCCGTACCGTCGTTCTTCTGCATGTTGTCCCGCCCGCGGAGGGTAAGCGGAGCGCGTTCCGCAAAACCAGCCACAGAAGTGGAATGCTTTTACAGTGCCTCGCGCAGAGCCGTAAATTGTTGAGATGTGATTGTGACTCTTTTCTGGGAGCTGACTGGTTACTGAAACAACTAACGGACGTAAGCAGCACGAGTAAACCATAGATCCCTTCCTACATCTCGCGCCCCATCTCGACACCGGCTTAGGAACGTGCCCGGCCTGCGCCCACTAGCCGCAGCGGAACATATCACCACTACTCTCTTTTCTTACGCCTGAATCAAGTTGTGTGTCGTGTACCTGTCTCTAGCGTGGTGCTGGCTGAGGAAGATGGCCACCACCAGCACACCACCGCACCGCCAGCTCACGATCGCGTACTACGTGACGGGGCACGGATACGGCCACGCCACGCGCGTCGTGGAAGTGTGCCGCCACCTGATCGCGCGCGGGCACCTGGTGCACGTGGTCACGGCCGCCCCCGAGCGAATCTTCCGGCGCGAGCTGGACGCCGACGCGCTCGCCGCAAACGGCGTCGTCCGCTCCGCGCCGGGGGGTGCGCTCGCCGCGGTGCGTGCCGTGGTGCTCGACGTTGGCGCACGGCAGCACGACGCGCTCTCGGTAGACCGGAAGGGCTCCCTCGAAGCCTACGCCCGCCACAGTGTAGTGCCACGGCACGCGCAGCTGGCCACTGAGGTGGGGTGGCTGCGCAGCGCGGGGCCGGGCGGCGCCCCCGCCGATCTCGTCGTGTCGGACATCGTACCGCTCGCGTGCACCGCCGCGCGCGAGGCGGGCGTGCCGTGCGCGGCGGTGTCGAACTTCTCGTGGGACTTCGTGTACTCCGATTACCTGACCGAGGTGGGCGCCGACATGACGCAGTCGCTCGTGTGGCAGATCGCGGAGGACTACGCCTGCGCCGACCTGTGCCTGCGCCTCCCCGGGTTCACGCCCATGCCCGCGTTCCGCGAGGTGGTGGACGTGCCGCTGGTGGTGCGGCACGCCAGGCGCCCGCGCGCCGCGGTGCGCGCCGAGCTCGGCGTCGGCGCGGAGGAGCGGCTGCTCCTCTTCAACTTCGGCGGCCAGGCGGCCGACTGGGGCTTCAAGGAGTCGTTCCTGCCGCCGGGCTGGAAGTGCGTGATCTGCACAGCGCTCGCCGTGCCGTCGACGCTGCCGCCGAACTTCGTGCAGGCGGACCGCGACGTGTACGTACCGGACATTATGCTGGCCGCCGACGCCATCCTGGGCAAGATCGGCTACGGCACCACGTCCGAGGCGCTCGCGCACGGCACGCCCTTCATCTTCGTGCGGCGCGACTACTTCAATGAGGAGCCCTTCCTGCTGCACCTGCTGCGCACGCACGGCTTCGCCGTGGAGATCGCCCGCCGCGACTTCTTCAGCGGCAACTGGGGGGCCCACCTGCGCCGCGCAGCCGCCATGGTGGACGAGGCGCGCGCCGCGCGCCTGGTGGCAGCAGCCGCACTACCCCCAGCAGCACCGGGAGAAGCATCGCCCGTGGACGGCGGCAGCGCCGACGACCCTAGCGGCGGCGGCGGCGGCGGTGGCGGCTCGCACAAGCTGCTGTACGATGCGCCCACGAACGGCGGTGAGGTGGTGGCAGCGTCGCTCGAGAAGCTCGCTCGCGGGGAGCTGCCCTCCGGCCAGGGCCTCGGCCCCGCGGCGCGGCTGCAAGACGCCGTCGTGTACGGCTACAAGATGCTGCGCGCCGGCAAGTCGCTCAACGTGCCGGAGTGGTATGGCGCGGCGGGCAGCGCGGGGCTTCCGGCTCCCCGTGCCGGAGGCGGTTCGCCACGGCAGGGTAGCTTGCTCTCTGCCGAGGGTGCAGGCGATCCGGCGGGCGGCGGCGGCGGCGCGGCGGACGCCACGCTCGACCAGGTTGCCGCCGACAGCGGCATCAAGGCGCGGCTGTGGGACCCCGCCTCCGAAGCTGCTGCGGCCGACGCAGACGCCCCCGACAGCAGCAGTGCGAGCCGCGCCGTGCCGGCGGATACGGCCACCTTCCTGCACTTGCTATCGCAGCTGCGCGCCGCCGCGGCCGCGCCGCCGCGCGGCGCCCCCGGCGTGTGCGTCTCCTTGGAGGAGTGGCGCGCGTCGCTCGGGCTCTTTACGTTCACGGGCGCGCCGGGCGCGGAGCCGCTTTACGTCTCGCGCGCGCCGGGGCGCCTCGACGTGATGGGCGGCATCGCCGACTATTCCGGCAGCGCGGTGCTGCAGATGCCCATCGCGCAGGCGTGCCACGTGGCCGCGCAGCGCCAGCCGACGGCCACGCAGCCGCGCTGGAAGCATCAGCAGCGCGGCGAGGGTGTGCCAGCGCCTACGCTACGCATCGTCTCGCTCGGTGCCGACACGGACGCGGGGCCTGGGCGCTCGAGCGTCTTCGACTGCGACATGCCCGAGCTCTTGGGCGACGGATCATCATCGGGCGGCGAGTCTTCGCCGCCGAGCTACGCGGCCGTGCAGGCCAAGCTGAAGGAGGAGCCGGCGCGCGCGTGGGCGGCGTACGTTGCGGGCGTGCTGGTGGTGCTGGCGCGCGAGAAGGGCGTGGTGTTCGAGGGGGGGATGTCGCTGCTCGTGCACGGCACCGTGCCCGACGGCAAGGGCGTCTCCTCCTCGGCCAGCGTGGAGGTGGCGTCGATGCAGGCGGTGGCGGCGGCGGCGGGCGTGGCGCTCGAGCCGCGCGAGCTGGCGCTGCTCTGCCAGAAGGTCGAGAACCTTGTCGTCGGCGCGCCGTGCGGCGTGATGGACCAGATGGCCTCGTCCATGGGCTTCCCGGACGCGCTGATGGCGATGGACTGCCGGCCGGCCGAGGTGCGCGGCGCCGTCAAGATCCCGCCGCACCTCAAGTTCTGGGGCATCGACTCGGGCATCCGGCACTCGGTGGGCGGCGCGGACTACGGCTCCGTGCGCGTCGGCGCGTTCATGGGGCGGCGCATCATGGCGGTGCGCGACGTGGTGGCGTCCGCCGAGAGCGGTGCCGGTGGAGCACCGCAGCGGCAGCGCATCCAGGCGAGCGGCTCGATGACGGTGGCGTCCGCTGCCGCGGTGCTGCCGGCGGCGAGCGACGAGCGCTACCTCGCGACCGTGCCCGCATCGCGCTTTCAGCAGCGCTATGCCGCGGCGCTGCCCGAGACGCTGGGCGGCGCCGAGTTCCTGCGCACGTACGGCGGGCACGGCGACGAGGCGGTGACAGCGGTCGACCCGATGCGCACGTACGCCGTGCGCGCGCCCACAGCGCACCCCGTCTTCGAGAACTTCCGCGTCAAGAGCTTCGAGCAGCTGCTCGCCGCGCCCGACACGGACGCGCAGCTCGAAGCGCTGGGCGAGCTCATGTACCAGAGCCACGCGTCGTACTCGCTCTGCGGCCTGGGCTCCGATGGCACCGACCGGCTCGTGGACCTGGTGGCCGCGTCGGCGCGGCCGGGCGCGGACGACGGCGGCGCGCACGTGGGGCCGCTGTTCGGAGCCAAGATCACGGGCGGCGGCAGCGGCGGCACGGTGTGCGTGCTCGGGCGCAACAGTGCCGATGGCGAGGCCGCGGTTCGCGACGTAATCGCCAAGTACGCTGCCGCCACGGGCCACACGCCCACGGTCTTCTCCGGCTCGTCCATGGGCGCGGGCACCTTCAAAGTGCTCGAGGTCAGCTTGGAGCACGCGTAAGCTTAGCAAGTTCTGGTGAGAAGCAAAGCTGCATCCAGAGTACGAGGGATCAATGTCACTGACCTGACTGTGACTGTGGTCGTGCACCAATGTTTATTAGTCAGTTTATTGTCCTGTCCCTTCCAGTCACACCCAGCGCAAACCCAACAGTCCACACGCTTTATTGTCCTTCCTCACAATCGCGAAGTAGATGGAAGGTCGCAGCGTGCAGGCCGCAGGCAGCAGCCCGCGCGTCTTCGCAGACCTCGAGGCGGGGAAGCGCTACTCGTGCGCTGTGGTCGCCGCCGTGGCGCTACGCGAGGCGGGCGTGCGCTTCTGCTTCGGTATCCCTGGCGTGCAGAACCTCAAGCTGTACGAGGGCCTCACGGACTGCGGCGTCGAGAACGTGCTCATCGCCAACGAGGAGGCCGCCGGCTTCGCCGCCGCTGCCATCTGGCAGTCGGGCCGTGGTCTGGCTTGCGTGAACATCATTGGCGGCCCGGGCATCACCCACGCCGCACCCGGCCTGCTCAAGGCCACTCGCGAAGGCGTCGCTATGCTGGTTCTGACCACCGGCATCAAGCAAAAGACCAAGCGCCGCTTCCAGCTGCACGACGTCGACAACCTCGGGCTGCTGCGCCCCGTGTGCAAGGCCGTGCTCCCCGTGCCGACCACCGGCGCCGACGTCGCGGAGACGATCCTACAGGCGGTGCGGCTGGCGCGCGAAGGGAAGCCTGGCCCCGTCGGCATCGAGCTGCCCAGCGACATGGTGGCGATGACGCACGTGCACCGCGGCCTGCCGCCCACGGCCTCGCTGCCGGCGCTCGCCTTCACGCCGCCTGGGTGGGCGGAGGGCGCGGGCAGGGCCGGTGCGGCCCACGCTGGCCCCTCGCCGGGGGCGCCGCCGCACGCGGGGTTGCGCGCGGTCTTTGCCGCGCTCGCCGCCGCGCTCGCCAAGTGCGGCGCCGGCGGCGAAGCGCCGCGCGGCGGGGCGCAGGGCGCGCAGGGCGCGGAGGGCGCGCTGTCCGTGATCTGCACGGACCCGGGGCGGTGTGCGGCCGACGCCCAGGAGCACCTACCCGCAGGCACCCGCGCGCAGCTCCTCACGCCGGCCGACAGCGCGGTCATGTGCGGCAACGCGCTGCCCGCGGCGCTTGGCGCCGCCATCGCGCTCCGCGCCGACATGGCGGCGGCGGCGGCGGCAGCGGCGGCGGCGGCCGGCGCTGGCGGCGGGGGGGGGGCGGGGGCGGCGGGCGGCGCCGTGGCCGTGGGCGTGTCGGATGTGCGCGGTCTGCTGATGACGGGCCTGGAGCTCATCACGGCCACGGGGTGCAGCCTGCCCCTCGTGTTGCTCGTGCTGCGGCCGCGCGATGGCAGCTCCGCGCCTTTCCTGTCCGACCCCGCGCCCGGCGCGACGCTGGACGTTGCGGCGTACGCCGGCGCGTTCAACGCGGCGTACCACCTCATCGAGGACGACGGCGGCGGGGCCGAGGCGACGGCAGCGAAAGCGGCGAGGGCGCTGGGCGAGGCCGTCGCGGCAGCGGCGGCGCACGGCACTGTCGCAGTCGTGGAGTACGTGTTCGACTACGGCGGCGGCCACCCGGCGGCGGCGGCGCGGGAGCGGGAGCAGGAGCAGCAGCAGCAGCAGCAGCAGTACCCCCCCGCCGGCGTGGCACCCCTCACGGCCGCGCTGCGCGGGGCAGGCATCACGCGCGTGCTTAGCTGCCCGGGCAGCGCGGAGTTCGCCTCGCTGATGCGCGGGCTGCACGGCGGCGTGCAGAGCGTGCTGTGCACCGACGACCAGAGCACCGGCTTCGTGGCCGACGGGCACGGGCGCAGCACGGGGGCGCTGACCTGCGCGGTGGTGGCGGACGGCGAGGGCGGCACGCTGCCCCATGTCTTCTCAGGCGTGGGCGAGGCGCTGCTGGACAGCGCGCCCCTGCTGCTGCTGCTGCTCGCCGACGGGGACGGGGGCGCGAACCCGGCGTGCGGGCTGGCGCGCGCCATGTGCAAGGCGGTGCTCGACCATCGCGAGGACTGGGGCGCCGAGGCGCTGCGCGCGGCGGTGGGCCTGGCGCTCGGAGGCTGCCCTGGGCCCGTCGCAGTGCAGCTTCCGCGCGCGGCACTTCTCGCCGAGGGGCGCGCGGGGGGAGCGCTGCCAGCGGCAACCGCCGCTCTGGCGGCCTCGCCGCCACCGACGCCCACCGCTGCCGCCCTGGGCGGCGCGGAGCTGTCGGCTGCCGCCAGCACCGTGGCGCAGGCTCTGCTCGGCGCCAAGCGGCCGCGCCTCCACCTCGGCCTCGGTGCCAACGACAGCGCCTGCGCGCCACTCGTGCTGGAGCTGGCGGAGACGCTGGGCTGCGCCGTGTCCACGACCTTCAGCGGCAAGGGCGCGTTCCCCGAGACGCACCCGCTGTGGCTGTGGGCGGGCATGGGCGCGGCGCTGCCGCCGTCCCTCGCGCCCGTCCAGAAGTCCAACGACGCCTGGCTCATCGTGGGCGCGCGCATGGGCGAGCTGTCCACCGCACACTACCGCGGGGTGGCGCTGCCCAAGCCGGGCAGGTGCTTCCACGTGGACCTCGACGCGGAGGTGCCGGGCGCCAACTACAGCGCCACGCCCATCGTGGCCGACGCCGCGGCATTCCTCGCGGCGCTGCTGGCGGCGATCGAGGCGCAGGGCGGCGGCGGGGGCGGCAGTGAGCAGAGCAGCGCGTCGCAGCACACGCTGGACATGATGCGCGACCTCCGTGCGGGGCACGCCGAGCTGGCGCGGCAGGTGGCGGTGGAGACCAGGACGGCGGTGCGCGCGTCGGACGGCATCCGCATCTCGCCCGCCGCCTGCTTCACGGCGCTGCAGGCGGCGTGCCCGCCGGACACGGTGTTCGTGACCGACTCCGGCAACGGCACCGTCATGGCGGCGGAGAGCCTGCGGCTCGAGGCGCCGCGCCGGCTGCTGTCGCCGTGCAACTACTCGTCCATGGGGTACTGCGTGCCCGCCGCGGTCGGCGCCATCCTCGCGGCGCCGGGGACCACCGCCGTCGCGGCGGTGGGCGACGGCGCCTTCCTCATGACGGGCAACGAGCTCGCCACGGCCAAGGCGATGAAGCTCCCGCTGATCGTGGCCGTGCAGAATGACGGCGAGCTGGGCATGATGTCCGGCCTGCAGCGCATGGCGGGGCGCGCGCCGTTCTGCACCATCATGCCGCACTACTCGCCGGCGGGCGTGGCGGCCATGCTGGGCGTGAAGGTGCGCCTCGTGCGCTCGCTCCCGGAGATGGCGGAGGCGGCGGCGTGGGCGGCGGCGGCGTGCGCTGCGGGCGAGGGTCCGGTCATGCTCGACGTCGGCATCTCGTACGCGTACCCGTCCTTCTACAGCCGCGGCGTGATCGGGGCGACGGCCATCCTCCCGGATCACATCACGGAGGAGCGCGCGGTCACGGAGGAGGACGAGGCGCCGCCGGAGGGCGCGTCGGACAGCGAAGTGGGAGAGGGCGGCGCGGGCGACGTGGGCGAGGCGCCGCCGCTGCGCGAGCGCGACACGAGCTTCGCGCGCGAGGAGCTGGCGAAGCTGCGCGCCTCCGGTGCCGCCGATGCGACGGTGTTCGACGCGTGGGCGCCGCTCGCGCACGCGCGCAAGGCGCACGCCGCGCGCGTCGCGATCAAGCTGCCGCGGGGTGGCGGCACGCTCTCCTACGCGCAGCTCGGCGCGCGCGTCGACGCGGTCGCCCGCCACCTGCTGGGCAGCGGCGGCGGCGCGAAGGGGCTGGCGCCCGGCGAGCGCGTGGGCGTGCTGGCACCCAACGTGCCCGAGGTGCTCGAGGCGCACTACGCCATCGCGGGTGCGCGCGGCGTGACCCTCAACCTCAACCCGCGCCTGGCGCCGCCCGAGCTCGCGTACCAGTTCGACGACGCCGCCATGGCCGTGGCCCTGGTGGCGACGCAGCACGCGGGGCTGCTGGCGGCGGCGCTGCCGCTCTCGAAGGGCGCGCTGCGCGCCGTCGTGTGGCTGCCCGATGTGCACACCGACGCCGCGGCGCCGCCCTCCGATGCGGCGCAGGCGGCGCTCGCGGCGGCCAAATCCTTCCTCTCGGCCGCGAACGTGGCGCAGACGGAGTACGCAGAGGTGGTCGCGCAGGCGCCACTGGGGGGCGGCGCGGCAGCGGGGGAGTTTGTGCCGGCCAAAATGAGCGCGGCGGCATCGGGCTGCGAGATGTACTACACGAGTGGGACGACTGGTCGGCCGAAGGGCGTGGTGCTCTCGCACAAGGTCGTGACGCTGCACGCGCTCGGCTGCATGGTGGAGCACCGCCACTGCGCCGATGATGTGTGGGGGCACATCGCCCCGATGTTCCATCTGGTGGACGCGTACGCCATCTTCTCGATCACGTGGATCGGCGGCGCGCACACGTTCGTGCCCGCGTTCTCGCCAGAGGCAGCGCTGCGCGCTATCGAGGCCCACCGCGTGACGGTGACGAACGTCGCCACGACGATGGTGACGCTGCTGCTCGCGCACCCCACAGTGCGCCAGGTCGACCTCTCATCGCTGAGCCTGCTGTCGGCAGGCGGCGCGCCCATGAATCGCGAGACGGCGCTGCTTGCGATCCGCACCTTTGGCTGCGAGTTCTTCCTGTCGTATGGCATGACGGAGTGCTGCGGCAAGATCTCCATGTCGCTGCTCAACGACCCGGCGCTGCGCGCGCTCTCGCCCGCCGCGCAGGTAGCGGCAATCTGCACGAGCGGCAAGGCTTTTGCCGAGCCTTCCTTCGAGCTGCGCGTCGTCGCGGTGTCGGACGAAGCGGGCGCCGCCGGCGGGGCGGCAGAACCCGTGCCAGAGGACGGGCGCACGGTGGGCGAGATTCAGATCCGCGGCGACACGGTCTTTGACGGCTACCACAACAAGCCCGAGGCGACGGCGGAGGCGTTTGCCGCGGGCAGGTGGTTCCGCACGGGTGATCTGGCGACGCTGAGCCGCATCGGCGGGCAGGCCTTCCTCAACATCTGCGATCGCGCCAAGGACATGATCCTCACGGGCTCCGAGAACGTCTACAGCGTCGAGGTCGAGCGCGCGCTGCAGGACCACCCCGCCGTCAAGCACGCCTGCGTGTACGGGGTCCCGAACGCACTGCTCGGCGAGACCGTCAAGGCGGTGGTGGAGCTCCAGGCGGCGGGCGGCGCGGCAGCGACGGTTGCGCAGCTCAAGCGCCACTGCGCGACGTTGCTGGCCGACTTCAAAGTGCCGCGCACCATCGAGTTCCTGGAGGCGATGCCCAAGACGGGCTCGGGCAAGCTGGCCAAGGGCGAGCTCAAGAAGCGGGAGGCGGTGACGCGTGCCTCGGCGGCAGCGGCGCGCCGGCAGCGCCAGCTGCTCGCCTCGCCGCCGGAGCTGCTACCCGATGCGGCGCTCCGCGTGGCGTGGTCGCGCGCCGCGCTGCCGCGTGGCGGTGCGGTCGCACGCAGCTCCAGCTGGCTGCTGTGCGGCGACTACGTCGACGCGGCCCGAGGCAGCGTGGGCGCGCTGCTCAAAGCCAAGCTCGAGGGAGCGGGCGCTGCGGCGGTGGAGATGATCTCCATGGCGGACACCCTGCCACCGGGCGACGAGTTCGCGCCAGAGGCTCTCGCACCGGCGCTGCGCGCGGCTTTTGGCGAGGGGGGGGGTGCGGCTGCCGCCGGCAGTGGTGTGGTGTACCTCTGGCCGCTGGAGCTCTCGAGCGCAGGCGACTCCGCCGCCGCGCGCTGCGCCGACGGCACCACGGTGGCGCGAACGCACACGCTGCTGCGCGGTCTCATGAGCCTGCTGCAGGCGATGGTGGCAGCCAAGCTTGATTGCAGCCTCACCATCGTCACGCGCGGCGCCGCGGTGGATGTCCGCTGCCCCGACCGCGGTATTGTGGTGTGCGCGACGCAGCAACCGCTGTGGGGTGCAGGGCGCGTCGTGGCTGCGGAGCGCAAGGGTTTCGGCACGCGGCTGGTAGACCTGTGCCCTGCGGACTGCGACGCCGAGGCAAACGCAGATGCGCTGTTCCGCGAGCTTGGGCACAGCGGTTCGGACGCCCAGCGTACCGAGCGCGCCGAGTCGGCATGGCGCGCGCGCGCGCGCTACGAGCCAGCGCTGGCGCCACAGCCGCTGCCCGCGCCCGGCCCAAACGCGCGGCCGAAGCTGCGCGCCGACGCCACGTACGTGCTCACAGGCGGCCTGGGTGGCCTCGGCCTCACGCTCGCCGCGGCCATGGTGGAGCAGTGGGGCGCGAAGCGCCTGGTGCTCGTGAGCCGCGGCGCGCCGAAGCCCGAGGTGCGCGCGCAGCTGGACGCTCTGGAGGGCGCGACGGGCGCCACGTTGCTCACGGCGCAGGGCGACGTGGGCACGGCGGCGGATGTGGATCGCGTGCTGCGCGAGGCGGGCTCTTGCGATGGCGGCGGCGCCGACTGCCCCGTGCGCGGCATTTTCCACCTGGCCGGCGTGGTGGACGACGGCGCGCTCGACAAGATGGACTGGGGTCGCTTCCACAAGTCGTTGGGCGCGAAGGTCGCGGGCTCCGTGAACCTGCACACCGCGTCGGAGGCGCTGTCGCTGCCGCTCGACTACTTCGTGCTGTTCACCTCCATCTACGGGCTGCTCGGCTACCGCGAGCTGAGCCACTACGGGGCTGCCAACGCTTTCCAGGACGGGCTGGCGCTGGCGCGGCGCGCCGCGGGGCTGCCAGCGCTCGCCGTGTCCTGGGGCACGTGGGCTGACGCGGGCATGGCGCACCGCTTTGGCGCGGGGTGGGCAGCGGGGTGGCGATCGCAGGGGTGGGACTTCGTGCCGCTGCGTGGTGGCATGGACACGCTGGGCGCGCTGCTCGACATGCAGGGTGACACGACCGAGGGCGGCGGCGGCGGCACGGTGCACAATGGCCACGCGGCGGTGAT
>Ga0308021_10001525_pt1 | contig 10589 bp, 21 predicted proteins | sample Neamet351_FD_201296 | JGI IMG/M metagenome (GOLD analysis project Ga0308021, IMG submission 201296) | Marine microbial communities from water near the shore, Antarctic Ocean - #351 | ecosystem: Environmental > Aquatic > Marine > Unclassified | place: Southern Ocean | collected 2014-10-02
TATCGGGGATGATGCACTTTGTGCATGCAAAACTATATAAATATAAAAATTTTTTATTTTGAAAAAAAACTGACATAACCATCCTTGATTGGCCCGCCCTCTACTGATATACCCCTAGACTATAACCGGGGGGGCTTTGCCCATAATGTGTACAGCCTGTCCTAAATGACCCCCCCTCCCCCTTCCTATGTTATCCTATGCTCCCCATGCTCCCCATGCTAGGCGGCGAGTCATCGAGCCGCATGCCCTGAGTTCGACGAAGGGCATAATGCGATGGCGATGGCAATAGCGTGTACAGCCAAAGTAGACCCGCCAACTAGTTGGTACTTATCACTTATATCATAAGCGCATACACACAGCCTACAAGTTTACAACAGCTACAACCGTGTATGCCGTTGATGGAAGTGATAAGTATAGGGTCGGTTCAGCGAATACTTGGAGCTGTATGGCTGTGCATGCTATTGCAGTGCTGTACGAGGTGTGCGGAGCACCGGAGTGCAGCAAACAGGGAACCAACGAAAGAAGGGAGCCAACTACGTTGACCCCCCTCATCTAGGCTGTTACCACGGAAGCGGTTCTCCTGAATCTTCTGCTACCGCAGCAATCGTGACTGTGGTGCCCGCTAATTCGATTAGCGGAGCATTGTTGTTGCCACCCATGGTTGTACCGAGCACGTACGTGGCTGCCAAATCAACGGTTGCGTTGCGTTCTAAGCCAAGCGAGGCTACCTCTGCGTCCGACATTCGGATAGCGAAGCCAGAGAACTTCAGGCGGTCACGGAATGACGCTGGAGCCTTGGAGACGAACTCAATGACAGGCTGGCGCAGAATGATGCGCTGCATGCCGCTGAAGATTTGGTCAGCAGCAATGGACGATACGTTCATACCTAACAATTCTAACATAACGGAACTTTCTGGGTTTGGAACCCATAATTGGTTAATAGATGTTACTAACCATAGTATCTTCGTGCAAGGCACTTATTTGACCTAGTTGGTGCGCCTCGCACACCTAGCGATGCTATTGGGGCTTTAGCCCCGATAGCTAGCTTGTCCTAGGGATTGATGAATGGAACAATCTTATCGTCGCCATAGTCTCCTGTGGCTTCCTCATAATGTTCCTGCATGTTCTTCACAAGGTCGTTGAGTCCATCCAGCTTGTGCTGCCAGCTAATAACTTCCTCAGCGTCCCATACGTCGTCTTTGAACATCTCTTCCGCATGCATTAGCTGTTCAAACGTATCTAGCTGCTGTTTAGCTAAGGCATCCACTGCCCACCCCGGCAATGCTAATGCCATTGGGTTCTTTGGGTTAGGCTCCAGCCTTCCTGTAAGTCTTTGGGATAAATCCCACTTGTTATCCATGTGTCTCCTCACAATTGTGTGCTACTCGGCATTCGTTGTTGCAGTCAACTTTTATGCATAATAGTATAGGTAGTTTCTGTGCTCCAGCCATTATGAGCATTTCTGCTATGTCTGTGTGTCCATGTGTGTCTGCTACGTGCAGGGCAGTTTGCCCATGGTCGTTATAAAGGTTTAGGTTTAACATATCACTCTCCTTAAACCCCGTCGTGCGCCGCATCTCTTTGAGTGGAGCATCTCAGGCAACCGCACTAACACGGTTGAGCACATCACCATGACACCCAAGCGGTGCACAATAACATACTAGGTCTTTACCCTTCAATGTACGAAGCTCTTCCCTACTGAACTTACCCTTTGCGTAGGCTATATACTTCTCAATCACCTCTTCACGATTGCCATCTTTACCTATGATGAATGGATTACCCCATTTGCTGCCTCTACCGATATACACTGCTCCACTTGGGATGCCAACCACTCTCTTATTTAGAACTGCCATAATCACTCTCCTTAAACCTCTTCGTGCAAGGCACCTCTTTGAGTGGGACGGTGGAGTACGGAGACATAAAAGAAAAGCCCACTACGTGCCGTGACAAAGCAGGTAATGGGCTAATCTTTGGGAGAACTACAGTGCTTCTTCAGTTGGGGTGTCCTCAGACTTTCCCACATCATCTAGCACTTCAATATCTTTCAGCAGGTCGTTCATCTGCTTGTTTTCCGCATCTGACTTCATGAGATATCTCTTCCGCTGATCCAGCGTTATCTCTAATTCTCTTGTTGCCATTTGCATGGCTTTTACAACCATTTCAGGGTCACGCATGAGCTTGGAGAATAGCTTCTTCATCTCTAACTGTTCTTCTTCTCCTAAGAATTCCACTGGTTGATAGCCCATTACAAAGCCCGCTTCCTCGAAGTCTGGGTCAATCCGTATTATTGTACCGTCTTCTGTTACGGTTAGCATGGCTGCTCTTTCTACTGTACCATCCTGATGATCCGTAAGATGCCTGATCATATCTGATATGTTGCTTGTTAGGCAGCTTAGTACTACAGATGAGAAAGATACAGGGTAATCCTCTAGCCCTGAGTCCATAGGGCGTAAGCTTTGTGTAAACTGGCTCATCTTCCTGATTGTATCAAGCGAGTCATCTTCTACGTTGGGTACTACTTCGTCCGTTGTGTACTCAACTAGCTTGAACTTTGAGTCCTTATTGATTTCCATGTTGTCCTCCCAGACAATTGCCCTATATCTCTAGGTGAGATACTAAGCTGATAATTATAAACAGTATGGATATCCATGATAACCACTTTGTTCGGCTTGCTTTCATAGCATTCTGTTCTATCTTTGCCGCCTTTACATGCCCCCATACTGAAAGCAAGTCACGTTCGTACTCATCTCTAAGGCGTTGGATTGCTTTCGCATGAGATAGTGTCAGTCTACTCAGAGTCTTGTCATATTCTCTCACGCTAGGTGGTTCCCAGTTCAATGCTGTGTCGAACCAATCATCGAATTTACCTTTGTCTTTGTTAGTCAATGGCTAATCCCTTTACTTTTGTAGCGTCGGCGAGTGTGCCCGACCAGTGTATGTCACGTTCTATTGGCATTCCGAATGGTGGGCATTTCATATTAGCTAGCTCGCTTAGTGTGAAATAACCTAGTTCTGCCTCGTGTAGGTCAACAAGTCCGTAGAACAACCAATCGTCCCCTTGTCGCTGACCCTCTGTGACGTACCATGTTCCCGCACCAGAAGGGTTGAAGAACTTAACTATTACGTTTACCTCTGTTTGTGGCTTGCCATCTTGTGACATAAGCGGAGCTGCTTCTAGCTCCTTAGTTATCGCTTCTGTTACTAGTATCATTTAGTTGTTCTCCCGAAGCGAATCATTAATGTATGCAATCTCGTCACCGTTGCTTACAACTTGTACTACGGTGTCAGCGAATTGCCCGACTATTGGGTGTTCACCGTCATCGAAGTCTGTATTTCCTGATACGGCGATAACCTTGTCGTCACGTATTAGCAGGAAGTCATCTCGGTCGTACATAGTGTTCTCCTTACTATGCTAGTTATTGGGTGATAGGTGAGGTTATGGGTCAGATTCAACAAAGCCCATTACCCCCACCCACCACACGCACAACGTACAAGGTAACTATTAGACCGCATCAAGTCCCCATGGCTTGGACTTTTGGTATGAGTAGGATTGCTTCGTTCACAGGGAGCCAACCAGTCACGGTGTCTTGGTAGTCATCTATGGTAGATACCACAGGTTTTAGGGTTTCGGTAGAGTACCAGTTTTCTGTTCCATCCCAGTACGTATCGAAGATAGCTACTTCTACTGAGGTTGCTTCTACACTCTCCCCGTATACAATGTGCCCTGTGTTCCCACCGAGTCCATTGCGAACGTTAGTACACATCTCTTCAAGTGGTTTGTTGCGGTTCGTTCCGTAGTTACTACTAGAAAACATTATGCTTATAGTAATACCATTTGGGAAGCTGAACTGAGTTCCTCCTCTGGCTAGTGATTTTATCTTAGTCTTTATCGTCTTCATCGTATGCACCTCTTGCACATTGGTCGTTGTGATAGCTTAGTTGTCTTCTTGAAGAACCAGCTATCCATGATAGTTCCTCTGAAATCGCTGAACACGACTCCACACACGGTTCTCATTGTGTAATCACGCCACACCCCTGCGGGTAGATTGGCGAACAGGTGCTTACCCGTCTTTGAGTATACTTGCATTACGCTTCCTGTCTCTCTCAATCTTGAGCTTACCCTCTTTACAGTCTGGGCAATGCCTATTTATACGGTGGGTACATGTCGGTAACCTTCCTCTGGTGTTACCTTCTTCTTCCCTACGCATCTTGACTATCCTATTAGCAGTTGCTTGCTGCCTAGTGATACCAAGTCTTAGTGACTCCGATAAGTCTTTCCTACCGTTTCTACGGCGTTCGTTCTTCTTATCAAGCTTATCGGCTCTATTTACACTTATTAGTCCCTCTCCCGGCTTGATAACGGGGATAGGTTGAGTACATGTATTGCATTCAGACCAATAGATACTGCTTACTGTACGTTCTCTGTGCTTATTTAGAGGCCATGTGTGGTCTACAGTACACTCTCGTATGCTCATATACTGTGTCATAGAGCTTGTTCCTTAGTCCAGCCTAGTGCTTCTTTAGCCTCTTCGCTGATGCTAACCACGACTCCTAAGAGACTTAGGTTGCCAATGTCGTACCGAGTTACAGTCTTACGACCAGTTAACTTCGTAATTACCTTTGCAGCAAACTCGTCCTTGACGTAGAACAAGTCGTTACCGTAAACGTTCTTAGTTATTATGTGAATATCAAGCATCTGTATGTCCTCCCATGTGTGTCATTAGACTGAAGCTTGTGTGATACTTTGCACTACATTTGCCACATGATAGCTCTGAAGGCCAGTCATTGTTGGACTTCATGAGTTGTATAGCTACTTGCTGATCCGACGTGTACATCTCCATAGGCTTGGTAGGTGTCCTATGAATGATTAGCTCTGCGTATCTATCACCGGGGTGATGTGATTGTCGTGTCCATGGTGTCCATGGTACTTCACTGTGTGGCTCACGTACGAACCTATCCAGTGCATTAGTAGTTCCGTAAAATTGGTTCTCTTCTTTATCGTGAGGACGTGTAGGCTCTATGTCTTCCCACGTTGTTCCGTAGTCACTCATTCTTTAGTACTCCTGTATATTCGTACTTCAACTTCTTTGTTTATATCTGCGAGCCTGTTTTGGAAGCTCTCGTTATCCAGCCCCTGCCAAGGCTCAAGTATGATATCAGATAAGTCCTTGACTTGCTTCAGTGGACACCCGCATTGGTCGCAGGTTACTATCTCATAGATGTGTTCTGTTCCCGGCAGGATTAGGGTGTTGTTATGCATACATCGAGGTGTGATTGGTATCTCCTCCATGTCACCTAGAGTGTTTACTATCATGTATGTCATAGATTAGTCTTCGTATCCTTTAGGGCAGCCGCATAAGCATGGTTGACCTTCACACAGATGATCTGCTGATTCTGCTCCTATAAGCATCATCATGGAAGCTTGGTCAACGTAGCTTACTATCCCATGATCGTATGCTATCATTAGGCAGTCATCACATACATGTGGTGCTACTACTTTTGGTTTTACTTCTATCATGTTCTACTTTATCCCCGGCTTGGTTTTACTGCTGTTTAGCTTGTAATTGAATGATCGCATGTCAACCATGAACTGTTCGACTCTGCTTCTTCTTAGTTCGATCTTTTCGTTCCTAGATAATGTTGCATAATCATATGGAAATATCACTATGGGTGCTTGTAGTCCACAGTAGTCGCAACGTACCCATGCTAGTTGATCTGGTAGTACGGGTTGTTTGTGTGCATTGACAGGCCATATATGGTCTACTCTAGTGCACTCTGATATTAGTGGTTTCATTGTTTTCTTTTTATGCGCCCCAACAGGTTCCTCGTAAGTTCCTGTTGAGGCACATGGTTATAGACTTCGGTTACCTAACTGATTGGGTAGGCGTAACACTACTTGTGTCAGTTTGGTTACCTTGGCTATCATATCGTGGTACCGATTCGTTTACTGTGTAGCTGCACTGCAAGCACTTGAGGAAGGCACCTACATGATCCGAATTGGCTTGTATGTCACCCTTGCATCTTGGGCAACTCTTTAGGTATAGCATTGTTACACTCCTACGTGTTGTTGCTTTTCGATGTGGTCAAACATCTCGTATAGACCTTGTATGGCAGTTTCTTGGTCTACCCGTACCCAACGTGCACATGCTATTGTGCAGTCGTCTGTACCTATTTGGTTATGCACTTTTGTAGGGTGTGCATCATTTGCGTGTTTTTCTTTAGTGAGGTAAACATGCATTTTAGGAAGCATTGCTTCTTCCCTTGGCGTTCTCGTCTGCGATTCCCAACGTCTATTGGGGTCATCTATAGAGAGTGATTGCCCCTCCTCAAGTATGACATGCTCATGATGTTCTGGTATTGCGAATTCAATGCCATGTACGTTGTCATTGTAACTCATGATGAACTCTGCTTGCATACCTAGGAAGTAGTCATTTGCGATTTCTTCGTCACTAAGAGTATCTAACCAATTATCTTTGTCTTGCCCATACTCTGATGTAGGTATGTCACCTTTGAAGTACTGGTTAGAGTAAGTCTTGTTGTAGTGATGAGCTATGGTTCTCTTACGTGATTCAGCACCTAATGCTATTATCATCTGCTCTAGCTCTTTGCCGTAATCTTCATTTGTTACAGCTTCTGTGATGAGTTCGTCCCTGAACTCAAAGCGTGAGCCTCCTAGCTCATATATGCGTCCTAGTGCACCCATGAGGCAGTGGCTTACCTTGTCCTCAAGCTGCTCCCCGTTGGGATGCCAGCTTTCTTCTATGTTGGTAAAGCTACCTGCTGACCAACCTGTTTCTTGGAATTGAGTTCTTAGCTTAGCGAAGTCTAATCGCATTGCTAATAGTTGTTCTGGTGACATATATTCTCCTAATGTCTAGATTACGCTTATCCATGTTATAAAGGTCATTATCATTATGACAATAACTACCCACCCTGTGATAGATTCTCCTGTTCCCAATCGCAAAAACCCCCACCAAGTATGATAATACAAACGTGCGAAAGCACAAATTTGAGTGCGCTGACCATGGGGCAGCATGTTATTGCTACCCCACAGTCGGTGGTTGTTATCCTACTAGCGAGAGTTCTTTGGTTTTGATACCATTCTTCTTAGCTGCGTATTCCAGAATTTCCGATTGTAACTTTATGTTACTGTCAGTGAATCCAGCCGCTCTCATGAATCCTCCACTGGTGGAACCATGCCAATCCAGTGTTTCGGTCATTGCGTTCACTCCACCCCATACAGTGCCTCGTGCTTCTCCAAGTGTTTCTCCTCTTGGAGTATCTTCTTCCCAAACACTGACCATTTTATCCATGCGATTCTTCCACATGGTAACGGACTTCTTGTTTGTAACGATGGTTTGAGGCTCATCGCTCTGTCCTAGCGTTAGCACTGCTTCAATAGGTTTGACTTCAGGCCAGTGATGCTTGACAAGCTTTACGAATCCGTCTGTGTTCAAGTCTATTGCAATCAATTCATTAGCTACTAGAGCTAACGTCTTGTTGTACTGATGTGCAGCCACCAATGATTGCTTAGCTGCCTCCATCTTGTTCAGTACTTCTGCGGTGTGCTTGAAGGTTACACCGTTCTTCCTACCACCTAATGCCATCTTCAATGTGTTTGCACACACTACTCTGACATTTGTTGCCATTGCACGAACTGGGTGTTGTCCGTTGTGACCAGTAGTGAGCATGAGGTATTGCTCAATCATGTCTCCAGTACCAATTGTCAACTGTTCTGGGAACTTGATGGTTGCAAATACTTGCTGACCACCCTCAATTGAACCTGCTGTTTCCCACGTTGCGCCTTCATTACCCTCAAAGTTGATGATGGCTTCTCCAAGTTCCAGCAGGTCTTCGTTCTGTACTGGTGTGTACCTGCTCTTTGCTACTCCGAATACCTCTGGCTTCCCGTCGAATGGGTTGTTCCTGAGGATAACGTTGTAACCGTCAATACCTATGGTGTAAGGTACTTCACTTGGCATGTTAGCTGCTAGAATCTCTGTAGACTCATCGCTAATCTCTCCCGGCAATTCCCTTGCATCTGTCGGAACCATGCTTAGGAAGTGGTTCATAGGCTGTAGGCGAACGTTCCACCCTGCCATATGAGCTTTCTCCAGTATCTGTTGGGCGTTCATAGCCTCTGTGAACACTTCTCCAAGTGCATGCCAACCGGGTTTCTTATATGCAGCAAATGCTGTATATGTCGTACCGTCTATTGCAGTTTTCTGCTCTAAACCATGACTCATGTTTACTCCTTAAGTAAGTAAACTAGTTAGCGGATAACTTTATACCCGCAGAAAATAACGTGCGCCGCATCTCTTTGACCGGACTCCTACTCCCACTCGATCCTAACATACTCTGTGTAGTCCTGTTCTACTTCAATGTCTGTTACATCGCCCTCGTCTTCCCACTCCATGCTGAATGAGTTGTCCCTTGCGAAGGTGTATGCATCATCTTCATCGTTGATATCGTGCTCGTCTGCCATTTCAGAGGTTATCGTACCAGTCTGGGACATGTTGGCTGTTACGGTGTAGCTGAATACTTCCTTTTCTATTGCTACATCGAAGTCATCTGATATGTGCTTTGACTGATCTGTGTCCCCCAACCACTGCTGGAAGATGTTACTTCCTGTTTCTTTGGTGCAAGCCTCGAAGTCGTATTCAGCTTGGAATGGTGTGTAAGTCCATTCAGCAGCTTTGTATGGTTTGTACTCTACTGCTTCTACTGCTTCTTGTGCCATTCTTCCCGGTGAGGTTAGCGTAGCTGGTTGGTGCTCAATAGCAGCTTTTGCTTCTACTGCCCTTACTTGGTACTGAGTTTCAGTTTTCAATTTTCTAGTGAATAAGCTGTTGTTCTTACCACGTATTACTATTCTGACGGTACTCATTTATTTGTTACCTTTATCGTCAAAGCCAGCGTACATGTGTGCTGGGAATGAATTGTATAGTTCGTTCCGTAGATATTCCATATCTGCTATGTTGCTATCTTCTCTTCTGTGTTCAGATACAGCTTTTAGGTCTGCTATAGCGTGGTGTAAAGCTTGCGTTATGATCAGGTTACCTCTCATTGAACTTGCAAACTCTATTACTTTTCGTTGTTCAGTCTTAGCCAGAATATTATCTGATGTCATCGCTTTTCAACTTTCTTGATCCGGTCAATCAATCGTTTGTTCTGCTCTAGAAGATGAGCAACTTGCTTCTCTAGTCGCTTCCTTGACTCTACCATGTCGTTGCGCCACTCCCGTGCCCTATCTTCGACACCGTAGTATGCTACGATCCTTTTGTTTACTTCGGCTTTGCTATTACCTGTTCTGCTATATGTCATTGGTTATTCTTTCTGATCAAGCTGAATATCGTCGTAACCTTTGGATTTCCATTCCTCAACTGCTTTAAGTGCCTCTTCTTTTGTTTTGTAGTGGTCATCAATGCCACCTACCCATACTATGTAAGTCATTGGTTATCCCCAAAGTATATCGTGAGGACTATACTCTTTTTCCTTATCGCTTTCGTCTTCGACTTCAAGGAAGTGTTCAGCTATCATTGCACCTATTTCTGCTGCTATTGCTTTATCAGTCCGTAGTTCCCAAGATTCTTCTCCTACGTCAGCTAGTTCATCAGGCATACGTTCATCAGTCTCAATGTCTGCGATCATGCATTCTGTTGCTCGTTGGAGCCTTGCATATATCTCTGCGTACTTCATTTGGTTCTACCTATCTTTTGTATCCCCATGCGACACATGCTTCTTCGTAGCAGTTTTGGCAGGGAATATCATATGGTGGTATTGAGTTGTTCATCTGAACCCCACATTCAGGACACTTTGATTCAGGATTGTTTGGGTTACTGTAGTTACGTATCCCGTTGATCATCTTTATTACTGTTGCCATTAGTTCTCCTCTAAGTGACAGCGACACCAGCAATCACTGGTACATGCTGCTCCTACACATGTGTGTCGGTTATGTATTTGCATTCTCACCTATCCTTTACTCTAGCTAATTCTCCCCCGCCCGGAAATCGTGGTTACGGGCACTACGTGACGTGCGGAGCACCTCTTTGAGCGGAATCCTGCGTACGTAGTACGTCCACCATACGTAGTATGTCCCCCGTACGTAGTACGTTCTACTATACGCAGTATATCCACCCTATACGAAGTATATCCAATCCAGTTCCATTCCAGTTCCAGTTGGGTACGAAGTACCTCCAATTCCAGTTCCATTCCATTCCAGTTCCAAGTGCCCCCCTATCCAATCCAGTTCCAAGCTACTTCCAAAGCTGCCTGATCTATCCAAGATTAGATAACAACTATACTGATTCCAGTTCCAAGTGGCGCATTGATTACGAATAAGTGTGTTTCACTGGGGTTTACATGTTCATACTTCGTAACCATACATATCTAAAGCTACGTTATTCGTCATGTACTATACAATACGCTACGCTATCCAACGCTATCCAATAGCCAATACAGCGCAATTACGCCCTCAACATAGGCAACTACGCTGGATTGCGTCATATTTAGGGCTACGCAGTACGATTTTTGGGCAAATAAAAAATCGCATATAACAGCCCCAGAAAAGTATCTGAGGCTATTAGATG
>Ga0308021_10001527_pt1 | contig 10579 bp, 3 predicted proteins | sample Neamet351_FD_201296 | JGI IMG/M metagenome (GOLD analysis project Ga0308021, IMG submission 201296) | Marine microbial communities from water near the shore, Antarctic Ocean - #351 | ecosystem: Environmental > Aquatic > Marine > Unclassified | place: Southern Ocean | collected 2014-10-02
CGATTTGGCAGAGAACTTCTTTGACGGCGAAATTCCGATGTCGCACATCGAAAATCATTGCTGCCCGCAGAACAGGTTCGTTGAGAACTACAGCGCAAATCAGACGTGCAAGTGCGTGCTGAGCACCAACTCATTCCTGGGCTGCCCGAAGCTTCCGACAGCGGTTACGTCGTGCTGCAACGTCATCGACAGCTGTTCCCACACTATCCCCCTGCCACCCGCATTCCCGAAGCTTTCGGCTGCCGGCACTACTTCGATGGTGGTTGGCAGCATCGGCACTGGCGGTGTCCTTGCTCTGCTGCCAATGATGAGTCACGTGATCCATGCGTTCGCAAGCGGCATCCTCTTCAATGGACAGCTCATGGCGATGCTCGAGCAGCTGAACGTTGGCTGGACGGGTGCTTTCGCAGGCACGCAACACGGGCTGCGCCGGCTGAACTTCCAGTTCAAAGGCGTTACAGCCGCCACAACTGCGCCCCCGTACCAGTTTAATCATGGGCCACCAACTGGCATACCGTCAGCGGCAGAGCAGATCGATCTTGCGCCGCCGCAGATGTTCGGGGTCCTGCTTGCAGAGCTGTTTTTCATCGGCTTTGTCGTTGCGGCAATGTGGAGCGCAATTTGGCTCGGGCGAAAGCGCTACAAGCCAACCGTGGATGCCCAGGGTAGTGCAGCAGAGCCGGAAGAGCCGCGCGCAGCTGCTGCTGCCGGTGCCACTGCAACGGGCAACGGTCGCGTGCAAGCTGTGAAGGACAAGCTGGAGGGCAACAGTCACGTGCAAGCTGTGAAGGACAAGCTCCTCCAGGTGCGCAGCGCTCTCTCGGAAGACTACCGCGGCGGTGTGGACACTTGCCACTGGTCTGCCTTGACACTGTCTTGCTGGTTCTTCGACAAGCTGTACATGCCAATTGTCACCGCCGCCAGTTATCACATCGTGACGGTGCTGAGAATGACCAGTATTCCCGGGGTGTACGTCTTTACCGCCATGGTTGCTACCGGGCTGCTGGCGGTATGCATGGTGTGGATTTCTGTCCTATGGCAGCTCCTGGACCCCACGTGCCACGACCACAAAAAGTCCAGAGATGATAGAGCTACTGCCGCACTGCCGGCCGAGACCTTTTACTTCGGAGGCTTCTTCATCAGCACGGATCCGTCATTGCACGCAGACGAGGAGCAGATGTTGCCAGCGACCAGCCCGCAGAAGCGGAAGCGCGCCAGCATCGTGTCGAAGGTTTGGCACACCCTGAAAACCGAGCCGCTGTACCAAACCCGACAAAGCATTCTTGTCGCTGCGAAGGGCACCTGGGCCAGTAATGTGGTCAACCCCTGGAACATCCGCCTCATGGCTTGTGAGTTTTTCCTCCACCGCTTCCTCGTCGGCTTCACCATCGGTGCCTTTGCCTATGCCAAGCAATGGCAGGTAGTGCTGTCCTGGCTGATCTCGATCTTGTTCTGCTGCTCCATCATCATCGTCGCAGCCCCGATTGATGCTTCCATGATCATTGCGCTACCACGCACGTCGACCAAGACCTTCACCAAAGTAGTGACCAATACCAGCACGCGCAAGACGTCGAAAAGCATCTTCCAGGTGACAACGACCCAGAATGGCACCCTCAGCGATCCAAGCAACCACAAACAGGTCGACATCACCGCAGACGATGTTTCGCGCTTCACCATTGGCGAGGCTGTGGGCGAGCATGCAGCCACGCAAGGCATCACGGTCGCCATTCTTCCATTCAACGGCTCCGTTGCTCCCCAGCACACGGGAAAAGGCATCGTCGCGATCGAGCGGGCAGGCCCTGTGGGTGGTGGCGAGACGTGCGTAACCGAGAGCAAGGAACAGCGTGGCCAGATACGCGCACTTATGAATTGGTCGATCGCGCTCGCGCGCAAATCCAAGGTGTATTTCGAGACGGCGCTCCGCATGCTCAAGCAGGCGCTGCGTGCACTGAGTGTGCGTGCCGTGCTGTCGAACGAATACGTGCTCGGCCGCGCCTGTGCTATGCTTGCGTTCATGTTGTCCATGATCAACGGGGCCACGCAGGCCTGCTCTGACACGAGCTCTACACAGTGCCACGCTATCTCGGACTTCACTCTTGTGATTGCGCTCGTAGCCATCGGTGGCCCCTCCCTCGTCCTCGTTTACGACAAGGTCACCAAGGGCACGGACAATGAGCAGACAGGTGAAGGGACTGTGGAGTGGGAGATGAACGCAACTGTCTCAAACCCTGCATATGCAGACCCAGTCGTTGGCGACACCGTGCCGTCGGCTGGTCCTGTCGACACCCGGAGCAGGTCGACGACTGTGGCCGCACTTGAAGCTCGGCAGGACCCAGAACAGCTGATTGGGCAACAGGTCGATGTGCTCGGGAAGGGAGCAGGCACGGTTACCGGCGTCAAGCGCTCCAGGGGCAAACCCACCATGCACACCGTTGCATTTGACGAAGGTGGGGCTCCGCAAACTTTGCTGCTGCAAAAGACGTCAAGCGGAGCAGGAAACAAGTTTCACCTTGTACAATAGGCACTCGTGACTGCCGCTCGTGCTGGCACGCCGACCGGCTTTGGCGGCGCCTACGGCAGCTTCAACTACGCGATGACTGCCGCGTGCAACAAGGAGCCCCTAAGTCACACCTTTCTATGCGTACGCTTAAGCTTATGCGTATTGGTAAGACGTAAGCTTACGCTTATGCGTATTGGCCGCGGTGCAAATAACAACTGACCTGAATAAAGCACCCATGGAAGCCATCAATGTACGGCGACGCCGTCGCGCTGGACAGCCTCCTTCGGAGGAGCGGCGGAAGCGCGCACAGCAAATCCTAACCCTATGCGTACGCATAAGTATTTATCTTAGCCCCCCTGAGATTGACCCATAGGTCAGGCAGCCTGTCAGAGTCAGAGGTCAGGGGGCAAAAATACTTTATTGGAGATTGGAGGGCGGTAAGCGGTGATCGGTGATGGGGGCGATAAGATTACCTTTGTCCTTATAAAGCTTACAAGATACAAGATCACATATCACATTTTATAATTTAATTTGTAAGTGCGTGTGCAGTGGAATTTACAAGCTTACAGAACTGTGGCACCTGGCGAGCTCTTTTTGTGATCAGCGATACTGACGGCTTTGAACGGCTTCGCCTTGCCAGCGAAGGCTGTGACTGCGGCGGACTTACTGCCTTTCGCGCAAGACGCCGCGAGGATCTTGGCTTGCGCGTCGGAAATGTCCGACTCCTTGATGTCCGCGCTCGCCGCCTTTTTGTCTCCCTTGTTGCGCGATGCACGTCGCTTGGCTTTTTCCGTTCCCCTAGTAGCGGGTGCAGCATCCTTTGGTGCAGGCACATCCTCCTCCTCGGCCTCAGGCGCATCCATAAGGCCAATCGTCTGCAGACCGGCCTGCAGCAGAGTTGCACCAAGAGTAACAGGGCTAAATACGGCGCTGGCCCGGATTTTCCCTCTCTTCTTCGCCTTCTTGACGTGCTTATGCGCCCGCGATTTCCACTTTCTGTTCAAAGTTCGCGCCTCCGCGTGGTGATCGTAAAAGTCCGTAATCTTGTGCACCACATCTTTCGTGGGCTCAACCAAGCCGAGGTGCCGCATCAGCCGCCGTCGAGTGAGAGCGAGTGCCACGTCCTCGAACTGAAAGTGCTGGTCCTGTGAAGCAAGTAAGGAATGGCCGAGTCAGAGTCAGAGAAAAGCTTGGGTGCCAGGGCACAGAGCGGCAGCAACTGGAGAAAAGGGGCTCACCTTCAGGGATCTTTTCTTCTTCTTCTTCGAGTTTAGTGTACGCACGTCGAGCAAGGCAATTACGCGTAGCTTCACCGAGTCGTCAACATCGGGCGGTGCCACACGGTCACCAAAACCCAAGGGTGGGTCCAGCATTCGGACGAGCTCGTAGAGCTCCGCGCCGTCCAGCACGTAGTCGAGGTCCGTGTCCACGGTCACCCACGCCTCGCAGAACGTGCTGTACTCGTCCTCTGACATCTGGAACTTGCCCGCCTTCACATCCGCTTCGCTCTGTTTGCTGCCGTCATCGTCACCCATGATGTCGGACATGTCCGAGAAACCCTCAAGAATGACAGCCACGAACAAGTTGATGAAGACAAAACTGGTGATCACCACGAACGTGGTGAAGAACGCGAACACGATCATGGGCTTGCTGCAGCCGTTAATTGGCGTGCATCCGGGCTGTTTGCCATTGAAGGCACAGACCTTTGGATCGAACTCAGCTTGAAAGTCGCAGCCGGGTGGCGATTGCGCTAGCTGGTGCATGATAGCGTTCCAGCCTTCTCCTGTCGAGGCGCGCACCAGCGTCAGGAACGAGCTGCTTAGCGTTCGGAAGTTCGTGTGGTCGTCAAGTGCGTCGTAGTCCAAAGGCACTTTCGAGAAGAGCTGCAAGCCAAGCACCGCGTAAATGAAGTACAGCATCAGGAGCAAGCTTGAGATGTTGCCCAGACTCGGCAAGGTGAGGAGGAAGGTGTCGAACAAAGTGCGGAGAGCTTTGAGCCGATTGAAGAGCCGGAGGATGCGGCCAATGCGCCCAGCGCGCACTGCTGTGGCGATCGGCCCCACGCTAACGCCTGTCGTCCACATGACGATGAGGCCCAAGTTCGTGATGATGACAATGAAGAAGTCAAACCGATTCCAGCCGTCCTTGATGTAAGGCCGGAAGCCCATTCCCAGCACCTTGATGACCGCTTCGCAAGTAAAGATGCTCGCGAACAGGTAGTTCAATATCTCCTGCGATACGCTTGCCGTCGCTGACTGCCCGAGATGGCGACTTGCCATCACAATGGTGTTTGCGATGATGCAAGCCAGAATGGAGCGATCAAAAATATGCTTGGCACGGCTCTCCTTCACTGCAAGGTCGAAGCACAGCGCCCGCAGCTTCCCGAGCTTGCCCACGGCCTCTGGCCTCGGTAAAGAACGTTGTGGCCGGATGCGCAACATTATTTTGCGCATCCGCAGCCACTCGTTCTGCTCATTCGTCAGCATGATAGACTTGCCGTCACCCACTTCCGTCTTCAGCCGATTGAACGTATCGATGACCACGCCAATGAACAGGTTCATCATGAAGAAGCTGCCAGTGAGGATAAAGATCACCGCAAACGCTGCGCTCGGCCTGTAGTGGTCCTTGATGGGCTGCATGTCGACGCTGGTCGAGTCTACCATGGACTGCATTACATCAACCCACCCCTCCGTTGTGCTCATCTCAAGAAGGGTCAGCATACCGCGCGGCACGTTGTTGAAATTGGAACTGATGATGGGCCCCCACTCGACCCCCTGGATCGACTGTCCCAGCCACACACACACCGATTTGGAAGTCCACAGATTTGGCGCCTCCGTGCCGGCTACGTACGTGTGGTTCGACGACCATGCCTTCTGAGCTGCCGACAGATTGTCGTAAGCCACGGGCCGCACCACGAGCTCTAACTGGGCAGCAGATAACGCCTCGAAGCCAGCGCCCTGGCAGCCCCTGAATTTCCCCTTCCACATATTCACCCCCATAATCGCAAAGATGAGGAAGAATAGCACCAGCACTATTACAACATTAGCTACACCGGGCACGGCGCCAATGAGGGCATTCACGACCCTCTTGAGACCCGGAAAGCGTGAGATCATCCGCAGCGGGCGAGTGGCTCGCAGCGTGCGCACAACGCGCAGGGATTTCAGCTCTGGCATCCCCGACATCAGTGACAGCGCATTCAGAACACCGATGATCGAAATCCCGACGACGAGGAAGTCCAGCTGGTTCCATCCGTCACGCAAGTACGCCTTCCGATGCACAATTAAGCCCAGGGTCACTATTTTCAAGAGCAATTCGATGAGGAATATGGACGTCATGCCGATATCACACATCGCCAGGATGTGCGCCTGCCTTCCAGACGGATCTCCGAGCGGATCTTCGATGGCGAGCGATAGCGAGCTCAGTATGATCATCCCCAACACGACCCGTTCAAATTTAGGGTGAAACACGATTTTGGCGCAAGCCTTGCGAAAGCCGTTGTCGGGACCCAGCACGAAGCACGACTTTCCATGCAGCGTGGTATCCGCTTTGATCTTGGTCTCCTCGCCTAGCGCGCCGGGCTTCACAGGGTTCTCGAGCCCAGCCTCTTCTGCAGCGCCGTCAAATCCACCCAACAGCAGAGCGACAAACAGATTCAGCAAGATGAAATTTCCAACAATGACCACCGTGCAGAAGTAGACCATTCCCATCGTGGAATTCACGCGCCGCGCATCGTACATCAGAGTGTTCCAGTCCTCGCCGGACAGGATCTGAAACACGAGAAGGAAAGAGTTCAGAAAACTGTCAAAATTCGTGCGAGGGTGGTCAGCGCCCACTTTGTTCTGCTCAATGGAGAGGACGCGTCCAGTGTCGGGGTTGAAGTAGTACCGGTTTGCGAAAAGCTGCATGCCCAGCAGCGAAAAGATGAACACAAAGAGGAAGAGCAACATGCCAAAATTAGCCACCTGGCGCACCATGTTGATGATCACGACGATCAAGCTCCGCAGGGCGGGCATTTTCGTCATCAGCTTCAGGACGCGAAATAAGCGAAATGTGCGAAGTGCTGTCACGGGAGTAGCCGTGCTTGCATCCGAGGACCCGACAAGGAAAGGCGGTGGTGCATAGATCAGCTCAATCAACGACACAGTGCACACAAACGCATCGAAAGCGTTAAACGCATCCGACAAGTACCGCGTGATCCCAAGCCCTAGCAGTTTCAGTGCCATCTCCAGCAAAAAAATAAGCGTGAACACGAAATTGAGCACCTCCAGCACGTTCTCGCGCGCGTCGTCCATTGGCCAGCTGTCGCAGCACAGGATTAGCGTGTTCAATCCAATCGCGACCACTATCGCACGGTCACAATTGTGGTGCTTTACGATCGGTTCCAGCTTGGCCCACCGTTTTTGGCCAATTACCTTCAGTTTTTCGAAGAAAGATAGCCGCTCTGTGAGGCTGTGCATAGATTGAAGCGCAGCCGTAGAAATTCTAGTACGATGAAGCGTACCGCCGGGGCTTTTCACCGCGTGCCGGGCAGCACGACTGCCCTGTGGTTGCATCATTTTAAATTCCCCGATGTCCATGCGACCATCGCCATTCATGTCTGCCTGCTCCATCTTCGCTATGATTTCCAGCGCTTGGGGGTGCTTTTCCACCTGAACGAGGCGCAGCTCTGCCGTGGTGACAAAGCCATCGCCATCCAAGTCCAGAGCCCCGAAGTCCATCAGTACCTGCTTCTTCTTGAGCCGCTCATTCTCGTCCGAGAACGCGTCGTAGATCACAGCGAGAATGAAGTTCAGCAAGAAAAGAGAGCCAAAAACCACCAGCGAGCAAAAGTAAACGGCACCGATGTGCCAACTAAAGCCGTCCATCACCTGGTACATGATGGGCGACCAGCCCTCCAGCGTGATGCACTGAAAGATAGTGAACACGGCTGATCCAATATCGTCGAAGCCCGTCATGCCCCAGTTCAGCTCCTCGATAAACAACGCCGAGTTCATGACCAACAAGTCGCTGAAGCGCGGCTGCCCAAACCCATCGTAGTTTGACCCGCACCAGGAGCCGCTCTCGCACGTGTACGTGCCTGTCGAACCCGGCAGCGCGCAAAGCCGAGTCTGGGCAGGATCGACGGGCCATTCGCACGGCCGCGGCGTGGACCACGGCGAGGTGGACATGGTCCAGCGAGCGCTGTTGCTCTGCTCGCTTGGAGATAAGCAAGGGATCAGAGGCGCTGCTGCATCACTGCGCAACATAATCGGCGCCTCGGTCGTGCGGCACCGGCCGTGCATGGCGCCCCGCCAACCCCACAGCTGCACCGCAAAGATGCCCCAGATTGCAAACAGACACAGCATGAGCAGAAGCACGTTCGCAAGTGCTGGCAACGACACCAGCAGCGATACCACAAGCTGCCGCATGCTCTCCCAGCGGTTGAGCGTGCGCAAGGGTCGCAGCACACGGAACACGCGTAGGGCGGTCATCTTCACCGTTGGCAGCAGCAGCTCCAGCAAGCCTGCCACCACCACGGTGAAGTCGAGCCAGTTCCACACGTCGCGGAGGTACGTGCCCGGCGTGGCGACGAAGCCCATTGCGATCACCTTGACAACCAGCTCGATGGCGAAGCACGAGAGGAACACCTTGTCGGTGGACTTCACCACGAGGTTGCGCTGGGAGCAGTGCGTGGCCAGCTCGTTGTGCGCGTCGACGCAGCCGTAGTCCACCATGGCCATGAGCAGAGCGTTCACCAGGATCAGCACCAGCACAGAGCGGTCCCACCACACGTTTGCAATCAGCTTGATGCAGAGCTTCCGCAGCGGATTGCCGCGCTTCAAGCAGCCGAGCGAGACCTCCACGAAGAGGGCGGCGGGATCATGGTGTGGCGTGCCGCCAGGGGTGCCCGGCGGCGCCAAGGCGTCGTCGGTGGCGCCTGCGGATCGCACAACGACGGGTTCGTCCACCATCGGCACCACAAAATCTTCGAGAGGCCCCAGTATGTCATCGAGCTCGTCGTCGTCGTCGTCGTAATCGTCTTCTGAGGCACTGTCGCTGTCGATGCCGCTGCTGCTCCCGCTGCTGCTGCCGCCGCTGCACTCATCAGAGGCAGCCTCGTCATCGCTGCTGGCGTGCTCATGACCGCGGTGCCTGTGCCCTGATCCCTTGAGGTGTTGCTGCTGTGCCCTGCCGCCTTTCACGCGGAAGAGAGTGACGCCGGACGCGGGCTGCTGCCCGTCACCGTCGCTGTCGTCGGGATCAGACGAGCCGTACCCGTCATACGCCGCAGAGGCGTCCTCCTCGCCAGCCTGCGGTGGTCCACCTGGACTCGCAGCACTCGAGCGCTGGGCCTGCAGCTGCTCGAGTCGGTTACCCAACTGCGAGGCTGCCGCCGACGTCAGCAAGCGCTGGTTGCCTGGGCTCGGACCACCGCGCCGCGGCAGCTCCACCCCGTTCGCGCGCGCGGTCTCGAGAGCACCGAGCCTGCCCTGCAACTCGCTGAGCTGCGCACTGTCCCACTGCGCCCCGAGCTGCTTGGCTGGCGCTGGTCCGGCGCTGGCCTGCTGATGAATCGGATTCCCCGTGGCGGCGAAGGGGTTGTCCCAGGACGATTCTCCCGTGGAGCGGTTGTGGTAGTAGACACGGCCGCTAGCGTCCGTGTGCTTCTGCCATTCCGTATTAAAGTGCGGCATGCCGCCCTGAGCACTATGCCTAAGCCAGCACCATGGCCTCAAGTAAGCAAGACCGGGCCCCAGTTTTTTTTTCGCTTTCCATCTCTCGATCGTGCTACAACGCAACTATGGGCGCAGGTCAAAGCCTTCCCACGGCAGACAAGCTCCGGCGCATCCTGATCGTGAAGACCTTCAATTCACGGCCGAGCAGCACCAGCATTGCTGCGTATTTTCGCGCTCTGTTTGAGCAGTGCGACGCGGAAGGCCGGGGTCACATCGCGTTTGAAGACGCGCGCATGGTCGCCGAGGGCCTGGGCTTCGCGCAATCGGAGAAGCTGGACTCCTTTCTCGAGCATTTCGACCAGGACAGGACAGGGGAATTCCACTGTGCGCCATTCCTCGATTTTGTGGAGCCAGGGGCGGGCCGCGGACACCATGCGGGCGGGCGGCGGCGGCCGCGACCGCAGCCAGCACAGCCGCGCGCGCGCACGACAGGCTCGTCTCGTCCAGCGTCGGCGGCGCTGCGGGAGCAATGGGAGCAGGCGTGTGACGAGAGGGGGGGCGATGACGAGTGGGGGCGCGACGACGAGGAGGGGGGTGGCGACGGCGAAGGGAGTGGTGTGGGGCTGGAACGAGCAGAGGAGGAGGAGGAGGAGGGGGAGGAGGAGGAGGCGGAGGAGGCGGAGGACGAGGGAAGGGGGGCGCACGCTGCCGTGCAGCGCGACAGCAGCACCCCAGTGCTGCAAGCGTTGCAACAGCAGTGCGAGCAGCAGCAGCGCGAGTTGGCCATGCTGCGCGCCTTGGTCCTTGGGCAGGGCGAGGACAAGCGCCCGGCAGCTCAGGATTCGCTGTTCAATTCATCCGCGAGCTTCGTGCGATCGGCTGCTGACGAGGAGGGCAGCGAGAGCGAGACTGCCAACTCGCAGCTGGTCGGGGTTACCACGGTGGAGGACGCCAGCGCTGCCACGCCTGCGCCTCGCGCACGCGGGGCGCAGCGTGCGAGAAGTCGCGTGCGCAAGCAGGCCGCACAGCGGCGGCGGCAGCAGCAGCAGCTGCCGCAGCAGCCGCAGCCGTGGCGAACTCCAGGGCGGCCCCGTCCGCTGACGGCCGGGGCCGGGGCTGGGACTGCGGATGCGCAGCGCAGACGGCCACGCACCGCGCCGCAGGGGCGGAGGCGGCCGCTCACGACCAAGCAGCCCCGCGATGGCGACGAGGGGCGCCAGCGGCGCCATCAGGAGCAGCAGCGGCGGCAGGAGGCGGTGGAAGAAGATGAGCACCAGGCGATGGAGGAGGCGCAGCTTGCGCATGCTCGCGCGGAGCGGGAGCTTCGGCGACAGCAAGCGGCGGAGGAGGTGGCGCGCAAGGCAGCAGCGGGTGCACGGATGGCAGAGTCGTACGACCCAGGAAGCATCAGCGGAAGCAGCGC
>Ga0308021_10001528_pt1 | contig 10571 bp, 9 predicted proteins | sample Neamet351_FD_201296 | JGI IMG/M metagenome (GOLD analysis project Ga0308021, IMG submission 201296) | Marine microbial communities from water near the shore, Antarctic Ocean - #351 | ecosystem: Environmental > Aquatic > Marine > Unclassified | place: Southern Ocean | collected 2014-10-02
AAGCGCAGGTATACGTGAGCCCCACCCTGCGCTGTGCAGATAGTTTTTGTCTATTAGAACTGGAGCTAAGCCAAAATGGTATCCGTTACTCCCAGCAAAAACTGATTTTTTCCAACACCCCCCTTTCTTCATGGGTTGAGCACGCCCGCAGTGCAACGTTTGATTTACTGGAACAGAGCGCCCTGCATTAGGTGCACACCTGGTTATCCAAAAGCCTAATTTGTTCAAACAGAGCTTTGCTGTGAGGCGTCGGTATTGTGTTCTGTGCCGCAATTTTGAGGAAATAGCCCGATATATAATCGTTTTCGCTGCGTCTGCCTGCCAGTACGTCCACCAGCATAGAAGAGCGGTTGTTGGCGGTGTTGGCGATTACGCTCGCCACCTCGCTACGAATGTTGGTGGCAGTGTGGATATATCCCGCCGCTAGGCTTACCGATGAGATCTCCTGGCATACTAGATTAATTTGGCTTGCCAGCTCGGCTTTGTCCAGTAGCACTCCATTTTCGCAACGTGACAATGCCGACAGTGGGTTGATGGCGCAATTTATTGCCAGTTTATGCCAAAGGATTTCTTCAATGTTAGGCGCCCATGCACAATCGTGATCAATCCGCGCCCAATCGTTAAACCATGGCGGTGGTTGCACAAGGCCGGCCTTGCCCAGCCTAGTGATACCGCGCCCTGCATGGCAGAAGTGCCCATCCCCAAGGCGGTAAACCCCCTGCGTGGTTGAACCCAGGGCAAACTGCAGGTTGGGGAAGTCTGTTTTCAGTTCATCCATAAAGCCCATGCCGTTAACCAATATGAGCACACAGCTGCTTTGGTTAAGGCGATGTGCGATCTGTCCCAGTGCTTTGCGTATATCATAGGCTTTAGTGCATATCAGCAAGTGGTCGATTGGCTCGCAATCATTGTTGTAGGACACAGGGAGGTGCATTTCGCTAGTGTGGCTCCCCTCGTCGATACGGACAACTTGTGTGCGACTTTGCCCACTCCCAGATCGTCGTAGTAGTGTTACCGGGGTGCCTGATTTATGCAGCGATGATGCGAATAGGGTGCCTATCGCTCCTGCGCCCAAAACATGCCATGAGCTATGTGACATTCAAAGATAATTCCGTATTGCCATTGAAAATTCTCCTCTGCGCATTAGACTATGGGTCCCTTGGAATGTGATGAAAGAGAGTACCTACTATGCCATCTTTTGATGTTGTATCGGAAGTCGATCTGCATGAATTGACCAACGCGGTCGATCAGGCGGGCAGAATTGTCGCCAATCGCTTTGATTTTAAAGGGGTAGACGCCTCGTTCAAGCGAGATGAACACACCGTTGTAATTGTTGCCGAAGCAGAGTTTCAAGTCGAGCAGATGGAAGATATGCTGAGCGCCGCCCTCATAAAGTGCAGTATCGATCCCGCGGCCATGGATATTTCAGAGCCTGTAACCACCGGTAAAACAGTGTCGCAAACGGTGGTTCTGCGCAACGGGCTGGATGCTGATCAGTGCCGTTCTGTCGTCAAATGCATCAAAGAGAAGAAGATGAAGGTGCAAACACAAGCGCAGGGAGATCAGGTGCGTGTAACAGGAAAGAAGCGCGATGACTTGCAACAGGTGATGGCGGTTCTGCGTGAAGGCGATTTCGGTGCTCCCCTGCAGTTCACTAATTTCCGCGACTAGAGGTAGCCACTGCCCGACAACACGGTTTGGAGGCTGGCCAGTTTTTTACTTACACATCCTGCATCGGGCCTGTTAGCCAGATACCACAGTAGTTCCAGATATTGATAAGCAATACAGTTTTGCTCAAAATTCGCTATCTGGCATTGATCGGCTGGGTGGCACAAGTAGGCGCTCAGCAGTTCACTTTTTTGTGTGTTGTTCAGCTCATCCCCTATGGCAACGACCGCCAGGTCGAACCAGGCGCTCCCCATAGCGCAGTATTCCCAATCAATGGCTTTCATGGCACCGCCACTATAGATGCGGTTTGCTGCCAGTAAGTCATTATGGCACAGGACAGGCGCCTCATTGTTCTTAGCCAAGGTGGCTGTCAGGCGAAGAATGCCCTCGTGAGCAGCGCTGATGATTTGGGTCTGGTCGCTGCTGCGCTGTTTCACTTGACGTTCGTAGTGGATAATTTTAGCGTGTAAGTCGAGACGATGATGAACCGTGGGTAATTGATGGATTCTACGCAATAGCGCTGCTGTGGTGCTGATGTTGTCGTGCGAAGACGCCTCTTGCGGCAGGAAATCACAAACCAGGCTTCCCAGGTCGGGATTAAAATAACGTGGGCAGGGGGCTAGTCCCGCTTTGTGCGCAGCAAGTAATACGGTCCATTCTGCTGTCCGCGACAAGCCATTTAGAATAGATTGAGTGCCATCTATTCGAACCACAAACTGTTGCTGTGCTTCGACCAATAGGCTGTAGTTACTGAGGCCCGAATCGAAACGGCTAACGAGCTTTGGACGATAGGGTAGTGCTATTTCACAGCGCCAATGCTGCCACTGGGAGAGGGTTTGCTCCAGCTTCAGCTGGATGTTTGGCGGTAGTGCAGCAACCATTTTCGGTATCCAATAATAACAATTACAATATACGCCATAAAGAGCAGTGCTGTGAGGTATAGCTCCCGATCGAGATACAGATAGATCGATACGCTATCAATAACCAACCAGTACAGCCAATTTTCAAGAATTTTCCGCGTTACCATCCAGGTTGTGAGAATGCTACCCCAGGTAGTGAACGAGTCTAGTAATGGCAGTGCCGCTTGTGTGTAGTGTTTCAATAGCTCCGCGCTTGCGAGTGAGGCGAGTAGTACACCGAGGATGGCGATTAGATGCGTACGCAGCGACCAGGTAGTTATGGCTAGTTTACCGACTTTTTTAGCATCGTTTGATTCGCCGCTTCTCCAGTGCCACCAGCCATAGACGGCCATCACCAGGTAGTAAACTTGCAAAGCTGATTCCATCAGCAAGTTAACTTCCCAAAACAGATACAGGAATATGGACGCGCTAACGAAAGCAGCATACCAGCACCATAGGCTTTCTCTCACAACGAGTAGTAAATACGCGACACCCAGTACAACAGCTGCCAACTCCCAGTAAGACATAGTTTGAAATGCAGCTGTGAGCTGTTCAGTCATGACGTCGCCTCCGCTAAAAGCTGTACTCAGCGCTCAGTCCTACAACGCGAGGATTGCTGTATTGGTAGTACGGTTCCAGCGCATACTCCTTGCGCGGATCGTTGCCGAAACTACCAAAGCCTCGTACGATGACATCCTCATCGCTGAGGTTTTTAACCCACAGGGCTGTGGACCAATTTTTTGCCTGGTAGCCCACTCTCGCATGGATGAGTTGGTAGGAGGGGGCCTTCGTATCGTGACGGTCGGAAAGGTAAAAGTTGTCTTTACCTTCAATATCCAGCCGCCCGTAATACCCTTTGCCAAACTCGAAGCGCCCACCCAGGGCGAATTGGTAGCTAGGTGCCTGCGCCTGGTCACGACCCGATAGGTCAGCTCCCTCGGCATTAAGGTACTTTTCGAACTCGGTTTGCAGTAAGCCGAGATTGGCGTAAAGGGTTACGCCCTGGGACATAAGCCATTCTACTTCGAGCTCGCCACCAAAGTTGTTTCCCCGGCCCGCGTTACTGGTGTAATCGATAAACGCAGTGCTGCTGTCCTCCCGGGGTAGTGCCAGTGATCCCTTCACTTGCTGATCTTTCCTATCCATGTAGAACGCCGCTAAGCGAACTTGCACTGTGTTTTGGGCGAACCCGGCTTTGACGCCAGCTTCGTAGTTGATTAGGGATTCGTCGTCGTAGTGTTGCACCGTCTCCAGCTCGCCCAATGTGCCGGGGTTCTCAGTGCTATCCATACTTGACAGAATATTGGCGTTTACGCCATTGGCGCGGTATCCCCTTGATAGGCCTGCGTACATCATCGCGTCATCAGATACACTATATTCAACAACCACTTTACCGCCCCAGAGGTTTTTGACCGGCGTACTACGCACGTCATTATTGTCACTGTAATACGTTTTTCGTTGTTCTACCCGCAGCCCTACAGTTGCACTCCATTTTGCGTTTAATTGGGTGTCGGTCTGGCCGAACACTGCGAGGGTCTCGGTGTCGTAGTGACTTTTAAAGTCCTGCTCCAGGTAGGTGTATAGGCGCTGTAAATCTTCTTCGTCACTGAGGAAGTAGCCACCAAGTACCCAGTTTGTAGTGCCGTTAAAAAGCAGCGACTTATGGTTTGATAGCAGGCGAACCTCACCACTAAAACTGTTGCGATCGCGTAGGTACTGGTCATATGACGAATACTCCCAGCCGGGGGCTATACCGACAAAGCTCCAATCCTCGTCAAAGCCGTAGTCTGTATTGGTGTCAGCATAGCTTGCTGCAGCCTCGATATCGAAGTGCATTGCCTCACTGTGCCAGTTTAATCCCAGTGCGCTGGAGCTTTGTTGGTCGCGTCCCGGCTGGTCAGATAACGTGCGGCGGGTATTGTCCAGAGAAAACGCGTCGTAGCCATTTTTTATATTGACATACAAGGCAGTGACATCAAGGGTGCTGGACTGCGAGCTCAGCCAACGCAACTTCCCGCGCACCGTAGATTCATCGCGATTATTAGTGTCTTGTTTGTTGAGGTAGTCATTGTCGATAAAGCCATCGCTGCGATAACTGTTGATTGCCAGGCGCAACAGTAAGGTCTCCTCTATCAGTGGACCAGTGCCCACTAGGGCGAGGCTCCAGCTATTATATTCCGCAACGCTGGCCTCAACTCTCATAGCGGCTTCATTTTGGGGTTGCCCGGTGCGAATATTTATTAATCCAGCGAGGGAGTTGGCCCCGTGTAAAGTGCCCTGGGGCCCGCGTAACACCTCGACTTGGTCTACATCAAACAGAGTGCCCATCGTTCCCAGGCCGCTGAAATCGATGCCGTCTACAATGAATCCGATGGAGGGGTTTAGGGGTTCCTGAAACTGGCTACGTTCTCCAATTCCACGTATCTGGTAAAAACGTGAACGGGAAGCGCCACTGGAATAGTTGACGTTGGGGGCAATATTCAGCACGTCTTCGAGGTGTTGTGCCGCCAGCTGGGCGATGGTGTCGCCGGTGATGACACTGACACTGGCAGTCTGATTTTGTAAGTTGACTGGCCGGAATTCTGCAGTAACTAGAATTTCAGCGAGCTCTTCACTTTGGATACAGGAGCTGCTTGCGCCAAGAGTCAGCGCGAGGGCAGTGAGAGAAAGTCGAGATTTCATGAGGGTTCTCCATTATAGGTACAGATGAGAGAACCGGTAGTCTTTGCGCATGGGATGAAGGTGAGATTACCTATTCCTACGCCGGTACTAACCGGATCAGGTTCAAAGGGTCTACCTATTTGGTATCTCAGGCTGTAAGCCACCCCTCAGGTTTGCATCGAGAGTATAGGGTGCTTAAACTGTAAATCCAATAACTATAATTATTTGTTTCGAGCTTTTGGGTTCTTTGTGCTACAACCAGATATGTAAAAGGATATTAGTGATTCATTTATGATGGCAAACGACAAAAATGATTCTCGGCAGTTCGGTAATGAAGATATTCAATACTCCAATAGTATGAGGCATTGCTTAGCGTGAAAAGTCTAAAAGATTTATTTCACAATAACCGCGAGTGGGCTGAGAGCGTGCGCAGCGATGACCCAGGTTTTTTTGAGACGCTGGCTGCTCAACAGAATCCCGAATATTTGTGGATAGGGTGCTCAGATAGCCGAGTTCCAGCTAATCAGATTGTAGGCCTTCTTCCCGGTGAAGTATTTGTTCACCGCAATGTCGCTAATATGGTTGTGCACACCGATTTTAACTGCCTCACCGTGTTGCAGTACGCCATTGAGATGCTGAAAATAAAGCATGTTATTGTCGTTGGGCATTATAATTGTGGCGGGGTGCAGGCAGCTTACGAAAACGCCGATAATGGCATGATTGATAACTGGTTGCGCAATATCAAGGATGTGCAACACACTCATCGGGATCGTATTAATGCGGTCGAGGGCGAAGAGGCCAGAGTCGACCTGTTGTGTGAGCTCAATGTTATGACTCAAGTTGCCAATGTCTGTCATACCAGTATCGCCCAAAACGCTTGGGCTCGCGGCCAGAAACTGGAGGTCCATGGGTGGATTTACAGCCTTAAGGATGGCCTATTACAAGATCTTGACTGCACGGTGAACCGCGCTGATCAAATCCCTGAAGTCTATCGTATCCTCTCCTCGTAGAATTTAATAAAGTCCACAGTTACTCTTGGTCTCTTTAGGAAACCGAAATGTATAAACATCTAATGTCCCGAGCGCAGTTGGCGGACCTGGAATTACGAAACCGAATTATCATGACCCCCATGGGCACCAATCTTGCTGAAGAAGATGGGCATTGTAGTGAGCGTATACAAGCCTATTATGAAGCGCGTGCGAAGGGGGGCGCGGGGATGCTCATTGTGGGTGTTGGTGCCATAGCGTGGCCTGAAGGTGCTTGTAACCCCAATCAAGTTGCGATATCTGATGACCGGTTTCTGCCCGGATTGAGTGAGCTGACCCGGCGAGTGAAACGCCATGGATGCCGGGCTGCAATTCAGTTGCAACACGCGGGAAAAGTTGCTGTGTGCGACATTGCAGCAGGGCGCCCTATGCTTGTCCCCTCGGTTCCCGAGAGTTCGCGAGACGAGCTGACCGCTGCGCTGACACCACAAGAGCTAGACTCTTTTGTAAGGTCCTATACGCAAGAGGGGGCGCGAATAGAGTACAAAGTCGCCAGTAAGGCTGATATTACGGTCTTGATTGAGCAATTCGCCACAGCGGCTGAGCGGGCAAAGCGAGCTGGATTTGAAGGTGTAGAAATACATGCAGGGCACGGATATATCATCTCCGAATTTTTGTCTCCCCATGTGAATAAGCGCGAGGACGAGTATGGCGGGGTTTTGGAGAATCGCGCACGATTGCTGGTAGACGTGTTGCGGGCGACCAAGGCCGCAGTGGGGGAAGGTTTTCCTGTGTGGTGTCGATTGGACTCGATAGAATTTCGGGTTGAGGGCGGGATTTGCTATGAGGACGCGGTTAGAACCGCGGTGCTTGCCGAACAGGCAGGAGCGGATGCGGTGCATGTGAGCGCCTATTCGGACCCATCCTCAGGCGTGGGCTTTACCGAGGCTCCTTTGGTTCACGAGCCCGGTGGTTATCTCAGATTTGCCGCGGGAATGAAGGCCAAATTGTCAATTCCTGTCATAGCCGTTGGGCGTATTGAGCCCGAAGTGGCCGATCGTGTCATCGCCGCCGGTGAAGCAGATTTCATCGCCATGGGTAGAAAACTTCTGGCCGATCCTGAGTTGCCCAATAAGCTCATGCGCGGGGAGGCGGCCAAAATTAGACCGTGTATCTACTGTTACAGTTGTGTCAGCAGAATATTTGTCAATGACCATGTGCGTTGCGCAGTTAATGCCCAAACCGGATTTGAATCCACTGCGCTGATCTCGCCCGCAGCACAACCTGTGCACCTGCTGGTTGTTGGTGGAGGGCCTGGGGGCATGGAGGCTGCGAGAGTAGCGGCTTTACGTGGACATCGCGTCACCCTGGCAGAGCAGGGTAGTGTGCTCGGTGGCACAGCGCTTTTCGCCGCAGTTGCTTATGCGCCCAATGGTGATCTGGTGCGCTACCTGGTTGGCCAGATGGAGTATTTGAATATCTCTATACAGCTAAACACACGGGTCGATCAGTCTTACCTCGAAAAATTAAGGCCCGATAAAATTATTGTGGCTAGCGGTGCTGTGCGGGAGTCTCTTCCTATACCCGGGGCTGAACGCAATAACGTTTTTAGCGGCGATGAATTGCGCGCACTGATGACTGGCGGTGGCGATACAGCTGTGCGCTCCAAGTTGGGTATATTCAGTCTAGTAATGATGTTCTTAGCCGGTGGCCTGGGGATTACGGCGAGGCCGGCGCTGCTGAGATCTTTGAGTAAGCTATGGATGCCTTTGGGGCGACGGATTTGCATCGTTGGCGGTGGTTTGGTGGGGGTTGAGTTGGCCGAATTTCTCGCCCAACGAGGTCGTCAGGTCAGCGTTGTTGAGCAGGGAGGGCTGTTTGGCGTGGAGCTTTCTCTAGTGCGGCGTTGGAGGGTGCTTGACGAGCTGAAGCAGCTGGGTGTCGTAATGATAAATAATGCACATATCGTGTGTATTAAGGATAAATCATTGGTAGTGCGTGTCGGGGGCGCCGATGTGGATGTTGCTGCAGATACGGTTATTTTGGCCAGCGGTGCGCGGGGAGATTTGACCCTCTCGGACATGTGCCAGACGCTGGGTTATGATGTTCGCTCGGTAGGAGATTGTGCTGACGTTGCCTATATCGAAGGTGCAATTCACGCCGGCAATGAAGCGGGGCGAGCGGCGTAGCGCTGTCTGGTTGGCTACATCAGGCGCAGCGCAAAATTCGCGTAATGCGGATCGTTAAACACAAATAAGAAGTTGACTATTTACCTCAGAGTTACCATGCAATGAACACACTGTTATTGATTTTTCTACTGGTTTTTGGCGGGGTAGCACTGATGGTCGTGCTGGGAGAACGTTTTGGTAAACCGATAGATTCTGGCCGCGCACAACAACTGAGCCGCTGGATATTCCCTCTGGTGGGGCTGAGTCTGGTGCTCTCCCTGGCTAAGTATTATTGGCAATAACATGCACATACCACCCGTACGGGTGATGCGCCCAGCTGGGCAATCAGTCATTATGCACGTTCTCAAAAATTCACTTAATACAAAGGAGGCTATATAAAAATGGCTGATCAAAAAGCAACGAATGTCCATTGGCACGAAGGGGATATTACTCGGGAGCATCGGGCCGGTATTTTAGGTCACAAAGGTGCCACATTGTGGTTTACAGGTTTGTCTGGTAGTGGCAAAAGCACCATAGCAGTAGAGCTGGAGGGAGTCCTCAGCGAGATGGGTGTACTGAGCTATCGCCTTGACGGCGACAATGTTCGCCTTGGGATTAACAAAAACCTCGGCTTCAGTGCCGAAGATCGCACAGAGAATATCCGGCGTATTGGCGAAATAGCCAAGTTGTTTGTTGATACAGGCGTGGTAGCCCTCAGTAGCTTCATAAGCCCGTACAAAGCCGACCGTGATCAAGTGCGTGCTCTACATGAAGAGGCCGGTATGGACTTTATCGAGATTTTTGTAGATTGCTCTCTCGAGGCCGCTGAGAGTCGAGACCCCAAGGGTTTGTATAAAAAAGCCCGCGCTGGAGAAATCAAGAATTTCACCGGTATAGACGACCCCTATGAGGCTCCTTTTCAGGCCGAGATTCATCTGCATTCCGACCAGCAAACCCTGGCAGAAGAAGTTGAAGCCATATTGGCGATATTGCGCGAACGCGGAATTATCAAGGTCTGACCCCACAGTTATTCACAGGAGAATGTAATGATTAAGCCCCACGGTTCTGATGAACTGAATGCTCTGTATGTAGACGATGAAGCCCAGCGTAACGCGCTTTTTAAAGAGGCCGAAAGCCTGCCCTCACTATTACTAAATTCCGCTGCCGCTGCTAATGCGGTTATGCTCGCCGCAGGTTACTTTAATCCATTAACCGGTTATATGAACTTGGCAGATGCTCTGAGCGTGGCAGAAAAAATGCACACGGTTGACGGGCTTTTTTGGCCTGTTCCCATCGTAAATCTTACCGATGAAGCGGGAGTCGAGCCGGGTTCACGTATCGCCCTGCGCGACCCGAATGTCGAAGGCAACCCTGTGTTAGCAATTATGGATGTCGAGGCGGTCGAGGCGGTCAGCGACGAACAGGTTAATCTGATGGCACAGAAAGTCTTCCGTAGTGATGATGAGAAGCATCCCGGCGTGGCTACATTCAAAAGCCTGGGCCGCACATTGGTGTCAGGTCCGATAAAAGTATTGAGTTATTCTTACTTCCAGTCTGATTTCCCCGAGACCTTCCGCACCGCGGTAGAAATTCGTAACGAAATCGCCACAAACGGCTGGGAGAAAGTGGTGGCCTTCCAAACGCGTAATCCTATGCACCGAGCTCATGAAGAGCTATGTCGCATGGCTATGCACGACTTGAAAGCTGATGGTATCTTGATCCATATGTTGCTGGGCAAGTTGAAGCCGGGCGATATTCCCGCTGATGTGCGCGATGCTTCGATCCGCAAAATGGTTGATGTTTACTTCCCACCAAACAGCGTTATGGTCACCGGCTACGGCTTTGATATGTTGTACGCAGGCCCACGTGAAGCGGTGCTGCATGCTGTGTTTCGTCAGAATTCGGGTTGCACACATTTGATTGTGGGTAGGGATCATGCGGGTGTTGGAGACTATTACGGTGGATTTGATGCGCAAACCATCTTTGACGAAGAGGTTCCCGATGGTGCACTCGAGCTGGAGATCTATAGCGCCGATCACACGGCCTATAGTAAAAAGCTCGACAAGGTCGTGATGATGCGTGATGTTCCCGATCACTCCATGGAAGACTTTGTGCTGTTGTCCGGTACCAAAGTGCGTGAAATGCTGGGTAACGGCATTGCGCCACCGCCCGAGTTTTCGAGACCCGAA
>Ga0308021_10001530_pt1 | contig 10569 bp, 7 predicted proteins | sample Neamet351_FD_201296 | JGI IMG/M metagenome (GOLD analysis project Ga0308021, IMG submission 201296) | Marine microbial communities from water near the shore, Antarctic Ocean - #351 | ecosystem: Environmental > Aquatic > Marine > Unclassified | place: Southern Ocean | collected 2014-10-02
AAAATCCGGCGCTACTCCGTTTATGGTTTTAGGAGGAGTGTTAGTTAAAGAAAGTGACACCGAAATTGTTCAAGAAAGTATTAAAGGTATTAAAGAAAAGATAACCTCCATTGTAGAGATCTAAGTCATCTTCAAAAAAGATGTTTTGCTCAGTCTGTAGCCAAGTTGGATGTAACGTTATTTGGAATAGTATCCCTGAACTCTCAAAAAACCGATCATATTTTAACTCATATTTTGTGAACCTTATTTTCAACCAAGCTAACAAAGGTATTTCCTTAACGAATTTCAAAATGTCCAAGTCACTGGCGATGAACTCGTAGGTCGGCTTCGTCCGTATAGCCAAGCTTGTCGCAATCTGCAGCGAACTTCCGGTTTTCGCTCAGGAACCTTCCCACTAAATTTTAACCTTGGATCCCCACCTGCAAAACGGGCCAACCCAATTCGTTCCTTAATGAATCTGAGCGTTCCCTAGAGGCTTACAGAGAGCCTGTGTGGCGTCTGAACATCAGTCAGTTACCGTCCTTGGCTTGCCTAAGCCCAGCGCCATCAAGTGACATATCTGAGTTATCAATATATATGATCTGATGCGTGTTATTGCCTTTGACACCGCACTTCTGACATCTGGCCCTCTGGCGTACCTTATGGGCTGTAGTATCGCCACCAACCACAGCAATAAGGTTTGCTACCTCTCACAACGTATGGTGCTCACAGAGGCCACAGGTGATGCTTAGGGTGAGCATCTGAGATGATCGAGGGCTTGGATATATTGAAATAGTGCGGTTACATTAGTAAAACGCTTTTTTACTGCTTTAAACTACTTTGTACGATAATTTTTGGTACCCAAGGCCGGACTCGAACCGGCACGCCTTGCGGCGGGGGATTTTGAATCCCCTGCGTCTACCATTCCGCCACTCGGGCCCATTTTTTCGGTGGGTTAAGTCTATTTTTCTTAGGAACTTCTATTCACATTAGGTAGAATTTCTACCAAGAAAACGGACAGTTCAAAAGTGTTAAAACTTAACAAAACGATCTTTAGGCTATATCGTACATGAAGCAACTGGTAAATGAAGCTCACTGAACAGTACGAATCTTGTGTGTCTGGTATAGTGGTTTCCACAAAGGGTAAAGCCAGTTATTCTGAAGAAATACTGATAGAATGGCGCCAGAGGAAATAGTCTCTAAAAACGTAGGTTATTGAGATCAGTCGGTGCTTCGTGAACAAAATGCCTGCATCGTACCTATGTCAGTAGAGCCATTAATAAATAATCCATTCGAAACGCCCACTACGTAATTCAGTCTGTTACTTTAATTGTAGCTGTGGCAATCAAGGCTAAGTTTCATTAAAGGGGTCCCGCATGATAAAATGGATGTATGACTGGACACTCTCAATGGCCGAGCATCCCCGCGCTCTTTGGGCTTTGGCATTTGTGGCTTTCATTGAAAGCTCATTTTTTCCAATTCCACCAGATTTGCTCCTGATACCACTAATTCTTGCGGCACCAACACGGGCGTACTCGATTGCCCTCGTTGCTATGCTAGCCTCCGTTGCTGGTGGAGTGTTCGGCTATCTCATCGGTGCCTTTGCCTTTGAGGCCATTGGTCAGCCCATCTTAGCCACACTAGGTAAGGTTGATAGTATGGCAGAGTTCAACACCAACTTTAACGCGTACGGTCTTTGGGCTGTACTAGTGGCCGGCGTGACCCCCTTTCCTTTCAAAGTGATAACTATCATGTCTGGGTGGACCGCGATGCCCTTTGGGGTTTTTTTAGCCAGCGCTATTGCTGCTAGGTCTCTGCGTTTCTTTGCCGTAGCCGCATTATTGTATTTTTTTGGATCATCCATTCGTAATTTCATTGAACGGCGTTTGGGACTGGTGTTTATGCTGTTTGCCATCATATTGATCGCAGGATTTTTTGCCATTCGGCTAATTTAATTATTAAGGTATCTCCATGCTGTCATTCTCACCTCGAAATATTGCACTTTTTGCAGCCGCGGGGTCGACCTGCATGCTAGCCGGCGCCTATGTATTTCAGGCTTTGGGCTATGCGCCCTGCCAAATGTGCTTTTGGCAAAGATACCCCCATGCCGTTGCGTCACTGCTCGGTGTGATTTTGATAGCTATTCCTAGTCGTATTCTGATGATGCTTGGCGCGATTTCTGCGTTTACCACAGCCATAATCGGAGCATTCCATTCGGGTGTTGAGCTGAAATGGTGGGCCGGCCCGATATCTTGTTCCGGGAATGGCGATAGTTTGTTGAGCCTTTCAGGCGAAGACTTGCTAGCCACTAATGTGCTCGACAAGGTTGTCATGTGCGACGAAATTTCTTGGGCCTTTATAGGACTCTCAATGCCAGCTTGGAATGCAGTTTTGTCGGCAGTGCTCTGCGTGATGTGGTTGGCTGCGCTACGGCGGACATAACCGCCGTAGCGCAGCCATTTTTTTAGTACAGAATCCCCTTGAACTCGCGATCAGCTAAGTCGGAAATACTGCCCTGCCATCAATTTGATGGATAAATTTGTGCAGGATTGCAAAAACTTTGGTACAAAGTTGCTTTGAGCCTGCACTGAAGGCTCAAAGCAATTGCATCCCATATGTTTGGGCAGTAATGTATCAGACAACTAAATATGGGATGATCCCAGACAGGTGGCCAGAATGACAGATGACACAAACACACCCGACAGTGCTGAAATCAAGGCTCCAGTAGTGTCTGCCTATGATGGCCCATCGATAAGCATAACTCAGGAGATGAAGACCTCCTATCTCGATTATGCAATGAGTGTGATTGTGAGCCGAGCTATCCCAGATCTTCGTGATGGCTTGAAGCCTGTTCACCGCCGCATCTTATACGCGATGCATGAGACCAATAACACGCACGACAAGCCCTACCGCAAATCATCGCGTCCAGTGGCTGAGGCAATGGGTAAATATCACCCCCATGGGGACAGTGCTATTTATGACGCTCTAGTCCGGATGGCGCAAGATTTCTCAATGTCTCTGGTGCTGCTCGACGGTCAAGGCAACTTTGGATCCATGGATGGCGATAAAGCCGCTGCTTATCGTTATACAGAGGTACGGATGGCTAAAACTGCGCAAGCGCTTTTAGCCGACATCGATAAAGACACAGTAGATTTTCAGCTCAACTATGACGGCAAGGATACAGAGCCTACAGTTTTGCCTGCGCGTTACCCCAATATGCTAGTCAACGGGGCTGGCGGTATTGCTGTTGGTATGGCAACAAACATTCCACCACATAATCTTGGCGAAGTTGTTGACGCTACTTTGGCCTTGATCGAAGACCCAGACCTCACATCAGAACAATTGATCGAATATATACCCGGCCCTGACTTCCCCACCGGCGGTGTCATGCTTGGCCGCACAGGAGCGCGCAAGGCATATCTTGAGGGCCGTGGCAGTGTAATTAACCGAGCTAAAACTCGCTTTGAAGAACTGCGCAAAGATCGTTGGGCGATTATCATTGAAGAGATCCCCTATCAGGTAAACAAGGCAGCGATGATTGAAAAAATTGCAGCTGAAGTCCGTGATAAAAGGATCGAAGGCGTGGCGCACGTCCAGGATGAATCCGATCGAAATGGCGTTCGAGTTGTAGTTGAGCTGAAGCGCGATGCGACAGCTGAAGTAGTTCTCAACCAGCTGTTTCGTTACACGCCGATGCAAACCTCTTTTGGGTGTAATATGCTTGCGTTAAACGGTGGTCGTCCTGAGCAACTGACACTTCGCCGTTTTCTGACCTGCTTTATTGATTTTCGTGAAGAAGTTGTGGCTCGCCGGACCGCCTTTGAGCTGCGAAAGGCCCGTGAGCGGAGCCATGTGCTCTGCGGTCTTGCAGTGGCGGTTACAAATGTTGACGAAATTGTGGCTACTATTCGCAAGTCAAATGACGCTGCAGAAGCTCGCAAGCAATTGATGGAGCGCCGTTGGCCGGCTGAGGATATCGCTGGCTATATTCGCCTAATTGATGATCCAACTCAGAAAATGAACGAAGACGGCACCTACAATCTTTCCGAAACTCAAGCGCGTGCCGTCCTGGAACTCCGTTTACAGCGCTTGACCCAAATTGGCGTAAAAGAAGTCACCGATGAGCTGGAAATTTTGGCTGTTAAGATAAAAGAATACTTGGAGATCCTATCATCACGCGAACGGATCATGGGTATTATTGCTGATGAGCTTCTTGAAGTTAGGACTAACTTCGCAGTGCCGCGTCGCACAGAGATCATTGAATGGTCTGGCGACATGATGGATGAAGACTTGATCGAACGCGAAGAGATGGTAGTGACCGTAACGGCGGGCGGCTATATCAAACGCACAGTTTTAACTGATTTTCGCGCACAAAAACGCGGTGGCAAAGGTCTACAAGGTATGTCGACCAAAGACGAAGATGTGGTAACCACAATGTTCGTCGCAAATACGCATACGCAGCTCCTGTTTTTCAGCACAGATGGCATGGCCTACAAAATGAAAACATGGCGCCTGCCAATGGGTGGGCGTACCGCTAAAGGCAAAGCCATTGTAAACATTTTGCCCATCCCGCCAGGCGTATCAGTCGCTGCTGTTATGCCGGTAGATCGTGAAGAAGTGGATTGGGGCGATTTACAAATAGTATTTGCAACCACCCAAGGCGATGTGCGCCGCAATCGCCTATCAGATTTCACTAATGTTCGGTCTAATGGAAAAATTGCGATGAAGCTTCCAGAGGGAGTTGAACTGGTCAACGCTAGAATTTGTAGTGAAGATGACGACGTGATGCTCACCACAGACAGCGGGCGGGCTATTAGGTTCTCCTCCACCGACCTGCGTGTGATGAACTCACGTGCCTCGACGGGTGTGCGTGGTATCCGGCTCACAGGTAATGACAAAGTTGTATCTATGTCGGTGATAAGGCACTTTAAAGCTACCCCAGAAGAACGGACCGCCTATCTGAAAATGCGCCGTACAATGGCTGGTGTAGTTGAGGAAGAAACTACCGAAGACGAGGTCCCAGCAGATCCAAACTTCAGCCAAGAACGCTATATGGAAATGGCCGCTGTTGAAAATCTAATTCTCACAATCACCCGTGGTGGTTCAGGCAAGCTATCCTCCAGTCATGACTATCCTATAAGAGGGCGCGGTGGCATGGGAGTAACAGCCATGGACAAAGCTATGCGTGGCGGTCCTGTTGTAGCAAGCTTCCCAGTTGAAATGTCAGATCAAATTATGTTGGTAACAAGTAATGGACAATCTATTCGCTGCCCAATTGATGGTATTTCATTCAGATCTCGTAGCGCCGGCGGTGTGCGAGTGTTCAATACCAATGGGGATGAAAAGGTTGTGAGCGTGGCTTATATTCCAGATCAGGGCGACGATGTAGAGGACGAGCAAGGCGTTGTGGAAACTCCACAGGCGGAAGAATAAGATAGGTTTAGACGCTGCGTAGAAATATTCAGCGCAGTGTCTATACTAATTTCTGTTTTAAATTCTAAAATAGATCACAAAGGTGCTAGCACCTAGATCTACATTGATATTGATTGCATCACTTTTTACGTAGGATATTGAATTAGAGGGTTTAGCTAATTTTTTGGCTTATGCATGTGTCTTAAAGGTCGTAAATATCAGAAAATTTTCTCTCTAAATATGCCAGTAAAGGACCCTCAGATGGTTCAAAACCACATGCATCTGAGATCGTTTGGCTTGGCATTTTTAATGCGCCGTGACATTGTAAATTATCACGAAGCCAATCCGTGGCTAGATTTAGATGTCCAACCCGGAGTTGATCATCAAGACTAGTGTTGTGTTCACGCAGACGGTCATAAAGGCAGCCAGCATAAACATTACCAAGCGAATAGGTTGGGAAGTATCCAAATAGACCTACCGACCAGTGGACATCCTGCAAACATCCCTGTGAAGCTGAAGTAACATTATACCCAAAATCAGAATAAAACCTATCATTCCAAGCGGCTTCCAAATCCTTAACCTGTAAATCGCCAGAAACTAGCGATCGTTCCAAATCAAAGCGAAGTAATACATGCAAATTATACTGAACCTCATCCGCTTCAGTACGGATAAATCCCTTGCTTACCGAATTAACTACTTTGTAAAATGCATCATGCGTCGGGATACCAAAATCACCAAAATAGGTCTGCATTTTGTTAAACAAAAACTCAGTGAATGCTCGGCTCCGACCTAATTGGTTCTCATAAATTCGTGATTGGCTTTCATGTACACCCATTGATGCGCCCTGCCCTATGGATGTAAGTAAATATTTGGGATCAACATTTTGCTCATAACATCCATGACCCACCTCATGGATAGTCGAATAAAAGCAATTAAACGGATCCTTCAAATTTGTCCTGGTTGTTATACGAACATCTTGGCCAGAGCCTGAGGAAAATGGATGCACCGCCTTATCAATCCGTCCCCGGTTCAGATCATACCCAAATGTTTCTGCCAGTAAGGTGGAAATTTTTAACTGCGCTCCTTCATTGAATGACCCTTGCAGCTCTTGAGCCGGTTCCTTTTCCAATATAGCCCCACGTAAAGCTACCAAACCAGGCCGCAAGGCACCGAACATATGCTCCAGCTCCACAGCTGAGGTGCCAGGTTCATAATCCGCGAGCATGCTGTCATAAACATCGCCACCCGCAGCCAAGGCCTGGCCCTCTTCGCGTTTCAGAGCTAAAACCTTTTCCAACACCGGAACAAAAGCTGCAAAATCATCCGCAGCACGCGCGACAGCCCATTTACCTTGTGCAACCGAGGTTGTGCTGGCAATAGCCTCCGCCAAATCGCTAGGAACTTTAACCGCACGCTCGTAAGACCGTTTAATTTCGCGCAACTGCGCTTGGATGGAGATACTTTCAGATCCAGCCGAAATATTACTCAGCCATTCTCCAACACGGCTATCACATCGTCGAGCGTGCAGGACTCCCTCAATAGCCGCCATCTCAATTCCCCGTTGATCCGCAGAGCCATGAGGCATCATAGTTTCCTGATCCCACCCCAAACGACCAGAAATTTGGCTTAAGGCTTGGGTTTGGCGGTCAAATTTAAGGAGATTGGTTAATGCAGTCATGATTGGAGCCTCACAGAAGTTGTAATCGGGTATCCAGCTAAGAACCGCCCGTGGATCACAGAAAGCCAAAGTAAAATAGCTGTAAACTGGTGTAAAATAGCTAAGTTCCATGGCGATGAATTCATCACAGTCACAACACCTAGAACCATCTGTACGACCAATAACAGGCCAATTTTGCCAAATGCCAACCTGGTTAATTTATGAGCCGAAGCCTTAGCCCGCAGATATACCACAATGCCAAACACAAATAAGAAATAAGCGCTCATCCTATGGATGAATTGTACCAAGCCGTCGTCTTCAAAGAAATTGCGCCACCACGGCGTGAGGCTGAACAGGTCTGGTGGTAAAAACTCACCTGCCATCAAGGGCCAATCTGTGTAATTTCGGCCTGCATCGATACCAGCAACCAGAGCCCCCAACAGCACCTGAAGCGCTACAAAATGCATCAAGCCCGTAGACATTCCAAACAACTTACGCTCACGCACTCGACGGGCCTGTAGCAGCTCCGACTCCGTGCGTCCAAACAACTGCAGGGTCCAAAAGATGTATCCTAGAAGCGCAAAGGCAGCCCCAAGATGGGCCATTAGCCAATAAGAGGCAACATCAATTCGCACACCGTCCAACCCAGAATTGACCATCAGCCAACCGATAAAACCCTGCAATCCAATGAAAGGCCCAATTATAAAAAGTGAAATACGTCGAACTTTAGGCAATTTCCCAACTATAAACAAAATTAGGAAACCCACCAACCATGCCAGCCCAATAAACCGCCCCAACTGCCGATGTCCCCATTCCCACCAGAAAATTACTTTAAACTCCGCCAAAGTCATATCACTATTTTGCAAGGTAAATTCCGCTGTAGTCCTATAAGCAGCAAAAGCTGCATTCCAGGCGGCAGTACTTAGTGGAGGCACAGCGCCCATGACAGGATCCCACTCAGTGATGGACAAGCCACTGTCAGTCAGACGTGTAAGCCCACCTACGGTGATCATAATCACTATCAGCACGACCAAAGCCCAAAGCCAGATCCGCACCCAACCACGCTCTGAGCATTCATCGCGTGAAATCGCCCCCACGGGTGCTGCTATAATTTTAGTGTTGCTACCAACTTCTTCGAAAATACTGCGTTTATCAGACATATGGCGCCCCTTCATTATGGCTCAATCTAGGGCTGCTCTGGTGCTCATTCAACCGCGCTCTTTCCAACGGACCATTTGGCGCATGGTACCATGCAAGATTTGCACATCAGCTTTGGTCAAAGGCATTCGTGACCAAAGATTGCGCAGATTAACTTTCATACTAGTTGCTTTGGTTTTTGGAAAGAAAAATCCAGCTGTATCGAGTCGTTGTTCAAAGTGCTCGGCCAGCTTTTCAACCTCAAGGCCACTTGCCCATTCTGCCTTAGTCATATCCATGGTTTCAGCGCTAATCTCAGACACCTGCCGCTGCCACTCATAGCTCATCAGTAGTACGCACTGCGCTAAATTAAGCGAAGCAAATTCAGGATTTACCGGTACGGAAATAATGGCATTAGCTCTGATAATATCATCGTTTTCCAATCCAGCGCGCTCAGGGCCAAACATAACTGCCACTTTTTGACCCGCTGAGATACGCCGCCAGGCCTCAGCCATCGCATGTTCGGGACTAAAAACTGGTTTTGTGAGGTCTCGGTGGCGTGCCGTGGTAGCCATCACGAAGGTCGTATCAGCCAAAGCTTCAGCCGTTGTGTCAAATAGGCGAGCTTCATCTAACAAGCGGCCAGCACCACTGGCCATGGCTACCGCCTTTTGACTGGGCCAACCATCACGTGGATCCACTATCCGCATATGATCCAAACCAAAATTCCACATGGCGCGCGCAGCAGCACCAATGTTTTCGCCCATCTGCGGCCGAATGAGGATGAATGCGGGTTGCTGGAGCGATGTGGTTGTCATAGTTTGTCTTAGCGTCTGCAGCTTCGTACGACAAGCGGTGGCCAAAGCCAATTTGTGACGCTATAGCGCAAGGATTGACCGTCCAATTTGGAGCCAACAGATGAGCACTCAAGATTTGCCACAGATATACCTGGTCACACCAAGCATAATAAATTTACAAACTTACCCCGAGCAGCTTGCACGGATACTGGACGAAGTTGACATAGCCTGCCTGCGCTTGGGTCTCGTCAGCACCGATGAGGATGAAATAGCTCGGACTGCTGACGCCTTGCGCGATGTAGCTCATACCCGCGACATCATGCTGGTGATTGAACGTCATGCCCTGATGGTAGACCGACTTGGACTAGACGGTGTGCATCTTATGGACGGCGGTCACAATCTACGCCAATTGCGCAAAGATATGGGCAATGAAGTAATTTTAGGGGCCTTTTGCAATACCTCCAGACATCAAGGCATCGGCGCAGGCGAAGCAGGCGCCGATTATGTTAGCTTTGGTCCAGTTGCAGCCTCCACGTTGGGTGATGGCAATCAAGTAGACCCAGAATTGTTGTCTTGGTGGAGCGAAATGATCGAAGTGCCTGTGGTGGCTGAAGGCGGCTTAACGCAAGACGTTATAAGAAACCTGTCCGATAGAGTGGATTTCTTCGCAATTGGCCCAGAAATCTGGAACACTGAAAATCCTCTGACCAGCCTCCAAGCTCTAGCTGCCGCCCGTAATGGTTAACTCACAGATCAGTTTTCCATGGCAGAGCAGATGCAACCTGAGCCTCTAGGTGTCGGGCCATAGCTTTACGATCTGAAAAAGTATTGGACGCCACAGCATCGTGATACACCACTTGCACAGAACCATGTCGTTTTATTGCCAAAGCCTTAAGCAAATGGCTTGTCAGATTGCTATCACCCCACCAGCCATAAAATCGTGGATCCTGTCCAACAGGCGCATGGAAAACTAACGTAATTGCTTGGATGAAAATCTTATCACTAATTTCTGGAGCTAAAAGTGACTGAAATAACGTTGGCTTGAAAGGCAAAACACGTCGACCATCGGTTGAGGTACCTTCAGGAAAAAATAATAGCCTGTGCCCATGGCGCAGACGGGTTTGCAACATATGAGTATGTGCCAGGGCCTGGGTTCGGTCTCTGACAATAAATTGCGTGCCTGTGGCACGCGCCAACCAGCCAATCACCGGCCAATTGGCCACTTCTGATTTAGCCACAAAATAGATATCATCAAAGGCGTTAAGCGCAAAAATATCCAACCAGCTCGTATGATTGGCTACGGCAGCCCCACCACCTTGCATAGGCGTACCAATCACCTCTAAGCGCATACCCAAAACCCAAAAGGCAAAGCGACAAACCGATTGGGTGATTTTAGGCGTAAAGGGGCGCTTAGCCCTATAAATCGGCTTTTCAATCAAGCGTACCAACAATAAAGTAACTAATCCCCCAAAGATATAGGTGCCCATCATCAAACCGCGATAAAGCACACGCATCCAGCCTATGGCAGAAATAGGTGGGGCCTCTGGCTCATCTGCCGACGTCCAGGTAGGCGAGGTCATGGCTTGG
>Ga0308021_10001534_pt1 | contig 10564 bp, 6 predicted proteins | sample Neamet351_FD_201296 | JGI IMG/M metagenome (GOLD analysis project Ga0308021, IMG submission 201296) | Marine microbial communities from water near the shore, Antarctic Ocean - #351 | ecosystem: Environmental > Aquatic > Marine > Unclassified | place: Southern Ocean | collected 2014-10-02
CCACATACCTCACTTGCGTATTCGTTGATCGTTGAGTAAGCTCTCTCTTCTAAGTAATCTTATTACTGAGTATGTATTATTCCGAAGCGGTCCCCGACTGCTTGCTTTCATCCTCGTCTTCCGCGGACGCGCCCGCGCCTGCTGCTGGTGCGAGTGCGGGTGCGGGCGCTGCTGCCCCGCCGCTGCCGCCAGCAGTGGCCACCGCAGGCGGCAGCGGCTGTGTGCCGTGGAAGCTAGCGTCTGTGATCGCCCCCACCATGAACGCGTGCTGGGCGTCGATGTAGTCCCGCGTGGACGGCGCTGCTGCCGTGCCGGCCGGTGGCGCTGCAGCGGCAAACGAGGCGAAGGAAGAGCCCGCGAAGGAGGGCAGTACCGTGGCGTCGTCGCCGCCACTGCTGCTGCCGCCGAGCACAGAGGGTAGCGCCGCGACCATGCTGCTGGCGCGCGCTGCCGCCGCCGCGCGCTCCGCCTCGCCGCCGTGCGCGCGGCTCAGTGCCTCCCGCCGGTCCAGCGCCGCCGCGCGCCGCGCCACCTCGTGCTCGGCGCGCGCGATGCGCCCTCGCGCGTCCTCGAGGCGCGCGGCATCGGTGCGCATGCGCGCGAGCCGCGCGTCCAGCTCCTCCTTCGCCGCGCGCAGCCGCGCACTCATGGCCGCCAGCGTCGAAGCGTCGGCTCGCATGCCGTCGCGCGCGCGCCGCGCCGCCCCCAGCTCCGCATCAAGCGCCAGCAGCTGCTGCTGCCCGGCGCCCAGCTCTTCGCGCGTCGCCGCCAGCTCGGCCGCCGCGGCGTCGCGCCGCGCCTCCGCGCGCGCCGCCGCCGTCTCCGCCTCCGCGCGCGCCGCCGCCGCCTCGCGCTCGCGCAGCTCCGCCCGCCGCTCCGCCGCCTCGCGCTCGGCCAGCAGCGCGCGCCGCTCGGCGCGCAGCTCCTCCCTCGCCGCCTCGGACTCAGCCTCGAACGCGCGCCGCTCTGCGCCCAGTGCTGCGCGCTCCTCCAGCGCGCGGCGCTGCGCGGCCTCGAGTCGCTCGCTGGCGTGCGCGGCGTCGGCAGCCAGCGACGCCTGCAGCAGCCGCAGCCGCTCGTGCTCGGCGCTCAGGCGCTCGCGCTCCTCCGCGCCGCCGCTGCGCAGCTGCTGCAGGCACGCGTCGCCCTCCACCGCCAGCTGCTGCAGCGCCGCGCCCGAGGAGGTGGCGCGCAGGTGCTGCTCGCGGTAGCGCTGCTCCACCTGCGCCATCAGCTGCAGCGTCGTGTCCCGCTCCGCGCGCCTCCGCGCCTCGCCCATGCGCTGCACCGTCGCCACCTGCTGCTGCAGCGACGAGAGGCCGTGCGACGCGGCGCGCACCTGCGCGCACAGCTCCTCCGTGGCGGACATTGGAAATATCGTTTTTTTGCGAAAGTGAAGGGGGGTTGAAAGCATGTCTGCAGTGGCGCCGGAGGGCGAGCAGCCGCACGAGGCGGAGCCGCACGCGGAGGAGGAGGAGCTGGAGGACGTGAGCGACCTCGACTCGGACGAGGACGACGACGCGGCGGAGGCGGCGCTGCTGGAGAAGCTGAACCAGCTGGAGAAGAAGAAGCTGGAGGTGCAGGCCGTGGCGGCGAGCGGCGTGAGCGAGGTGGACAAGAAGAAGGCGAGCGACTACAAGTGGGGCACGTACCTCATGATCGCGCCGTTCGGTCCCGCGCTGATGGCGCTGCTCACGATCTTCTGGGGCGGCATCACGCTCAACTCCTTCCCCACCACGTGCGTCTCCGACCTCAAGACCTTCGTGGCCGGCGCCATCGGCATCAGCTACATCTTCCTCTTCTTCCTCTCCTTCGTATACGTGGGGCCCAAGCCCTACAAGTCGTTCCGGCCGCTCAAGCTCGGCTACGGCGCCATCGCCTTCGTGAGCGTGGGCGTCTTCGCGTACGGCACCATGGAGTGGACCAAGGCGGCGGCGTGCCTGGACACGGCGCCGCAGCTCTACGTCGTCAGCAGCGCGTGCATCGTCATGTTCTGGGGCAGCGCGGGGCTCATCGCGCTGTACGCGCTCAAGGACAAGCTGCACGCGCGGCACGCGCTGGCCGACGAGAAGCGGCGCAAGCTGCAGGAGGCCGTGGCGGCCAAGGTGGCGCGCGACGAGGCGAACAAGGCGAAGAAGGCCGCCAAGAAGCAGGCGCTGGAGGGCGAGCGGGAGAAGGAGAAGGGCGCGGACGCGAAGGCGACGGAGCGCGCCGCGTTCTACGGCGAGTCGACGGACGACGAGTCGTGAGCGGGATGATGAGCAGCATGTTTGCGTGTGGAGTGCATGATTGTGCACTTATACTTACTTGTGCGTGTCGACTGCATTGTGTGTGTTGTGGCGCCGCGTCGCGCGTGACGCAGTCCCATTCGCACATTAAACTTTATTGGCAGGACCAGAACGATATCGGTCCCCACCCCCAACAGACAACTCAGATGCTTTTCGCTGCCAAAGCACTCTGAACCGTCAGCAGGCATGCTGCTGCTATCGCTGCTACCGCTGCTCGCCTCCTCCGGCGCCGTTCCGTGGTCCGTCTTCCGCATCGACTGCGTGGATGCGGAGACGGGCGGCGGCGTGCCGCTGGTGCAGCTGCGCACTTCGGGCTACATCTCCTACTACAGCGACAGCGGCGGCGTGGTGGCCTTCGACGAGCCTGGCATGCTCGGCCTCGCCGTGTTCTTCACCGTGCTCACGGACGGCTACGAGGTGCTGGGGACGCCGGTCAACGCGCCCGCGTCGGATCCGGGCGTGCTGCTGCGCACGGTGGCGGGCGGGCGCGCCACCGTGCGGCTGCGGCGCACGCAGCCTGCGCAGCGGCTGTTCCGCCTCACGGGCGGCGGCCTCTACCGGGACACCGTGCTGGCCGGCGGTGCGCCTCCCGTGGCCGAGCCGCTGCTCGGCAGCGCCGCGGTGCTCGGGCAGGACAGCGTGATGGCGGCGCCGTACAAGGGCGAGGTCTTCTGGTTCTTCGGCGACACAGAGTGCCCGGCCGGCCCGCGTAGCACAGACTGCCAGCACTACGGCCGCTTCACGACAGGCGCCACCTCGCCCCTCCCTGGCGCCACCTCGCCCGCGGGCGGCGCGACGCCCCCCTCCCTGGCGTACTTCGCCAGCACCAACGCCAGCGACCCCGGCGGCATGGCGCCGGGCGGCCTGCCGGACGCCGCGCTGCTGGCGCAGTGGAACCCCACGCTGGACGCGCCGCACGGCCGCGCCATGCTCGCCGGCCCGGGGCAGCCGCCGCTCTTCAACGCCTCCACGTGGCTGGGCAGCCTGACCGTGCTGCGCGACGCGGCGAGCGGCGAGCAGCGCATGTACGCCACGTACGTGTGCCCCGACGGCCACCCGGACCACCTGTTCGGGCTGGCGCAATGGGACGACGGCGCGCAGGTGTTCCGCCCCGCAGCCGGCGCCGCGGGGTACAAGATGCGCTACAGCGGCGCGCAGGCGGTGCAGGTGCAGCGCCCCGCGGACGGCGCGTGGGTCTACTACGCCTCGGCGTTCGCCATGGCGCGCGCGCCGGCGACGTTCGGCGGCCTCGAGGACCCAAGGCAGTACGAGTACTTCACTCCTTGCGCGGCCGCCGACGCGGGCGGGTGCGACACGAGGAAGATGACGGCGGCGGACTGGGGTTGGAAGCGCTCGGACCTGGACGGGCGGCCCGGCGGGGTGTCGTACTTTGGGCCGGCACAGGAGGCTGCGGCCATCGCGGCGGGGCGGCTGCGGCCGCAGGATGCGCGCATGCAGGTGACGGACGCCGCGACGCAGCGCCCCGTCGGCGGCGTGCTGTCGCGCGGCAGCGTGAACTGGAACGCGCACCGCGGCGCGTACGTGCTCGTCGCCGACCGCATGGACGCGTCCGGCGGCGCGGGCGACGGGACGTCGCGCTTCGGCGAGATCTACCTGTGCGAGGCGCCGTCGCTCACGGGGCCGTGGACGGAGTGCGCGACGGTGGCGACGCACAACCGCACGGGCACCTCGTGCTATAACCCGCAGCAGCTGCCCTGGCTCGACGAGGACGGCGGCCGCGTGCTGCACTTCGCGTGCACGTGGACGAGCATGACGTCGGGCGCCGCGGGCAAGGCGGATCGCGCGTGCCGTTTCGACGACTACGGCGGCGTCGACTGCGCCGTGGCCGTGCCGCGCTACGAGTACAACAACCTCGTGTTCAAGCTCGACGTCGGGAAGCTGGCGGCGGAGCACGGCTGGACGGCTGGCGCAGCCGGCGCGCCGACGACGACGACGACGACGACGACGACGCGGAACCCTGAGCGCTAACTTTGTAAAATCGAGCTGGCATCTGGCATGCCGCATTCAATGCCGCCACTTTGTTAACTTTTAACTTTGTTGTTCAGTTTATTTGATTGCTTGCCAGCCAGCGTTGCCCCGTCTTGCCTGTTTGAAGTTTGAACCACTCGGTGTGGTTAGTCGTCGGTCGTCGATGTCCGAATAATCGCCTGTTAAGAGCGCTTTGGTGGGGAACTGAGTGCGAGTAATTATGCCGCCTACCTTTATCATCAACTCAAGGGTACAACGTACAACGGGCCGGCATGGCATCGTGTCACTTGTCTCATCGTTTGGGTGGGCTGCGCACTGGGACTGCGACTCAGCATCGCGCGCATGCACACACAAACAGGCACACGCACACGAGCAGCAATGCCGACGCTTTTTTTCATGCGCCACCGTGCGTGCGCTGTCCGCCCTTGCTGCGCGGGCGCGTCCGTGCCTTGTGTCCGAATCACAGCACCTGCTCCTTCAGGCCGTCCTGCGTGAAGAAGCGCGCCGCGAACTCCTGCACGTTGGGCGGCTTCTCCTCAAGCACCGTCGCCATGAAGTGCTTGAAAAGCTGCCGCAGCTCGGGATGTTTGCGGAGGTAGCGCTCGTTCTCGAGGCGCAGCTCCACCTGTGGGGCGGTGCGCGGCGGGCGGGCGGGCGGAGGCGCGCAGGCGCGCAGGCGGCGGGCGGAGCGGCAGATGTGAGCTGCAGGCAGGGCCAGCGGGGCGCGCGGGCGCGGTGGGCCGGCGGCGCAAGGGGGCGGCGCGCGCACCTTCTTCTCGTTGAGCCGCACTTGCTGCTCCTCCGACAGTACGTCCATGGGAACTAGCGGTGTCTACGTTGCGGGTCTACGTCTTCCCATATCGAACTTGCTGTTATTGCTCAATCGAGGCGCGGTACCATCGTCTGGAGCTCTTTCGAGGCTGCAAACGAAATCGACCATCGGAGCAGGGGCCTGCGTCGCAAGAACGATGAGCGGGTCCGACGACATCTTCGGGAGCGGCTCGGACTCGGACGACGGGACGGCCGCGGTCGCGCAGCCCGTCGTATTGCAGGAGGCGGGGGGGTCGTCGGCGGCCGCTGTGGGGGAGGAGGCGCCGCCCGCCGCGCCGGCGGCGCCGATGGCCACGCTGCTGCTGCCCAAGCAGCTGCCGCGCAACGCGCGCGAGAAGGTGTACACGTCGGTGCTGCCCAACATCATCGGCATCAACACGGAGTGCTTCGACGAGCGCACGTTTATGGACCAGTACGACGAGGACGAGGGGGGGCAGGACGCGGCCAAGAGCGTCATGCGCTGGAAGTACCGCGCGGACGGCGCAGGGCAGCTGGCGCGCGACGAGGGCGGCAACCCCATCATGGAGAGCAACGCGCGCATGGTGCGCTGGTCGGACGGCTCGATGCAGCTGATGGTGGGGCAGGAGGTGTTCGACGTGGAGCAGACGGTGCACAAGGACGGCGTGATGAATCAGTACCTGTACGAGCAGCAGGCGGACCAGGGCGGGGACACGGCGCTGCAGTGCGCCTCGAAGCTGCACGGCCGCCTCGCCTTCAAGCCCTCGAGCCTCACGAGCGCCGCGCACCGCGAGCTCGCAACGCGCATCCGCAGCAAGCACATGCGCACGAAGAAGGTGCGCGAGATCCACACGACGGCGGACCCGGAGGCGGCCAAGGACCAGCGCGAGCAGAAGGAGCAAAAGAAAATACAAACCCGCGAGAAGAAGCGCCGCCGCGAAAGCGACGGCGGCGGCGGCGGCGGCGGCGGCGGGAGGCGCATGAACCGCTCGTTCTTGGAGGAGGGGCAGGACGTCGAGGAGGAGGCGCTGGAGCGCGGCGAGGAGGACGACGACTACGACGAGGAGGACGAGGCGGCTGGCGACATCTCCGCGCTCAAGGGCAAGAAGCCGGGCTCGCGCAAGGCGCCGGCGGGCAAGGCGCCCGCCGGCCGTGGCGGCAAGCTGTCGCTTTCAAGCCACATGAGCAGCCGCGGGGCGGGCGGTGGGGCGGCGGAGGACGAGGAGATGGAGCGCGCGGAGTCGTCCGAGGGCAGCGCGGCGGGCGGCGCGGCGGACGGCAGCGACAGCAGCTCGTCGGAGGACGAGGCGGTCGTGGCGGTGAAGAAGCGCAGCAAGGCGGCGTCCGCGTTCGACGATAGCGACAGCGACAGCGAGTGAGGTGTGGCGTCGCGAGCGAGAGAGGAGAGAGGAGAGAGGGGGACAGGGACAGACGACACGACGGTGGTCTGTGCAGTGAAAATACGACCGAACACACACGGGCCACACCCCTAATACCCTAATACCACGAACACACCTCTCAGCATTATTGTAACTGTACTGAAATGCGGTGTCCTGTCTGTCTGTCTGTCTGTCTGTCTGCTGTCAAGATCGGATGTCCTCGCCCACGCCGGCCGCGTCGATGACCTCCTCCGGCACGAACTCCACATGCCGGATCAGCACCTTCCAGTCCTCGGGCACGATGGCGGGGTTGCCGCCCTGCACGAAGCCCTGGAACACGGGCGTCGCGGAGTCCTTGTGCTGGTAGCACGTGTGCGGGGGCAGCGGGTTCTTCAGGCACTCCGAGGCGGGGCAGTCTTGGTCGTCGTCGCAGTAGAGGCGCGCCGTCTGCTCCACCTCGAGCACGGCCGGCCAGCGCGCGGCGGTGCCGTCGATGCGCATCGGCTTGGGCGAGTCGAGGCAGCGCGTGTGGCCGCCCTCGGTCAGCACGCACTGCTCGAGCCACATGTGCGTGGCGTCGGCGTCGAAGGTGAAGGAGGTGAGCATCTTGGGCGGCAGCCAGTACGGGCAGGCGCGCAGCCCGCCGCCGCCGCCGGAGCCGCCGCAGTCCTCCTCGTTGAGGGTGCCGAAGCGGTCGAACGTCGAGGCGTCGTACGTGCGGTTGCACGTGCTGATCTTGAGGAAGTTGTTGCCGGCGTTGAGCACCTGTATGGTGATGGCGGCGGGCGCGGTGAGCGCGACGCTCTCGGACTGCCGCAGCACGCAGTTGTTGCCGCAGATGATCGTGTCGCGGCACTTCTGCTCCGCCATGGTCTGGTAGCACTCCTTCATCACCTCCTGCGAGCAGCCCGCCGCGTGCAGGCACTGGCTGAAGAGCACGCGCGAGCAGTGGCAGGCCACGTTGAGGTCGTTGGCCGGGCCCTCGTAGCGCACGCAGTGGTCGTACTCCAGCCGGCAGCGCACGGCCGCGGCGGCGTCGCACTTGAGGGCGCGCGCGCGCAGCGTCGTGCCGTGGAAGGATGTCGTGGTGATCGGCGGGTGCCGGAGGTACGTGGCGCCGGGCAGCGTGGCGGAGGCGCCCTCCCAGCTGCCCCCGCCGTCGCCGTGCATGGTGTAGATGCGCCCCGCCGCGTCGTACTGCTGCGTCGTGTCGTGGATGACCGTGCCCAGCGGCTTGTACTCGGCGCCCACGCCCACCAGAAGCAGCGCCGCCGCCCAGAAACCCCCAAGCATCGACGACGACCCCGTGCGCCAATTACCGCTCATGGTCAAAACGCTCCGTTGTCAAAAGACGCGAGTGTGGAGCTGGTGAACGGGCTTGGGCGGCGGCGGCATGGACCTCATGGACGGTCCGCCGACGGACATGCGGTCGCTGACGCTGCAGCTGCAGTCGCAGAACCCGTCCCTCGCCTCGCTCGACTTCGAGTTCGACGCGGCCATCGGGCCGGTCGGTGACCTCGGGCTCACGGCGCTGGCGGCGTCGCTGCCGGAGAGCCGCGTCGTGACGGAGCTCAACCTCGCCAACAACGGCGTGGGCGCGCAGGGCGCGGCGAAGCTGGGCGCGGCGCTGGAGCGCAACCGCAGCATCACGTGCCTGAGCCTGCGGGACAACCCGGTGGGCGACGCGGGGGCGGAGCCGCTGCTGGCGGCGCTTGCGGGGCCGGAGCAGGTGCGCAGCCGCGACGCGGCGGACAACAACCGCACGGTGCGCATCCTGCACCTCGCCAACGCCGGGCTCTGCTCGCGCGCCGGCTGGGCGCTGCGCGCCGTGCTCGCCGCCAACGACGCGCTGGTGACGCTGGACCTGGGCGGCAACGTGCTCGGCGCGGCGGGCCTGCGGGACCTCGCGGCGGGGCTGGGCGAGAACGGCAAGGCCGGCGCGCCGCTCACGACGCTCGTGCTCTCGGACAACGACGCGGGGGACGAGGGTGCCACCGCGCTCGCGACGGCGCTGCGCGGGCACCACGGGCTGACGGCGCTGCACCTCGCCAGCAACGCCATCGGCGACGACGGCGCCAAGGCGCTGGCCGAGGGCCTCAAGGGAGCCAAGCACCTGCGCACGCTGCAGCTGCGCGGCAACAACATCTGCGACAGCGGCGCGACCGACGTGGGGCGGCTGCTGGCGGCGCACCACCACCTGGCCGTGCTGAGCCTCGGCGCCAACGAGGTGGGCGAGCACGGGGCCAAGCAGATCGCCGCGGGCATGCGCGAGTCCAAGAGCCTGCGCGTGCTGGAGCTGGACAACAACTCGCTGTGCGACCCGGGCGGCCGCTACATCGCGATGGCGTGCGAGCACTGCCGGCTGGAGGTGCTCGACATCTCGGACGCGGAGCTGGGCGACGCGTGCTGCCCGCAGCTGCAGCACGCGCTGTGGCGCTCGCCGTCGCTGCGCGAGCTGCGCGTCTCCTGCAACGACATCAGCGACGAGGGCGTGGAGGTGCTGTACTGGGGCCTGCTGCAGAACCGCGCGTGCACGACGCTCGAGCTGCGCGGCAACCCGTGCCACCACCACCCCACGGCGTCGCACCCGTGGCTGCTGCGCGCCACCGAGCGGCTGCTCGCCTGCCCGCTGTCGTCGCGCCCGGCGGAGCGCCACGCCGCGCGTGAGATGCTGCGCGAGCGCGGCAGCGCCGCCGTGCTGCTGTGCGCCGTGGTGCGCGGCGGCCTGGCGCGGCGGCGCGCGCGGCGCGGCCGGCGCGTGAGGCGGCTGCATACGCGCGCCGCGCTGCGGCTGCAGGCGCTCGTGCGCGGCCGCGGCGGGCGCAACGGCGCGCGCGAGCGGCGCGATCTCCTCGCCTCCGAGGCGGCGGCGGACCGCGACGAGCGCGTCGCGCGCGAGGCGGCGGAGCGCGCGACGGAGGCGGAGGGCGCAGCGGCGGCGCGCGCGGCGGCGGCGGCGGCAGAGGCGGCGGCAGCGGAGGAGGCGCGGCGGCGCGCCGCGGTCGTGCGCACGCAGGCGCGCGCGCGGGGCATGATGGCGCGCGCGCGCGTGGTGGGGCTGCGGCGCGAGCAGGCGGGGCAAACGGTCGGCGCGCTCGTGGCGGTGGCGAGGCTCACGACGGAGGGCGAGGACGGCTGGTACGTAGACTCGAGCTCGGGCAAGGTCGCACACTTTTCCTTCGCCGCGGAGCGCGGCGCCGCCGCGCGCCGCGCCAGCGTGGGCGAGGGCGGCGAGCGCGCGCAGGACACGAGCCCGCCGCTTCCCATGGCCGCGCTCGAGGGCGCGCTGGCCGCTGCGCGCGCGCCCGCCGCGATGGGGCTGCCGGTCGCGTTCGCGCCGCAGCGCGACACGTCGGTGCCGCGGCACGCGCTGCTGTTCATCGACGCGCGCGGCGAGCTCAGCCGGCTGCAGCCCGCCGAGGCCCGTGAGCTCGAGCGCCGGCGCATGGTGCTGGCGCTAGGCGCGTGCGAGCGCGGGCGCTTCGGGCGCGGCGTGGCCGAGGCGGCGGCGGCGCACGCGGCGGAGCAGGGCGCGCTGCTCCCCTCGCCGCTGGAGAGCGCGCCGCCGTGGTATGCGCTGCAGCTGCGGCTGGCGGGGCTGGCGGCCGCGGCCACGGCGGAGCTGCAGCTGCAGCTCGAGGAGGCGGGCGGCGCGCCGCCGGGGCTGGAACTGCGGCTGTCCGCGGTGGCGCCGGACGCGAGCTTCGTGGAGATCTGGCGCTCCGCGGTGGTGCCGTGGGCCCCGGGTGCGGCCGCCATCGAATTCCCGCCGGCGCTGCTGTCGCGCGTGTCGCTCTTCGGCGCGCCGGCGGCGGCCGCGGCGGCGGCGGAGGAGGAGGAGGACGCGGCGGAGGAAGAGGCGGAGGACGAGGCAAAGGGGCAGGACGACGCAATGCTGTGGCGCCGCCCGCTGGCGCTCGAGTGCGTGTCCGTCCCCGCGCTCCCCGCCGGAGCCGCCGGCAGCGGCGAGAGCCTCGTGGGGCGGTGCTACACGGACGCGGCGGCCGTCCTTGCGGCGGCCGCGGCGGCGAGCGCCGAGGGCGCCAAGGACGGCGCTCTGCCGCCGCTGTGCGCCGCCGTGCCCGACGGCGAGGTGCTTGCGTACACGGAGGTGGCGAG